>Ga0116170_10005335_pt1 | contig 11543 bp, 8 predicted proteins | sample AD_JPNHW1_MetaG_FD_89797 | JGI IMG/M metagenome (GOLD analysis project Ga0116170, IMG submission 89797) | Active sludge microbial communities of municipal wastewater-treating anaerobic digesters from Japan - AD_JPNHW1_MetaG | ecosystem: Engineered > Bioreactor > Anaerobic > Digestate | place... | reverse complement strand
CCCTGAATGGTTGGCTTGGGCGTGTTGCGCGGCGCACGATAGGGCGTCTCGGCAGGTATGGCAGAAAATGAACAGGAAAACTCGTCTTCCCCATCTGCATCTCCCGCTGCGTATCCCGACACGGTCGCCGTATAACTGGCAGCAACGACAAGGTAGGGCCGATTCTGGTCGCCACGCAGGTTGTTTTTAAGCGCAAAGGTGTACCCCGGCGCAATGCCCCGCGTGTCGCCACTCCCCGCGCCGATTTCGTGCTGTGCCTGAAGCTCTTCAATCCGGGTTTTGGCATACTGTTCACCGTCGGGCGCAAGCCTGAACTCGCCGGGATAGTCGAACACCTCGAAATCGGCGTGCTGGTGATCGCGCTGAATTTCGCAAAAAGGCCAAGCAAACGGGTCCTCCAACATCGGCGTGCGCGGCTTCTTAAAGTTGTAATCGGTGTGCGTGAACTTCACCGGCTGAAGGGTTTTTCCAATGGACCAGTCCTGTATATATCCGGCAGGCGTGGCCTTTTCGCGCGTCGGACGAAAAGGAATAGAATCATGACCGGGATAAGGCTGATGCGCCCCTGGAGAGTCACACAGCACGAGCATATGCTGTCCATCGGCGTGCGTGAAATAGTAGTAAATGCCTTCCTGCTCCATCAGCCGGCTAACAAAATTGAAAGCCGTCTCTCGGTATTGCACGCAGTATTCCCATACGGGATAGGACAACGTCAGCTTGTCTTCCACTAATCCGCCAAAGCCATATTCGCTGAAGATCTTCTTAATAATGTCTGGGACCGTCAGGTCCTGAAAAATGCGGCAATTCGCCGTCCGCGTCAACAGCCAGAGCCACGGAACCACGGTAGCCCTATAAGAGGAATACGTCTCGTCACTTGCAATCCGACCAACGGCGGTTTGAACAAACGAACTGACGATGCCATTGAAATAGCGCTCCCCGCCGGATTGCAACTGAAGGCGCACTGTTACGCTCTGACCAACAATTTTATTAAGATCGATGTCATGTTTCTTTTCGCTCAACAACCCAAGATCAAAGCTGAAAAGCCGACCCAGCCCCTCACTTCCCGTGAACTGATTGAGGAGCAGAATATCGGCCCCGAGCGGCGTATTAATGCCGATCAACCGTTTCTTTTGCGTTGCAGAAGGCATTTTATCTCTCCTCTGGGTATGCCAAACCAATCAAAACATTCAAATCATTTATATCATAAAACCTCAACCGATAGGCCGCAAGCGTAATGTTGAAGTTTCCAAACATTGTTCCAAAAAAACTGAATTATTTTAATTAGGGGTTGACTTGTCGCGTGGTTTATGAAGATAATTATACATGGTTAATCAAGTGTTTGTTCAAGATTTTTAGAGGACTACGGATGTCTGTGAACGTTGATATGCTGCGCCGACCGATAAGCGCCGACTTACCCTGCGGGCCGGACCTAAGCGGTATTCCGGAGTACTCGGAGTTAGACGTCGCCGCACGCGGAAAGCCAGAACTTCAGTATGGCAACACAATCCAGTCCGCAGAGGAACCAGACTGGGTATCCGTAGAAAAGCAATGTGTAGAACTATTTTCAAAATCAAAAGATTTGCGCGTGCTGACCTATCTTGCAGTGGCGCTGCTGCGAAGACAAGGCTATCCGGGTTTGTGCGACGGACTCGCCTTGTTGCGCTATACGGTTGAGGATTTCTGGGACGGGGTCTATCCCCTACTCGACCCCGAAGATTTCAACGACCCGACAGAGCGGCGGAACATTATCGAGTCGCTTTCGCCATCAGAGGAAACTGTTGACCAATTTTTGAGAGTGCGGGAACGCCTACTCGATGCGCCGCTGTGCGAATCCCGCCGTTTCGGAAGAGTTGGCCTGAGGCAGATTTTGTGGGCGTCAGGCGAAAACACGCCGCCCAGCGGCGATGAGGCTCAAGTGCCTGACGCCGGCATGATCCAAGCCGCATTTGACGATGCAACGCCCGATGACCTCAATGCGCAAGCAAAAGCGCTGGAAACGGCGGCTGAACATCTTAACGCCATCAATGTCCTCCTGAAAGATCGCATCGGAGATGAGCAACCGTCCCTGGCCAGTCTTAGCCGCTGGATTGGACGAGCCGCGAAGGAGCTAAACACCCATTTGGCACGGCGCGGTCTTGGTTCGGCTAAAGCGTCCCAGCAGCCAGAGACTCTGCCCAATCAACCGTCAAACCCTGCGTCTGCCGCCATTTCTGTTGTTCGCGACAGCGTTCCGGGAACCATTAAAAGCCATGACGATGTGCGGAAGTCGCTCGATTCAATCTGTGAGTACTACGCTCGGCAGGAGCCATCCAGCCCAATCCCTCTGTTGCTCAAACGGGCCCATCGACTGGTGGGGCTTTCGTTTGCAGATATCATCCGAGACCTTTCGCCCGACGCACTCCATCAGATCGAGGTCATCGGAGGCCCGCTCGACAATGGCGGCCAGAGTTGATTGGCCAGACACCCCAAACATTGACAATCAGTAAACAAAGGAGACACTATGGCATCCAAAGCGAGTTCCCAAAAATTCGTTGCACGCAACAGAGCGCCACGCGTTCAAATTGAATACGATTTGGAAGTTTACGGCGCCGAGAAAAAAGTTAGCCTACCGTTCGTTATGGGCGTAATGGCTGACCTTTCCGGAAAGCCCGCGGAGCCGCTGGCGCCGGTGAACGACCGGAAGTTCCTGGAAGTCGATGTCGACAATTTTGACGATCGGCTCAAGGCCATGAAGCCACGCGTCGCCTTTCAAGTTCCGAACACGTTGACCGGCGAGGGCAACCTCAGCGTGGATATTACGTTCGAAAACATGGAAGATTTCTCGCCGGCCGCCGTAGCTCGCAAGGTTGAGGTGCTGAACAAGCTCCTGACCGCACGCACGCAGCTCGCGAACCTGTTGACCTATATGGATGGCAAGGCTGGCGCGGAGAATCTGATTGCAAAATTGCTAAGCGATCCCACGCTGCTTCAAGCGCTTGCGGCTGCCCCCAAGCAAGAACCCGTCAAATCCGGCGAGGAGGCTTAAACCATGGCTAACAATGATTTCGCCGCCACTCAGGCCCAAGGGGCTGCGCCCGTCGCTGCCGAGATGAACGAGTTCGACTCGTTGCTGCAGAAAGAGTTCCGCCCCAAAACGGATCAGGCCAAAGAGGCCGTTCAAACCGCTGTGAGGACCTTGGCCGAACAGGCGTTGGTCGGAACCGCGCTTGTCTCAGACGACGTCTTTAAAACCATTGAGTCCATCATCGCCGAGTTGGACCGGAAGCTGAGTGAACAGGTCAACCTGATCATGCATCACCAGGATTTCCAGCAGTTGGAGGGAACCTGGCGTGGGCTGCACCATCTGGTCTCGAACACCGAAACCGATGAGATGCTCAAGATCCGGGTCGTGAATATTTCGAAAAAAGAATTGGGCAAAACGCTCAAGAAGTTCAAGGGAACCGCTTGGGACCAGAGCCCCATCTTCAAGAAAGTCTACGAGGACGAGTACGGCACGCCCGGTGGTTCGCCCTACGGCTGCCTCGTGGGGGACTATTTCTTCGACCACACGGCACCCGATGTCGAGATTCTGAGCGGCATGGCGCAGATTGCGGCGGCATCGCACACGCCGTTCCTGTCGGCAGCCAGTCCAACCGTGATGGGCTTTGACTCCTGGCAGCAGCTGGGCGATCCGCGCGATCTGAGCAAGATCTTTCAAACAGCGGAATATGCGCCTTGGCGTTCGTTGCGGGCCTCCGAAGATGCGCGTTACATTGGCCTCGCGATGCCGCGTTATCTTTCACGGCTACCTTATGGAGCCAAGAGCAGCCCGGTTGACGATTTCGATTTCGAGGAGGACGTAGCCGGCGCGGATCACAGCAAGTACTGCTGGGGCAATGCGGCTTACCTGATGGCCACAAATGTGACGCGTTCATTCAAAACATACGGCTGGTGCGCGCGCATCCGCGGCACGGAAAGCGGCGGCATTGTTGAGGGGCTCCCCTGCCACACATTCCCGACCGACGATGGCGGCGTAGACATGAAGTGCCCGACGGAAGTCGCCATTACCGACCGGAGAGAGGCCGAATTGGCAAAGAACGGGTTCATGCCGGTCTCGCACTACAAGAACACGGACTACGCTGTTTTCATGGGTGCACAGTCGTTGCAAAAGCCGCAGGAGTTCGAGGACAAGGACGCTACTGCGAATGCCAATCTGAGCGCACGACTGCCCTACATGTTCGCGATCTGCCGTTTCGCGCACTTCCTGAAATGCATGGTTCGCGACAAGGTCGGCTCCTTCAAAGAAAGAGCCGAGATGGAGAGCTGGCTAAACAACTGGATCAACCAGTACTGCGTGGATTCCGCCACAGCGTCCGAGACGCAGAAGGCGGAACGTCCGCTGGCCTCAGCCGAGGTCAAAGTGGAAGAAATCGAAGGCAATCCTGGCTATTACAGCGCCAAGTTCTTCCTTCGCCCGCACTATCAGCTCGAAGGTCTGACCGTTTCTCTGCGATTGGTATCCAAGTTGCCCTCCGCAAAGGGTGGCAAGTAACAGGTGTTTCAGGAGTAATAATCATCGCACACTCCGGCGTCGGAGTGGCGTTTCTGTGGGAACAGGACGTAAGTCCAAAAAAGGAGAATCCGTATGGCAATCGACATGTTCATCAAGATCGGTGATGCCGGCGGCGAATCGGCCGACAGCAAACACAGCGGCGAAATCGACGTGTTGTCGTGGAGTTGGGGCATGACACAGTCAGGCACAGGCCACGTTGGCGGCGGGTCGGGCTCAGGCAAAGTCAGCGTACAAAACCTGACCTTCACGAAATACATCGACAAATCTTCTCCGAAGTTGATGCTGTCCTGCTGCAATGGGAAGCACTATCCCGAGGCACTCTTAACGGTGCGCAAAGCGGGTGAAAAACCGGTTGAATATGTGAAAATTAAAATGACCGAAGTGATTATCAGTTCGGTCAGCACCGGCGGTTCGGGCAGCGAAGATCGGCTGACGGAAAACGTCACGTTGAATTTCGTTACGGTCGCAGTGGACTACACCCCTCAAAAGAAGGACGGTAGCCCCGACAGTCCCGTCACCATGAAGTGGGACATCGCAAAGAACACCAACGGCTAAAAGCTCTTGCTGTTGCCGTGTAAACGGCGCGGCGGAACGGAAGCCCCGTTCCGCCGCGCGGTTTTGTTTTAGGCATCCCTGCAGACAGGTTAAGGAGACGCATGAAAGCAAACGAACTGATCCGGGATGGACGACTAGACGAAGCGCTGGCAGCACTTAAGGACGCCGTGCGAGGCGACCCAGCAGCGTGGAATTTGCGTGTCTTCCTGTTCCAGTTGCTGAGTGTGCGAGGCGAATGGGAAGGCGCGCTCAGTCAACTTAACATTGCCGCAGACATGAATGCCGACTGCCTGCTGCTGGCTCAGTTGTTCAGGCCCGCGCTAAACAGCGAAGCCCTGCGCGCAGAAATCTTTGCAGGCCTTCGCACCCCCCTTTTTCTCGGACAACCGGCCGAGTGGATGGTCTGGCTAACCCACGCGTTGCATTTGTTGCACGACGGGCAAGTTTCAGCGGCGACCACACTGCGCGACCAGGCCTTTGAGGCTGCGCCCACCACGTCCGGCTTCATTAACGACGAACCCTTCGAGTGGATTGCAGACGCTGATTCCCGGCTCGGGCCCACCATGGAAGCAATCATTGACGGTAAGTATTATTGGATTCCGTTCAGCAACATTCACGACATCCGCATCGAAAAACCGCAGGACCTCCGAGACGTCGTTTGGCTAAAGGCTTATTTCACCTGGACAAATGAAGGCCGCTCGGCCGGATTGATTCCCGTCCGCTACGTTAATTCGGAAAAAGATCCTGACGACAGGATTAAGCTTGCCAGAAAAACCGACTGGCGCTCGCAGGGCGACGACGTATATGTCGGCATGGGACAACGAATGTTCGCGACCGATAAAGGGGAATATCCTCTGTTGGAAATCCGCCAAATCACGCTGAATCAGGAAGTCGCGCAAACAACCTGAAAACCCCCAGCGGCCAAGAGTTTCTATGCCTGAGTTAACCCCTAGAGAACGCCTGCAACCGTGCCTGTTGGACCGTCTGACGGATGACCGCCCCGATGTTCAGCAAGAGAGCCGGGATACACGCGTAGTGTCGCTGTCGCGCTATCGTCAGGGCGTGCTTCGGGACATCTCTTGGCTCTTAAATGCCCGCGCACATTTGCAAGGCGAGGAGATCACCGAATTCGCGCATGTTGCAGATTCCGTATTGAACTTTGGTCTTTCCGACCCATGCGGCCAGTCAATGACGGGACAAGCCGTGGAGGACACCGAACAGCGAATCTTGGCGGCGATCAGGAAGTTTGAACCGCGCATTTTGCCAAACACGGTTTCAGTCCAAGCTAAAAACGGAACCGAAGAGCAAGGCGGTGTCGCCGTTGTTTTCGAAATTACGGGCGAATTGTGGGCGCAACCAGCCTGTGCCGTGCTGTATATTAAAACCGCGCTGGATCTGGAAACAGGCCATGCGGACACGGTTCGGGGAGACTCATGAACCGGAGCTTTCTCAGCTACTACGACCGCGAATTGCAGCACTTGCGCGGCATGGCAAGTGAGTTCGCGCAAAGTTTTCCGAAGGTCGCGGGACGCTTGTCACTGGATCAGTTCGAATGCGCCGATCCTTATGTTGAACGTCTGCTGGAGGGATTCGCTTTTCTTGCCGCTCGCGTGCAATACAAGTATGACGCCGAATTTCCGCGTTTTACACAATCGATCCTCTCCACCATCTACCCCCATTTTCTGGCGCCAACGCCCTCTATGGTGGTAACGTGCTTTAAACCGAACCTCGCCGATTCCGGATTGGCAATAGGGGCATCCATACCGCGGGGAACCACGCTAAAGAGCGTTGTCGGCAAAGGAGAGCGCACCTCCTGCGAGTATCAAACCGCGCATGACGTGACGCTGTTGCCCATTGCGATCACGCAAGTCGATTACTACACACGCGAGCTCAGCCTTCTGAAGCTGCCGTCCATATCGCCTCGTGCCGCCCTGCGCATCAGGCTGGAAACCGGACCAGGAATCACATTCTCTAATCTGAAGATGGACCGACTGGTTTTCTACATCCAAGGCAACGATGAATTGCCGATGGGCCTTTACGAACAAATTTTCGCACATGGATGCGGCCTCGTATATCAAGGCACGGAAAAGCCCGCGCCCTCCTGGCAACACCAACTTCCGCGAGACAATATTCGACGTGTAGGTTTTGCGGACGAGCAAGCTCTGTTGCCCTACGGATCCCGGTCGTTCCAAGGCTACCGGCTGCTCCATGAATATTTCGCATTCCCAAAAAGGTTCATGTTTTTTGAACTGACGGGGCTTCAAGAAGCCGCGCTACGCTGCAAAAGCAATCAGATGGACATTGTGATTCTGCTCGATCAGCCAAATCTGGAATTGGAAAACCGGGTTGACGTCACGAATCTCGCCCTTTTTTGCACCCCCGCGGTGAATCTGTTTCCGAAACGGTTGGACCGCGTTCAACTGACAGACCGTTTCTCGGAACATCACCTGATCCCCGACCGGACGCGAAGCAAAGATTTTGAGGTCTATGACCTTCTCGAAGTAACCGGCCTTGGAGAGTCGTCAAACGATGAGCAGCCCTTTCGCCCCTTTTACGCCTCGACCGATTTCGAGGCGGGAGAAAGCGGGGGAGCCTATTATGTGACCAACCGCGTACCGCGCATCTGGTCCGCGCAGGAGAAAGACAAGGGACGGCGTTCGACCTATCAAGACAGTGAAATGTTCATTTCTCTCGTCGACTCCAAAGCAGCCCCCTATCGGTCAGACCTGCGACAATTGGCTGTCCGCGCCCTGTGCACAAACCGAGACTTGCCGCTTCAGATGCCGATTGGACGAGGCCGAACCGACTTCACCCTGGAAAACACGGTGCCGGTTGAATCCGTTCGATGCCTAGCCGGGCCGACGCCGCCACTGCCAGCCAACATGGAAGGCGAAGTGGCTTGGCGTGCAGTCAGTCATCTGTCTCTCAATTATCTTTCCCTGGCCGACTCGCCTGGCGGGCAAGGCGCAGCCGCCTTGCGCGACCTGCTCAAACTGTACGCTGACGCACACGAACCTCATACGCGCAAGCAGATTGAAGGCGTTCTTTCGATCACGGCCAGCCCAATCACCCGTCGTGTAGCGTCAGAAGGTCCACTGGTGTTTGCACGTGGAGTTGAACTGACTATCACGTTCGATGAAAAGCCCTTTGAGGGGTCAGGCGCCTTTCTGCTGGGCGCCGTGCTGGAAGTTTTCTTCGCCAAATACGTCTCGATCAATTCGTTCACCGAAACCGTGATCCGATCCACGGCACGGGGGGAGGTTATCCGATGGCCGACCAGACTGGGCCTGCGGCACCTTCTGTGATTCAAGCTCTGAGTGCCGCACCGGAACAATTTGATTTCATGCAAGCATTGCGCCGGATCGAATGCGCTTATCCGGCGTGTCCGCCTATTGGCCATTCGCTCCGGGCGAGCGACGATCCAGTCCGGTTTTCACAAATGCCGTCGCTTCGTTTCGCGCCTTCCATGTTGGAATACTGCGAACAGGGAGAAGGCGATAAGCCGCCCCGTCTGTTCATAAATGGCTTCGGGCTGCTAGGGCCAAACGGACCGATGCCTTTGCCGTTTACCGAGTATGTGCGCGAAAGGCTCCTGACAGCTCGCGACCCCACCCTCGCCCGTTTCTTAGACATTTTTCACCACCGCATGTTATCCCTGTTCTACGACGCCTGGGCACGCAATCACCAAGGAGTCAGCTTGGAGAGAGGCGGTTCTGACGACAGGTTCTCTTGTTTCATCGCCAGCTTTTTTGGAATGGGAATGCCCTCTTTTTTGAATCGCGACAGCATCCCAGACCACGCCAAACTTCACTACAGTGGTCGGCTTGTCTGCCAGACGCGCAATGCAGAAGGGCTGGGCGCCATTTTGTCCGACTATTTCAAGCTCCCTGCGACCATCATTGAATTTGTGGGACACTGGCTCACTCTGCCCCAGCAATACCGCTGTCGACTGGGCGAATCGCCGGATACCGGACGCTTGGGCTCCACGGCTGTCGTCGGTTCAAACGTTTGGGATTGCCAACAGAAGTTTCGTGTCCGACTGGGGCCCATGTGCTTTTTGGACTACGTGCGTATGCTTCCCGACGGCGACAGCTATCGCCGACTCTGTGACTGGCTAAAGAACTATGTCGGGTATTCGCTTTACTACGACATTCAATTGGTCCTGAAAGCCGACGAAGTGCCTCAGACCTGTTTGGGAAAAGTTGGAAAAGTGGGCTGGACCACGTGGCTAGGCAGTCAGCCCGCCAGGAAAGACGCCGACAATCTTATCGTCAATCCAGCCGTTTAAACTTCCGCGGAAAACGCTACACAAGCAAAGGAGATTCCATTATGGCAGAGATCAGTCGTGTCGCCTTATTTGGCAAGCTCAACAGCATCGGATACAAATCGATCGAGAGCGCAACCGTATTCTGCAAACTGCGCGGCAATCCCTACGTAGAATTGATCCATTGGATACACCAGATACTGCAAACGCAAGATTCCGACTTTCACAGGATCATCCGGCATTTCGGGCTCAATCCGTCTCGGCTATCCACAGATCTGACAGCCACACTCGACGCCCTGCCCCGCGGCGCCACAAGCATCTCCGATTTTTCCCCTCAGATCGAAGAAGCGGTCGAACGTGGCTGGGTCTTCGGAACGCTGCTGTTTGGTGAACCCCAGGTCCGGCTAGGCCATATTGTCGTAGCCTTACTCAAGGCTCCGACGCTCAAACATGTCCTGCCGTCCCTGTCTAAAGAGTTTGCTAAAATAAAGCTGGAGGAACTCACGGACGGTTTCTCAAAAATCGTGGGCGGATCACCCGAAGACGGCCTCGCGGCTCGCGATGGATCGCAGGTCGGCGGAGGCGCAGCCCCAGGCGAGTCCAGCGGTGCACTAGCCCCAGCCGCCATGGGCAAGCAGGAAGCGCTGAAGAAGTTCTCGGTCGATCTTACGGAAAAAGCCCGCAAGGGCGAAATGGATCCGATTCGGGGCCGCGATGCGGAGATCCGGCAGATCGTTGACATCCTCATGCGCCGCCGCCAAAACAACCCCATTTTGACAGGCGAGGCGGGCGTTGGCAAAACAGCCGTTGTTGAGGGTTTCGCCCAACGCATCGTTGCAGGCGATGTGCCGCCTCCGCTCAAAGACGTAACCGTCCGCACGCTTGATCTTGGATTGCTCCAGGCGGGTGCCAGCATGAAGGGCGAATTTGAGAATCGTCTGCGCCAAGTGATCGAAGAGGTCCAGTCCTCTCCCCAACCGATCATCCTGTTTATCGATGAGGCCCATCAACTCATCGGCGCTGGCGGTTCCGCCGGCTCCGGTGATGCGGCGAACCTACTCAAACCCGCGCTTGCACGCGGCACGCTGCGTACCATCGCCGCCACGACGTGGTCTGAATACAAAAAATACATCGAGAAGGATCCGGCCTTAACCCGCCGTTTCCAAGTTGTCAAAATTGAAGAGCCCACCGAAGACAAGGCTTTGCTGCTGATCCGTGGCTTGGCGACCGTCCAAGAAAAACACCACCGTGTACAGATTCTGGACGAGGCACTCGAAGCCGCCGTCAAGCTGTCTCACCGTTACATTCCTGATCGCCAGCTTCCCGACAAAGCAGTCAGTCTGCTCGACACGGCCTGCGCTCGCGTGGCGGTCAGTCAGCACGCTGTTCCCGCCGAAGTCGAGGATTGTCGCAGAAACATCGAGACGCTAAAAACGGAACTGGAAATCATTGCACGAGAAGAGGCTATCGGACTTGACCACCAAGCCAAGCGAACCGCTACAGAGGCTAAACTGAAGACCGAAGAAGGCCGCCTTGCGCAAGTGGAAGCCGAGTGGAAAGAAGAAAAAGCGATCGTGGATCGGATCCTCGAACTTCGCGCGAAACTGCGGGCGCTCACCCCAGGCGTCATCGAAAAGTCCGCAAAACCCGAAGGCTCCTCCAAAAATAAAAAAATGGAGTCTGAAAATGACGGCGAGCCGCGTGAAGCGCTCTTGTCGGAGCTCAAAGGACTCCAAGGCAAGCTGACAGACGTGCAAGGCGACTCCCCTCTTATTCTTCCCAGCGTGGACGCCATGGCCGTCTCTGCTGTCGTGGCCGACTGGACGGGCATCCCTGTGGGGCGCATGGTCAAGAATGAAGTCGAAACCGTGTTGAACCTGGCGGACATCATGAACAAGCGTGTGATAGGCCAGTGTCATGCCCTAAAAACAATCGGGGCTCGCATCCGCACCTCACGCGCCGGCTTAGACAACCCCAACAAACCGATCGGCGTATTTCTCTTGGTTGGTCCCAGCGGCGTGGGCAAAACAGAGACGGCTCTCGCGCTGGCAGAGGTGTTGTACGGAGGAGAACAGAACGTCATCACGATCAACATGAGCGAGTACCAAGAGGCTCACACGGTGTCAACGCTCAAAGGCTCGCCCCCTGGCTACGTCGGATATGGAGAAGGTG
>Ga0116170_10005334_pt1 | contig 11544 bp, 12 predicted proteins | sample AD_JPNHW1_MetaG_FD_89797 | JGI IMG/M metagenome (GOLD analysis project Ga0116170, IMG submission 89797) | Active sludge microbial communities of municipal wastewater-treating anaerobic digesters from Japan - AD_JPNHW1_MetaG | ecosystem: Engineered > Bioreactor > Anaerobic > Digestate | place... | reverse complement strand
TATTTCAGCCAACTGTACTCCGGCCTTTATTGCTTCAGCAATTCCGGTGGAAGAAAGCGGTACATCGACCCAACCTGTAAATACATTCTTTTTGTTCCAGACCGACTCTCCGTGCCTGATTAATATAAGCTTTGCCATATCTTTAAGTCTTTATTTTCTTTTGCGAAGAAACAATTCAGAAAGGCCTTTGTTCATCCCAATAATAATAGAAAAACACCCATCACATTATTCAAATTGCACGGCTAGTTATCCTTTACTTTGTTTATCAGCGCTTCGCGAATCATCTTGCGCAACTCCAGTTGTTTGTTTTCAACCACTTTTCGGGACGAAGGGCGATAAAGTTCGGCATATTTGCAGGGCACCAGTTTATACGAAAGATGATCCATGGTTCCTTTTACATCAACGCCCAGCTTAATCGGCAACGGACAATCGACCACCGAAATGTGGTAATCGAAACTCATATCCAGGTTGTGGCGGCCAGCCACCACCGCTTTGTACTTATCCATCACAATCAGGAACGGATAGATATCGATCTCGTTTTTAAACACGGTAAACTCGGCAGAGAGTGAATCCACTCTATTTTCGGTCTTTTTATTAAACTTCAGTGTTTTGGCTATTTCGGTAAAAGTCTGCCCATCCATCAGCACCAGGTTCTGCCCTTTAATGGAAGCAGCTCCCCGCAACGTCGACATCTTGAGACGATAGAGCGAATCGAGATAGGTTTCGGCGGCAATATGAAACTCCCCTTTCCCCCGAAACGACTTCAGCATCGGCATGATGGAGTCGATATCGGGCACCATCTTCAACAACTGTTCAATTTCGATATCCAGCATATGAAAATCGAGTCCCAGGAAAAGATGGTTTTTACGCGGTGTACGGTACATGGCCGTAAGCTGCATCCTTGCTGCCGGAGTGGTTAGTTTCAACTCGTCGAGCAACAGGATGCCATCGTAAATCCGCAAATCGCCGTTGATATCAGATGCCACATCGGTTCCCAATGTAGCTTTCTTCACATCGGCATGAAGCGAAACATCGATTCCTTTCGGCACCATGTAAGGGCCTGTACTTCCGGAAGAACCTACAGTATCGGCCTTCTCGTCCGCATAACCAATTCCGCTGGTCATGGTCATCAGCCCAAGCACATCGGTATTGTTTGAGGTGAAATTCAAATCACCCCGCAGGATCGAATCCTTACGATAGTAAGAAAGCAAATTACTGAGGTTTCCTTTCAGCCCAAAATCCGATTGGCCAATTTTCAACCGGCTATCCCATATTCTCATCTTTTCGGGCGAAAAATCGAACTTGATGGCCGGTATCTCTACCGGATCTATTCCCGTCATAACAACTCTCCCCTGCTCCAAACCAATCGTTCCGTTGGTGAACCATTGCAGAAAAATATCTTTCTGTTCCTTTTGGTTCAGGATTTTAGTCGTCACATCGAATTTTTTCATCGTCACGCTGTCCTTTCCCATGCAGGCCAGGATGTTTTGGGTGTGTCCGGTCAGTTTAATTTTTGGCTGATCGGGATGACCATCACGGGGCGATACCTCCACTTTCCCCATCGCTTTTTTCACCGCCAGATTCAACGTATCCATCCCTCCCGACAACGAATCGGCCACAAAGGAACAGGTCAGATCTGGAATCCGGGTTGTGTCCATCACATTCGATGACTCGATCAGAAGATGGGTACCGGCAAGGTTGGCAGAATAACTTTTAAGTTTCCCTGCAGAAAGACGCTGCGCGGTGATATCGAGGTTCATGAACTTTGTACTCTTTGATACCGCTTTGGGGTTGGGCAAATCAAACTTCACCCTCGAATTATCGGTTTTGAAGCTCAAACTATCATACGTTGCATTGAATCCCGAGAGAGCAACATCGCCCGAAAACTTCATCTTGTCGATCTGCATTTTTTCAAACTGAGTCATCGAAAAAGCACATTTCACCGGTCCCTTCGCTTTTCCGGCAACAGTAGCCTTCATCGAAGCCGGGATCATTGCGTTAAACTCGTCAAGCGTCAGGTCGGCATCGGCATCCAAATTACAACAAACATCCGAAAACAGGTGGTCGATATACCCTTTCATGCTGAACGATGACTTCGGGGTCTTTGCCTTCAGCCATTCGATGCGGACGTTGGTCAGCGAATCGGTCATGCCATCGGTACGGATCGTAACTTCCCCGTTGATATCGCTCAGCAAAAGAGGAACTCCCTCGTATTTTGCGGTTCCGTTTTCCATCGTCAGATGGATATCGAACATCGGCATGGTTGTATTGCTGTAAACGCCAATCATAGAACCGTCGGCAGAAAGAAAACCGTTGGCATCAATTCCTTTGAAATAAGATTGATAAGACGGGGGAACCATTTTCAGCAGCCCCTCAACCGGTGAAGATGCAACGTTAAACGTCAGGTTAAAAGAAAGATTTTCGGTAACCGTATCTTCCTCGAACGAACCAGAAGCTTCTATCGGAAAATTATTGAGCGTGCCATTTGCCTCTTTAATCACCATCTTCAACGGATAAATGGTAATATCGGAAAGCAGATTCAAACGGGTTGAAACACGGTCAAGATATTTCTCTTTGTCATAATCCAATGAAATGAGACTCTGATCAACCACAATCTTACTGCTCAACGTACCGGAACGGTATGTACCATTCAGGGTACCCGTCAGATTGTTCATGTAGACATTTGTCGCCAGAGAGTGATCGACATAAGAGAAATCGACATTTTCGAACCGGACATTTTCGAGACCGGCAACCAATGATGTGGTATCGGTTTCACCTTCGGGCATAGGAGCAACGATGTCAAAATTATCTTTCCCGAGACTATCATAAAAAATGTTGACACATCCCTTGCTAAAAATCAGCTCTTCGACCTTCACCTCGTTGCGCTTCATCCAGGCATTCACATCGATAATCCCAACCAGCTGACTGGCAGAAAGCAAGGTGTCGTTGGGTGCATCTTTCACCGGATTGACCAGCGCCAGATGGCTCACTTTCATTCCAAACTTGGGGAACGTGCTAAAAAAAGTCAATTCAACTTCGCCAATCTCAACCGGGCAGGTAATGTATTTGGCCGCTTCTTTCCTTACAATCGGAGTCAGTTTCTCGGGTGTGAAGACAAACCAAAGGGCAATACTCACGGCAACAATAAGAACCAACAGCAAAGAGGCGATGGTAATCAGAACTATTTTTAGCGCTTTCTTCATAATGAAAGAGATATGGAAGGAGTAATTCCTCCTATGGATTGACTTTTTTAAACGAATAGGTCACATAAAAAGAATCTTCATATTTCAATGTCGAATCGGTAAGCTCGGTAACAGTATAGACCTTGGGAACCGTTGCCCCAAGCTCCATGATATGCACATGGGTTAATTCCGATTTCACCAGTGTCCATGTGAATTTTTGAGCTTCCGCTTCGATCACATCATCGGCAGTATCCCAGGTAGAACCATTTCCATCGCTCAGGTATTTATAAAATAAAGTACCCGACTGCCATTTACCATAAAGCAAGGTTTCGTCGTACGTTTTTTCCTCATCAGGTGTTAAACTACAGGATACCATCAGGGATGAAACAGCAAAAATCAGGAACAAGCAGATTACAACTTTTCTCATAGTAGCTTTTTTAGAATTGTTTACAAAAAGTAAACCAAAGATAAAAAAAGGAGAAGAATAAGGCATGGTAAATGAAACAAGAATTAAGTTTCTCTGAAATAACTATGTCAAATACAAAAAAAAGATTCAAATCGTTATTCCTCTCATAATTCTTCTGTTATTTAGCAATCAGAGTATAAAAACATTTTAGCCATGATTATTCAAAAAGCTTCTGTCTATTTTGCCGAATCGTATTGCAAGGCTGTCGACACCATTGCCCGGGAACGAAAATATCTGGGTTCAACAACCGGGTTTCCCGTTGAAAGTACCATCGATTTTGTCGGTTTAATTGTTCGCAACAACTGGCCACAATACTATGCAATCGAAGACGGCGAGGTGGTTGGCTGGTGCGACGCCATCCCCAAGAGTTACGAAGGACTAACCCATGTAAGTGTATTGGGCATGGGTGTTCTGGCCCCGTTCCGGGGAAAAGGGTTGGGTTCGCAACTGCTCGAAAAAATCATTGAACATTCCCGGAACAACGGGATTGAAAAGATTGAACTCGACGTATACGAATCGAACCAGGCAGCCATTGGTTTGTATGAAAAATTTGGCTTTTTTTCCGAAGGTAGCCGGATCAACGGACGTAAACTGGATGGAGTATATGATCATATTAAACAGATGGGAAAATTCCTTTAATTCAATAAATTATGAATAAAACAACCGAAAACACAAGCAAACAACAGCAAGCTACTGATTTGTTTAGGAATGGGTATAACTGTTCGCAGTCGGTATTAACCGTTTTTTCCGAAGAATTGGGAATTAAAAAGGATTTGGCATTGAAACTGGCCAGCCCTTTTGGCTCTGGTATTGCTTACATGCAGGAGACATGTGGAGCTGTGAGCGGAGCGCTCATGGCCATCGGATTGAAATATGGCAAGGGCGAAAATGGCACCAACGAAGACAAAGCTTATGCATACGACCTGTCGAACCATTTTATGACTGAATTCAAAAAAACACACCAAACAGTGTGTTGCCGCGAGCTGCTCGATGGGTTGAATATGAGCACTCCCGAAGGTATGGCCCGTATTCTGGAACTTGATTATTTCCGGACTCGTTGTGCCTGTTATGTGAAAGATGCAGTTCAAATTACGGAAAAAATCATTTCACGATAAATGGAACCAATTATTTCGGCATGTGGGGATATCTGTTCCGAATGCCCCCGATACATGGCAACCCAGAGTTCTGACAACAACAAACTGGAAGAAATTGCTCAGTTATGGCATCGCCTTGGACTCCGCGACCAAATTGTTGGCAAAGAAGAGATTAAATGCTCCGGATGCAACAAAAAGCCCAATTGCGGTTATGGTGTAACTACCTGCAAACATCTTTCGGGAAAGGAGAATTGCGGCGAATGTGAACTCTTTCCCTGCCCTAAATTCGATGAAATTTTCAGGAATTCGGATAAGTACGATGAGATTTGCCGGCAATTCTGTAATCCAACCGAATATTCACAGCTCAGAAAAGCTTTTTTCCAAAAGAAGGAGGTCCTTAGCAACATTCACCAGTCAAAATTTTCGAAATGATGCTATCCTATAAAACCATTCCCATTTCACGGATCAACGAAATAAAACCACTATGGGAAAAGCTAAACCAGATCCACTTAGACGATACCATTTATTTTACCGAACATTACCAAAATTTCACCTTCGAAAAACGTGCTGGTAAATGGAGTGGCATGGAAGAAGACCAACTATTGATTTTGGTAGCTGAAACGGAAAACCACGAAATCATTGGTTATTGTATATCAACCATCGACGGAATAAAACAGGGAGAAATTGATTCGCTTTTTGTTGAACCAGAATTTCGTAGTCAGCAAATTGGTCGTGAATTGGTGCTGAGAAGCCTCGGTTGGCTTCATGAAAACGAGTGTGAACCCATTCGATTGGCTGTCAGTTTCGGACATGAAGGTGTTATTGAATTTTATGAAAAACTTGGATTCTTTCCACGGATGACGATACTCGAATATAAACCAACGGAACATGTTCATGCGACTTGTTTCAAATAAATTAAAAACATATTTTTGAAGAAAATTAAGTTGTCACAATTTAAAAAAACCAATATGAGAAAATTACTTTCAATGTTCATGCTAACCTTTTTGTCTTTCACACTAGCATTTGGCCAAAATAGCAGTTCTGGCACAAACTTTTACCAAACTTCTGGGCTTTGGGGCAAAGTGTTGCCTTCGTTAACGGCTTCGGGCGATAATGCATTAGTGTATGTTGATTTCGCACATGGCGATGACCAGGTTGTAACTTCTCTAACAAGTAGGGGTTGGGCTGTTACCGTTGCTTCCAGCGGATCCGATTTTAACACCAAACTTGCAGCCGGAGGTTGGGATCTGGTTGTACTTTTTAATCAAAATTATTACATGTCATCTTCAGGTCTCAGTTTTAGCGCTGTTCAAAATTACGTTACTTCCGGAGGTGTAATGATTTTTACATCGTGGGATGATGCGAACGCCGGAGCCTGGGCCAACTTATTTGAAGCCTCGTATACCGGGCATAATAATAATTTAACCGTTACAATTACCGATGCTGCTATTGCAAATGGCCTTTCTAATCCGTTATCTTTAACAAATCAGTGGATGGTGGCATGCAGTAACGGGCTTTCTGCAATTGGTTCCGGTGAAGTTCTTGCTACGTTTAGTAATGGAGAGGCTGCAATAGTCCGTGGCAATGGAGGAAAAACAATTATGCTAGGCTACTTATCTGATGCTCCGGCTTCTTCAGCAAGAGGAACGTTGTTCTCAAATGTATGTTTTGCAACCGGAACTCCTGTACCAGTGCCTTATTGGTTAATTATTGTACTTTTCGCACTCATTGCAATGGGGGTTGTAATTTCTAAAAGAAAAGTTATCTTCTCATAAATAACTCGGGACAACCATAAAAAGCAAGAGTGATATTTTTCTAAAAATATCACTCTTGCTTTTTTTTAAACACTTTCTATTAACAGTTAAAAAGCCTTTATTAATCAAACATTCCTCTCATTTTCTCGAAGAAATCTTTCTTATTGGGCCCGTTCTGAGGACTCCCCTGAAAATTGGGAGACTGGGCTAACTTCTCAAACAATTTCTTTTCATCGGCTGTCAGTCTGGTAGGAATCCAGGCATGAATTTTCACCAGGATATCGCCTTTGCCGTAACCATTTACATCGGGGAGCCCTTTCCCCCTGAGTCTTAATATTTTTTCAGGCTGGGTACCGGCATCAATTTTTACTTTTACTTTTCCTTCAACCGTTGGAATTTCAACCGTTGTTCCCAAAACCAAATCGGGGATATGCAGGAAGAGGTTATAAATGAGATCGTGCTCATCGCGGATCAGTTCCGGATGTTCTTCCTCTTCGATCAAAACAATCAGGTCGCCGTTGATTCCTCCCCTGCGAGCTGCATTCCCTTTTCCACTCACCGAAAGCTGCATACCTTCAGCAACACCGGCAGGGATGTTTAAGGTAATAACCTCTTCACCCTGGACGATTCCTTCGCCATAACACGAAGTACACTTGTTGGTAATGATTTTCCCTTCGCCACCACAAGAGGGACAAACGGAAGTTGTTTGCATTTGCCCGAGAAACGTGTTTGAGACCCGGGTTACCTGCCCTGAACCATGACAGGTTGAGCAAGTAGAATAAGAACCATCTTTTGCGCCTGTACCATGACAGGTATCGCATACAACATATTTCTTTACCTTGATTTTCTTTTCAGCTCCCTTGGCAATTTCGAGAAGGTTAAGCTTCACTTTTACCCGCAGGTTTTGCCCCCGGTTTACATGTTGGCGCCCGCGACTACTTCCGCCAAAGCCACCGAAACCGCCAAAGTGCCCTCCGAAGATATCTCCAAACATCGAGAAAATGTCGTCCATGTTCATGCTTTGTCCGCTGAAACCCTGGCTGCCATTTCCCATGCCAGCATGTCCAAACTGATCGTACCGCTGTTTCTTTTCGGGATTGCTCAATATTTCGTAAGCTTCGGCGGCCTCTTTGAATTTCTCTTCGGACTCTTTATCACCGGGATTTTTATCGGGATGATATTGTATTGCTTTCTTTCGGTAGGCTTTTTTTATCTCATCGGCCGAAGCGTCTTTCGTAACGCCCAAGACTTCGTAATAATCGCGTTTGCTCATTTTATTCTTTTTTATTCCCCGATAACAACTTTTGCAAAACGAATCACTTTATCGTTCAGCGTATATCCTTTTTGAATGACATCAACCACTTTCCCTTTCAGCTCCTCGGTTGGAGAAGGTATTTTGGTAATAGCTTCGTGCAGGTCGGTATCAAAATCTTTTTCTTTGGCATCAATCTCTTTGACACCGTTCATCTTAACAAAATCGGAAAACCGTTTGTAGATCAAATTGATGCCTTCTTTCACAGAATCTACATCGTTGGCTGTTTCCATGGCTTTTAACGCACGTTCAAAATCGTCGATTACCGGAAGAATATTCAGCAATATGCCCTCTCCTGCCGATTTGGTCAACTCCATTTTTTCTTTCAGTGTGCGTTTCCGGTAGTTATCAAACTCGGCATGGAGCCTCAGGAATTGATCATTTTTCTGTGCAAGAGAATTTTCAAGAGATTCGATGATCTCCGCATTTTTATCCTTTTTCAATTTCTTCGATTTTCGGCTAGCTGCTTCCTCTTTTTTATCTTCTTCGGACGTCATCGACGAGGTATTCTCTTCCTGTTTATCAGCATTTTGTTCTATGATATTTTCCTTTTCAATTTTTTCTTCTTCCATATTGAATTTGATTTTTCTCTCACATTACTATTATTCCGCCACGAAATTACAAATATTCTGCCAAATGATCTTGTCGGCCATTATGACATCATTCATGAAAATAGATGACAAAAAAAGTCACTTGTGGTGACTTTTTTACTTCAGGATAAACTTCCTTATTTCTTTAGCTGATTTAAGACATTCTCCAGCAGTGGACCTCGCAAATTAGTCGCAACAATGATTCCATTTCCATCGATCAGAAAATTTACAGGGATACTGTTCACCCGGTACACTCCGGCATACTTGGCATTCCACCCCTTTAAATCGCTCACATGATAAGGCCATTCCAGTTTATCAGCCTGAATAGCAGCTAACCATGCCTCTTTATTTTTATCGAGAGAAACACTGAAGACCGTGAACCCTTTCCCGTTTTTGAACTTTGTGTCTTTAAACTTCTGATAAGTGGCCACTACATTGGGATTCTCCATCCGGCAAGGGCCACACCAGGAGGCCCAAAAATCGATTAACACCAACTTACCTCTCAGATCCGATAATTTAAGGGTCTCATCATTTACTCCCTTTTCCATAATATCCGGGGCCAGATTACCCACACCAATACCCATGGCGGGTTCCTGATCCTGGGCAAAAACACGAGGCAAATTCAACACCGATAGAATCCCTAACACTAAAAAGAATAAACCAAATTTTTTCATTTTCTCTTTTCACCATTTTTTTTGACCACCTGATCAACATGCGATGAAGGCTGTTGATTCGGTTCGGTGGTCAGATATTTATACTTTATGACCAATGAATCTTTTATAATCAAGAAAAAGACGATAAACCCAAACACCTGCAAGCCGATAAAAAACCCAACCGACTTAACTTTCGACTGGCTGATGTTGAAAAGTAATAAGGGAAAAAGAATTTGCAGAAAGTAAACAACCGCAAAATTGATCCCAAACATTTTCGATGCAGTTTTTGAATTGATCCTCTTATCGAAGAATAAAGACAAATGCCATGCCAATAACAAAACAATGGGCAAGCAGAATTCGAGCGAAATGTTTGTTTTCCGGTCGGGATAATAGCAGTAAATGATCGTTTGCCCCTGTTCTTTGAATTGAACCATTTCGGCACGCTGAATGGATGAAACAGCCGAAGTAAACTTATCGATCCCAAAGGTGATCATTTTACCATACACCTGTTCGCCGCCATTAACCCAAAGCACGTACAATAAAATACTTGCTGCAATGAATACGCTATTTCTTACAATGTTTTTCACGAGGGTTGTTCTATTTTTCGGTTCATTTTTCGGTTAACCAACTCCCAAAGAGCCCAAATGATAATGACTAAAAGGATATTCCACACGTAATCGTGCATAAAGTTAAAAAAGTTAGGATACAACCGGCCGACAACTCCCAGCATAATAATTCGAAGCGAATTAATAACCGCAAGAGTCCCAAACAGGGCCGCACCAATGATAAACTTTTGTTTAACCTCCCATTTTGAAAAAACCACCAGGGCAATCATGGCAATATAGGCATGATACGCAGAACATTCCAGTTCGATCGTCATGGGGTAATTATCGATCTGAATGGCTTTATAATTTACAACGAGGTTGGCTACGGTACTCGATCCATCGCCAAAAAGTTGCACCGGAATAAACAGGATCTTCGCTAATCCGTAAGTCAGATAGGTTGTAAAATTGACAAAGGCCATCGAAAACCAGCGATGGTTTGTATAATCCCATGCAACAATTACCACCAATACCACCCACAGACCAAAAGCTTTGATCAGCGGTAACAACTCATTAAAAATCTCTTTACGTTTTTGTTTATTAATCTCTTGCTGAGATAACTTCTTTTTGGAATAATTACTCATAGTTTAGTTAGGTTTGACGAATTTAGCCGTTCGCTTTCCGGTTCTAATCAACCCTCCGGATATGGGCGCCAATAAGGTTCAACCTGGAGCCAATATCTTCATAACCGCGGTCGATTTGTTCAATATTATGGATTTTACTGACACCATCGGCCGAAAGGGCTGCAATTAACAACGCAACTCCAGCCCGGATATCAGGCGAAACCATGGTGGTAGGTTTTAATACGTTTTTATGATCAAGACCGATTACCGTTGCCCGGTGGGGATCGCACAGGATAATTTGAGCACCCATATCAATCAGTTTATCGACAAAGAACAAACGGCTCTCGAACATTTTTTGATGAATCAGCACACTTCCTTTAGCCTGGGTAGCCACCACCAGAAAAACGCTCAGTAAGTCAGGGGTTAAACCCGGCCAGGGAGCATCGGCAATGGTCATGATAGAGCCATCGATAAAACTTTCAATTTCATAATGGCTTTGAGCGGGAATATAGATATCATCACCCCGGTATTCCAGTTGAATACCTAATCGCCTGAACGACGTAGGAATAAGTCCTAGTTTATCAATTCTGGCATTCTTAATGGTTATTTCCGAATTGGTCATCGCCGCCAGCCCGATAAAGCTTCCTATCTCAATCATATCGGGCAGAATGGTGTGCGTGCAGCCTGAAAGGGAGTTCACCCCTTCGATAAAAAGCAGGTTTGATCCAATGCCAGAAATTTTAGCACCCATCGAAACCAGCATATCACAAAGTTGCTGGATGTAAGGTTCACAAGCGGCATTGTAAATAGTCGTCAAACCCTTAGCCATCACAGCGGCCATAATGATATTCGCCGTTCCGGTTACCGAAGCTTCATCGAGCAACATATAAGTCCCCTTAAGCTCTTTGGCCGAAATTTCGTAATACTTTTCGTGTGAATTAAATATGAACTTTGCCCCAAGATTCTGAAAGCCGATAAAATGGGTATCCAATCTCCGGCGCCCAATTTTATCGCCACCGGGTTGGGGAATAAATCCTTTCCCAAACCGGGCTAGCATCGGCCCAAGAATCATGATGGATCCCCGAAGAGACGCAGCCAATTTGGTATAGCGCTCTGTTTTTAAAAAATCGGGGTTGATATTTTTGGCATTGAACACATATTCCCCTTTGGCAATTCGGGATACTTCAACGCCCAACTCCTTCAGCATATCAATCAGTTTCAAAACATCCCTGATTTCGGGGATATTTTTGATTGTAACATCTTCTTCGGTTAACAGTGTTGCACAAATTACCTGAAGAGCTTCGTTTTTGGCTCCCTGGGGATTTAAC
>Ga0116170_10005333_pt1 | contig 11544 bp, 16 predicted proteins | sample AD_JPNHW1_MetaG_FD_89797 | JGI IMG/M metagenome (GOLD analysis project Ga0116170, IMG submission 89797) | Active sludge microbial communities of municipal wastewater-treating anaerobic digesters from Japan - AD_JPNHW1_MetaG | ecosystem: Engineered > Bioreactor > Anaerobic > Digestate | place... | reverse complement strand
TACCGCTCCTGAAGTTTCGAACGGAGTTGCCGGCACGCACGAAGGCGCCCCGAAACAGAAATGAAAAGGTGACTTACGGCTATTTTCAATCATAAACTTAACACCCTCAATGCCAAGTACATTGGCTATTTCATGCGGGTCGGAGACCGAAGCTACAGTGCCGTGAGCCACAGCCAGCCGGGCAAATTCGGCAGGCACCAGCATCGAACTTTCCACATGCACGTGCGCATCCACGAAACCGGGCATAATATACTGATCGTCAACGTTGTTCGATTTATTCACCGAAGCTATCTTCCCGTCAGCAACCGTTACAATGCCTTTGAAAATAACACCGCGTACCACATCCACGATGTTGCCGCTGATTTTAAATGAGTTTTCCATAGAGACAAAAATAGGGAATACTCCAACTTGCTGATGTTGTATTTATTTTTGTTATCAATGATGGACTCGGGACAAGTTATTATTATTCTTTATTGGATTGGACAGACTCTGGAGAGCAAGGAAGTAGATAAATTAATGATAATAAAGAATCGTGAAATAGGAAAAGCAATTTCAACTATATACTTTATTAAAACTTTAAAGATTGCAAGAAACTGACATAATCTTCCGAATGGAATCTCTCATAAACATACATTAATACTATTACCATTGTGTCTTTACCAATAATTCTACCTCTTCCATTGCATTCATTGTTTTTAGAATAGAAAAGAAAATCAAATGTTTTAAGATTTTTATAAAAAGAATAATTTGAGGATAATATTGAACCACCAACCTGATCAAGTAATCCACTTATAAAATAGCTGCTCGCTTTCTCTACATCAAAATTGCCTGGCGGATATGTTGTCAAATAGACACAATACCAAGAAAATTCCTGATCAGTCTGTAAGGTATAGAATACATTTTTAATATTTGACTTAATCTCTGGTGAATAATAATTATTTTCACCATAAAGAGGTTTATCTGGCGTAGCAAAGACTATATTAAATGCTGTATCGCATGTCGTCACCCATCTCTTTTGACATATGCCAACTTCGGAATTTAAAATCAGAACAAAAAAAATAACAAAGAAATTGAGTTCTTGCTTTCTCATTGTCAATACATTACTGAATTTACTTATTTAGATTTATAAAGTGAGAGAGCTGCTAGTTGATAAAAATAGTGAGGTTGTAAAGTAATTGCATCAGGTGAATAATGTTTAACATAATCATAAATTATTTGACAATCATGGACTAATGCGCTATCATTTTTAATATAATGATTTATCATTCTTTGCTGTCCTTGATGTAATCCAATAAATCCTAATAATTCTAATCTTCCTTCCGATATCTCACAAAGCCTACTACTACTGTAGTTCTTAAATTCATATCGATTATTCAATTTAGCATTATCAGCAATCCAAAATACAGCAGCCATAATTGCAATCTCATGGTCACTCTTTTTTATAAAATAATCAGGATCTAACTCTTCATATTGCCGGAAGAAACTTCTACTTAGTTCATACCATTGTTTCATACTCATTTTGTTAAATTCAGCACATAGATAGGCAATATTGCGTGTTTGTATAAAATTAAAAATTCCCATGATTTAATTTATTGGTTTTCCTATCTCACGATAGCAATTATTAAGATAATGAGTCGTATTCTTTTTCCCAAGTTCGGAGAGGAAGATAAAATTACCACATGTCCTTTAGGATTGTTTTTTCTCCCAAACAAATTTATAAAGTTATTGATCACTAATTCATCCACCTCAAAAATTCCCTCTACTATCCAAAGCTTACAACCTTGTAACATGTCAGCCTAAACAACAATCAACCACATAAACCCCATCCCAGCCAAATTCCATCTTTTCACATCGTAATATTCCCCGCCATTTCGCTATTTTTGTCTTCCCAAGCCAGTAATCATGCGATTTTTATCGGCCGGTTTCATTTTTCCTGTCAGCAGTCAGGCCATTGCCAACGGCATTGTGGCAGTGGACGATGCAGGCCGTATCGCGGATATCCTGGAGCCGGGTGAAGCCAGTATTCCGGAAGGAGAGGTTGAGCATTTTGATGGTATTTTGTGCCCGGGATTTGTGAATGCTCACTGCCACCTCGAACTTTCGTGGGCTAAAGGTCTGATAGAAAGCGGCACGGGGCTTGACGGTTTCCTCCGCTCACTCGACAACCTGCGCCATGGCAAACTTCCTGTAAACCAGGAAGAAGCCATACAAAAGGAAGGCACCGAAATGTATCTTTCAGGAGTGGTTGCCGCTGGCGATATCAGCAACTCCGCTGCCACACAGCAATTTAAGGAATTGTCACCGATGCTGTTTCACACCTTTGCCGAAGTGTTTGCATCCGACCCCGAAAGGGCTTCCATTGCTTATGAAAAAGGCACCGCACTGGCTGAAAGTTTCAGGGCACTGAAACGAAACAACAGCGCTTCGGTTACGCCTCACTCAACCTATTCGGTGACAGAGCGGCTTTTTGAGCTGATAGCCGCCCTTTCGGAAAACAGTCCTGTATCAATCCACCACCAGGAAACGCCTGCTGAAGAGCAATTCTTTAAAACCGGCACTGGTTCCATCGCGGACCGGCGGCTGTTTTATAATCCGGGACTTGAACCTTTTCAACCTACCGGCAAACTACCGGTCGAAAGCATAGCTCCTTACCTGGACAAAAACCGGAAAACGCTGCTGGTTCACAACACTTTCGCAACAAGCGCTGACATCCGCTTTGCCCTGCAGAACTTCCGGCAACTCAGCTGGTGCCTCTGCCCCAATGCCAACCTGTACATCGAAAGCTGCCTGCCCGACATCCCGCTGTTCATTGAGAATGAGTGCGATATAGTATTAGGCACTGACAGCCTGGCTTCGAATCACCAGCTATCGGTACTTGAAGAAATGAAAACAATTTCGGCTCAGTTCCGGTTTATAACTTTGCAGGAAATGCTTGGCTGGGCAACGCTGAACGGGGCCCGCTTTTTTGGTTTCGACAGCCTGGGAAGCCTCCAGAAAGGTAAATCGCCCGGCATTGTTAATATTCAAAACATCGATAATGAATTACTAAAACTCAAACCTGATAGCACTTCACGACTGATTATACCCGCCAGCCAATGAAAGTTTTCGTCAACAGGAAAGAAATTGCGATTTTTACAGGCGCCCGTGTCATTGATGCGTTGAGAAGCTATTCACTTCGTTCGGCAGGACTTGTGATCAAAGGCATATACACCGTTTATGACCGTTACGGCAATATCACCGAGCCTGATGGCCGGCTAACTGACGGACAGATACTTACAATCAGAAAAACCAATTGACCATGAAAAAAATACTCGTCCCATTCATTCTTTCGCTTTCATTCATTCTCCTAGTCGCTCAACCGGCTTACGCCCAAAAACACAAAGGCCCGGTAGAGGTTATCATCCTGCATGTGAATGACATGCACGCCCGGATCGACAATATGGCTAAGCTGGCATACCTGGCCGACAGCCTGCGCAAGAGCCATCCTTATGTATTCCTGTTCTCAGCCGGCGACAATTTTACAGGCAACCCGGTGGTTGACATGGTTGATGACAAAGGATACCCTATGATCGACCTGATGAATCAATGTGGTTTCAACCTCAGCGCCATTGGTAACCATGAATTTGACCTCGGGCAGGAATTTTTCAACAAAAGGCGTGAGCAGGCCAATTTCCCTTTCATCAGTTGCAACATCGACGCTTCAGGGGCTGTGCTCAAACAACCCAAGCCTTATCATCTTTTGAAGGCCGGGAAGGTTAAAATACCCGTGCTGGGTATCATTCAACTGGGAGATAACGGCATGCCGGATTCGCATCCCAGCCGTATGACTGGTGTGAAGTTTACCGATGGGATAACCAAAGCCAAGGGATTTTCCTGGTTAAAAGATAAATACGGCATACTCCTCGCCCTCACCCACTTAGGGGTTGAAGGCGACGTTCCGCTGGCCAAAGCGATGCCGCAAATTGATGTAATCGTAGGCGGGCATTCTCATACCACCATGACTGCACCCATGATGGAAGGTAATGTGATGATCGTTCAGACAGGTTCGGGCCTGAAAAATGTGGGGAAAACAACCCTTATCATCGACAAAAAGAAGATCGTTGACCGCAAATATGAACTGATTCCGCTGGCTTCGGTGAAATCGTCGGATGCTGCAGTGCAGGCTGCTATCGACAAGTACAATGATAACAAAGAGCTGAACCGCGTGATTGCCGTCGCTGAAAATGATTTCACCGGTGAAAATGCCCTTGGCGGACTAATGACTGATGCAGTAACAGCTATTCATGGTGTTGATATCAGTTTTCAGAATACCGGCGGCATACGCATCGGCAGCATTCCGAAAGGCGATATCATGCTTAAGGATGTTTACCGGCTTGACCCGTTTGGTAATGAAGTGATTGTTTACAAAATGAACATAGCTGAAATCCAGTCACTGATCAGCAATGCATTCAACCGAAACAAGGAGGTGGACCTGATCCCTTCGGGCGTGAAATATACTGTTGTGACCGATCAGAACGGTCTTTGCACTGCCGTAAAAATCACTGATGTGAACGGTTCCCCTCTCGATCCCAATAAGGAATACACTGTGGGCGTAAACAGCTATATTGCTGCCAGCTATCGTTTCGATCACCGCGATGCAGGGGCATCACAGTTTAAAACAACAGCCCAAACGCTCATCGAGTACCTGACAAAGGTGAAGAATGTAACTTATGACGGTGTTGCCCGGACAGCGGTGAAACCAGAGAAATAGCAGATTACTGAATCTGGAAACCATTTACTATTAACTGATTTCCATTAACCAGGACTACCAAATATCCTCTTTCTTTTCAGGAGGCGGCATCATGCCTTTTTTCAGGCTTTCTATCAGGGCTTTAACATCCTGGTCCAGTTCGGCGAGGTAGGCATCCCAGGCTGGGGTGTATTTTTTATCGTTCTTGTCGAGCCAGCGTTCAACCGGGGCACGTGATACATCGTGTATCAGAAAATCGGAGATCGTATAACGGTAGCGGCCATCCTTAAACTCGAGCCTCATAGTGTAATCGATTGAGCATGAGGTGCGGGGGACATTTTTTTCTTCATAGCTCACATCAAAACGGTGACGGATCTCAATAAGCCCGGTTTCGGGGTTACGCACCTTGGTTGCATCCACAGGGTTAACAAATTGTTTGGGTAACCATTCCACCGCGCGGTTAAATAGCTGTTCCTTTGTCCCCGCCTGATTCACCACTTCTTTATAAACAATGAGCTTTGTGTCAGGATCGACGGGCAGTTGTGGTGCAGTAACCTGTGCGGTAATTGTGCCTGAAATAATGGCAAACGTGGCAATAAAAGCTATGCGGATGTTTTTCATTCGTTAAATATTTTCGGTAGAGATTTAACAAATTTCGTGCCGTGAAAGTTCGCTACTTTTTGGCCGTAGGCTTGGGGATAATCAGGTAGATATCTTCACTGTCGCGTTTCATAAAGTATTTTTCGCGGGCGACACGCTCCATTTCAGCAGTATCGGTAGTGATTTTTTGTAATGCAACACTATCGTTAAATGTTTCTTTAAGATAAAACTCCATTTGGCGTTTATGTGCCTGCAGCTCTTTATGCAGGCGGAATTGCGAAATAAGGTTGTTTCTGTCGAGGAAGAGTATCCACACCAGGAACACGACTATAGTAAGGAAGTATTTGTCCTTGAGAAACGGTGGTATTTTATTTAAAAAATTACGAAACATAGTTTATGCTTTGAAACAGGTCTTTTTTTTTAAGTTCCGGCAATCATTCATTAAGCAATTCTGCAACTTGTTCCCGAAGTTTTGGAATGTGGCTTATCACAATACTCCATATCAGTTCATCGGAAACCCTGTCGTTACCATGAATGATCCGGTTTCTTGTTCCGATTATCTTTTCTGCGTTTTCAAGGTTGAATTCCTTATCTCTTTTGATGATTCTGTTCACCGCTTCGCCAATAATCTCAATATTACGCTCAATTGCCCGTTTGGTCCTGACATCAGTAGTAAACTCAAGGAAAATCTTTGGCTTGCTGATATAATAACTTTCTATCTCGTCGATGGATTGCAGAATATCGTAAAGCCAGGTTTTGATTTCGTTATCCATAAATTAACCTTTTTGAGTTATCTACTGACTCGCGCAAATATGGATTCCGGATGGCTTTATCTTCAACCAGATCAACCTCTCTCTTCAGCAAGTTCTCCATTGCTTTCTTGAAACCAAAGTAATAATCAGCATATTCGTCAACATTCACGTCCTTAAAATCAACCAGGCAATCAATATCGCTCGATTTATCAAAGAGTTCAGTTAACACCGAACCAAATACAAATAGTCGTGCTACCTTATACTTCTCGCACAAGATTTTTATTTTATCCAGGTTGTTATCAATGATTCCCATATTTCAAAAGTACATCTTTTTGCTTTGAATTCACTTTGAAAAGTCGTTGTCAAAGCCCAATATCGTCAGCTATCTCAGTCATGGCGGCAATGGAAAGTGCGGCAAAGTCAGCGATAGGAATTCCTATCATTTCACATTCCATAATATTTTCACGCTTGACCGAAGCAGCAAACGCCTTTTCCTTCATGCGTTTCACCACGGAGGATGGTTTAACGGAGGCCACTTTGCGGTCGGGATAAACATAAGTTGTAGCGGTGATAAGGCCTGTAATGGTTTCACCTGCTGCCAGGGCATGCTGAAAAAGCGTTGTTCGCTCCTTACCCGAGGCAACTTCGTTGTGCATTCGTATGGCATCCACGATGTCTTCGTCCATGCCCATCGCTTGCAGCAGATCAGCACCCTGCAGTCCGTGTGTGTAAGGATCGGCATTGGTGTCCTCAACATCAATGTCGTGAAGCAGGCCTGCGAGTCCCCAGGCATCCGCATCCCGACCCAGTTTCAGTGCCAGGGCCCTCATCACAGCTTCTGACGCCAGGCAATGGGCGATCATTCTTTCGTTCTTTATATGCTCATGAAGCAATTCAAGCGCTTGTTCGCGTGGCAGAATCATAATCCCGGGTTTGCTTTCTGCAAAAGTAGCAATCACCGGCATTTACTTGGTAAAATGTATGATTTGAAGATTGAATTTTATCAATCGCCGAAAAGGTTTCCGGCAAACGTTTAGTTTTCGGTAAATTTGCCCGAAAAACTTAATAGATGAAAACTTCCGGGATTGTAACGCTGCTACTCATTTTTCTCTCGTCATTCAGCTGGGCACAGGAGAGCGAACTTTATAAATTTCTCGTCTCGATACCGGGAACTGAAGTAAAAAAGGTTGACTCGTCAGCGTTTAAAGAATTTTACGTTGTTATGCTGCCTCAACTGGTTGATCATAACAATAAGAACGGGGCACAGTTTAAACAGAGAATCTATGTGGGGCACCAGGATTTCAAGCGCCCTGTTGTGATGGAAACCGAAGGGTACAGCGCCGGCAACATCAACGGATTTGTGCAAAGCGAGCCCACCCGGATTCTCAATGCTAACCAGTTATATGTTGAACATCGCTACTTTGGCGCTTCCACCCCTACCCCTCTCGACTGGAAATACCTTACTGCCGGGCAGGATGCAGGTGATTACCATTACATCAGGACGCTCTTCGGCCAGGTTTATAAAGGAAAATGGCTGGCCACCGGTGTGAGCAAAGGTGGTCAGACAGCTACCGAGTACAAAGTGTATTATCCTGAAGATGTTGATGTTACAATACCCTATGTGGCACCCATAAACTACAAAAGGCTCGACAAGCGGATCGACCGTCATTTTAATACTGTGGGAACTCCTGAATGCAGAACTCATATCAGGGAAATACAGGATTACTGGATGCAGAAAAAAAAGGATCTTCTCCCGATCTACGAAGATTATTGCACCAAGGTTGGTTTTAAATTCAACCTGATGCCTGCCGAAGAAGCCTATGATTATTCGGTGCTTGAGTTCCCGTTTTCCTTCTGGCAATATTATGCCAACTGCGAAAAACTGCCTGATCTTGCATCAACCACACCCGACAAGATGGTAAAATACCTTGTCAGGATTGTATCGCCTTACTGGTACACCGATGCAGTTGAGGCTTTCAGCCCGGCCAATTACCAGTTTTACACCCAGCTGGGTTATTATGAATACAACGAAAAACCTTTCAGCAAGTACCTGAAAAACAAGGACTACCCTAATTCAGCTTTCGTGCCGAAAGGTGTCGAGATAAAGTGGGACAACTCATACATCAAAAAGCTGAAAAAGTTTATCAGGAGCAATCCGGAACACATGATATACATTTATGGCGAAGCTGATCCATGGGGAGCAACCGGCGCAAAGATCAAACCCGGCACAGGCAGCCTGAAAGAAGTACAGAAAGGCGGCACGCATGGCGCGCATATCGGTTCACTGAGTGTTGAGCAGAAGAAGGAAGTTTACAATGCCCTTTCAAAATGGCTTGGCATGGAACTTGAAGTTCCTGCTAACTAAAAATTTACTAACCTATATGGCAATGCTTTTCAGGTGGCTGTTGCGATGTGTTCTGTTTGCCTGGGAACTTCCCCAGAACATTGTCGGGCTGGCAACATACTTCAGCCTGAAGCGAAAAGGTAAAATCCTGAAAACTGAATTCGGACAGGAACGATTATTTATCGAAACGCCGCATCGCGGAGTTTCCCTTGGATTATTTGTTTTCTGGACAAAACGCTCAAATCGTTTCAAAAACCTGGCAAACGACTGCAAGATGCATGAGTTCGGGCACTCGATACAGAGCCGAATACTGGGGCCGCTGTACCTGGTCATCGTGGGATTACCTTCTGCAATGCGTCATTTTTACAGCATATGGCATATTCGCAAAACCGGCACAGACTGGAACGCTTATTATGCCGGTTTCCCCGAAAAGTGGGCCGATAAACTGGGTGGGATAAAATCGTAATAAATGAAAGGTCAAACCAGCAACACCTCACAGATGTCAGGTGAAAAAGAGCTTTCGTTCGAAAACAGGTTAGCCTGGCGTAACTGGCTGAGTGCAAATGCTGCTACCGAAAAGGGCATCTGGCTGGTCCATTTTAAAAAAGCATCAGGTAAACCTTCCGTAACGAGGCAGGAGGCGCTTGAAGAGGCTCTGTGCTTCGGCTGGATAGACAGCATACTTAAAAGCATTGATGGCGACAGTTACAAGCAGAAATATACGCCCAGGGCGAGGAAAAGCCAATGGTCGGAAAGGAACAAAACGATTGTCAGGCGACTGCTGGCTGAAGGGAAGATGGCCCAACCCGGATTAGAGAGCATCTCCGGTTGGATAAACGAAGCGCCTGGTATTAAACAGGTTACAGAGAATCCATCGATTAGCTCTGCTCTTGTTTCGGCTTTGCAGGCAAACAATAAAGCCTCCGAAACGTTTAACCTTTTACCTCCGTCGCAGCAAAAAAACATCATCGGTTGGGTTGGCAGCTGCAAAAAAGAAGAAACCCTGATGCGCAGGATTGCGGAGGTGATTGCAAATCTTGAATCCGGTAAAGGCATCGGAATGAAGTAATTGACCGTTTTTCAACCAAACATAACTTATCATGGAATTTGCGGATGTGATCATGCAGCGTGAGAGCGTGAGAAATTACGACCCCATGAAGCCTGTTGACAAAGACATCCTTAAAAGGATCCTGGAAGCCGGAAGAATTGCCCCTTCGGCGGCAAATTTTCAGCCATGGCATTTCTACCTGGTGTCGTCGTACACTATGCTGGAAAAAGTAAGGCGTTGTTACGACAGGTCCTGGATGTATGATGCTCCCCACATACTCATAGTAGCAGGCAATCGCAGGGAAGCATGGCGCCGCCCCGACGGATACAACAGCCTTGAAACCGATCTCACAATTGCCATGACACATATGATTCTTGCAGCTACTAACGAAGGCGTTGCCACTTGCTGGATTGCCCATTTCGATTATCAGCGTTTGCGTGAAGCGCTGGAGCTGAAAAGCTATGAGGAAGTCTTTGCCATCACTCCTTTGGGTTATCCCCGCCAGGAATTTGTGAAGAAAGGGATGAAAAACCGTAAAGCACTGGGCGAAGTCGCCATTTATCTCTGACCTTAGCTATCAAGCTTCCCAGCCCTGATGAACTTTATGCCTTCGATGATAAAGTAAACCGCCGAAGCCAGCAACGATAACCCGAGCGAAATGAAGAATGTGCCTTTATAAAGTTCAGGAATTACACTCCAGTGGCTAACAAGTATGCCGGCAGTGATCATAAACGACATCAGCACGTAACCACGCAGGTCAAAAAAGCCGAAAACGCAAGGCCGCCTCTGTTTGTGATTGATAATCCGGCTGACATATTTCCGGCTTACTTTCCTGAAAACCAGTACAAAAAACAGAATAAAACCTGCAAATCCTATCAGGTAGTTCACCCATTGGTGCAGTGCCTCGCGCTCAATCTCCCTGATTCCAAGTTTTAAAATGCGGTATGAGGCAAAGGCCCAAACTGAAGCGCCCACGATGATCAGCACAATTTTGGGAACTCCCGGTTTTAGTTTGAGCAGGTATTTATGGAGAATATCAGATGTTTTCATGCTTCACTTGTTTGATCTTCTTGTGTTGTATCAGCTTCATCTGCAGGTAGTTCAAGAAAGCTTTCAGACTTAGGGTTGAATGCCGATGCCAGCTGATGTTGTTTTATCCGCTTCATGCCGGTTACGAGCAAAACGATCATCAAGGGAACAAACGTCAGTAAGAGCCAGGGATTCTGCGAATAGAGTATAAAATCATACAAGCCATGGAAAAACCAGGGCAAAGCAATCGCCTTCAGCAGGTTTTTACTTTTTGCACCCTGCACAAAGCGGGCAAGTCCGAAATAGTATCCCATGATCATGCCGAAGAAAGCATGGGCCGGCACGGCGGTGAATGCCCGCAGCAAACCTACCTGCATCCCGCCGCGGAAAACATACAATACATTCTCGAGGGCAGCAAAACCCAGCGAAACTGCTACAGAATATACAATCCCATCGTACCTTTCGTTGAAGTTCCTGTTGCGGAAAAACAACAGGAACACCATCAGGAATTTAAGGAGTTCCTCCGTTGCACCTGCAACGACAAAACCTGTGTAAAGAGCACCGGGAATCAGTCCCCGGGATTCAGGCAACCGGCCAAGGCCTTCTTCAATGAAAGCTGCCGGTATCAGTATTATCGCACCGGCTGCAAGCCCTTTCAGGACAAGCCGGAGTGGCTCCTTTTCGTACTTATCGCGGATATAAACGTAGGCAAGAATGATAATGACCGGGGCAAGCGAAAGCACAAGAAGGCTCATTGTTTATTGATTTTTGCAGTTAAATTTTGTATTGAATTTCTTCAAACACTGGGCTACAATTCCAGGTGCTTCTTCAGAGGATATCATGTATCAGCTTTCTGATACAAATGTAGACATCTGTTCCCAAGGAAAGGTTGATTCCTTTTAAACTTAGTTGGATTTCTTTGAACATAATGTCCTCATTACGGGACTTATTCAACAGATTGGACACTTCCCTTTCAACTTCAATCCTGTTATGACTCCTGCGGAAAATATCGGCTCTTGATGTACTCACTGCCCATATCGGG
>Ga0116170_10005331_pt1 | contig 11545 bp, 2 predicted proteins | sample AD_JPNHW1_MetaG_FD_89797 | JGI IMG/M metagenome (GOLD analysis project Ga0116170, IMG submission 89797) | Active sludge microbial communities of municipal wastewater-treating anaerobic digesters from Japan - AD_JPNHW1_MetaG | ecosystem: Engineered > Bioreactor > Anaerobic > Digestate | place... | reverse complement strand
GTCGTATCGATTGCCAAAGACAGGAACGGGGTTTACTGGCTGGGAGGCTTTGACGGGATCAGCCTTGACGATCACGGGCACATCATAAACCTTCCGGATAAACAATACCCATTTGATCTGGGTGCCATCGCCATGGTTAAAGATCCCCGGGGCAATCTCTGGATCGGGAACAAGAAAGGCCTCTATCTTTACGACTACCATCAATTCAACCCGGTCGAGGTTCCTGAGGTGAAAACTATGATCGCAGCCCTTTCCCTGGTTGGTGACAGCGGGTTGCTGGTGGGGACTACGAAGGGAGTGGCCTGGCTGGACCTGAAACGCTATTACACAGGGAAATCGCCGCTTTTCAAGTATTTCGACAAAAACAACGGATTCGAGGGAATCGAAGTTGGACAGAACGGGTTTTTCAGGGATTCAAAGGGGTTTTACTGGATTCCGGCATCCGACCGCGTAGTCCGGTTCGACCCACGGCAGGTATCCCGGTTGAACCATGACATTCTGTGTTATCTGACCGACGTCAGCGTGCTGAACGACAAGATGGAGTGGGGGGTAAGGGAGGTGAAAGCCCTTCGGGCCGGCGAGAGGACCCGGTTCAGCCATAACCAGAAAAACCTCCGGTTCCGGTTTATCGGAATGGATCTCGCGCTACCCGAAAGAGTTACTTACTCCTGCTACCTGGAGGGATATGATCGCAACTGGTCGCCCGCGCGGAACTCCCGGGAGGCGGTTTATACAAACCTTCCGCCGGGCAGGTACACCTTCCATGTCATAGCCCGCGACGATGAAGGGAACACTTCCAGTGCGCAGTTGAGTTTTGCATTCCGCATCGTGCCGGCATTCTGGCAGACCTGGTGGTTCTGGGCGACGATCCTGTTGCTGGCGGCTGCCGGTTTTTTCCTGCTGGGCTACTTTTTTATGAACCAGAGGAAGAAAACCATGCAGGAACATCTGGAGTCGGAAAAACGGATTGCTGAGTTACAGCTCCTTTCGATCTATAACCAGATCGACCCCCACTTCACCTTTAATGCCATGAATTCCATCGCTTCGGTGGTGCTGAAGGAGGAAAAGGAGAAGGCATACCGGTTCTTCGTCAAATTATCGAGTCTCATCCGGCAGGTGCTGACTTCGGGCGACCGGTTGACCCGCACCCTGTCGGAAGAGCTGGTATTTGTGCACAACTATCTTGAGATTGAAAAACTCCGGTTCCGCGACACATTTGAATTTGGAGTGGAAATTCGTCAACCGGTCGATCTTGACCGGGAGGTGCCGAAAATGGTCATCCAGACCTATGTGGAAAATGCTATGAAGCACGGGTTGCTCAATAAGACCGACGGGGCGGGAAGGCTCTGCGTGAGAGTATGGGACGAGTCAGGCGCTCTGCACATCGAAGTGGAAGACAACGGGATCGGGCGGGAACAGGCATCCCGGCTTAGGATGGCGGGGACAGGCAAAGGTCTGATGCTTCAACAGTTTTATTATGATTTCTTCGACCGCTATAACCACCTGAAGATCCTCTATGAAATCACCGATCTGCATAAGGAGGACGGGGATCCTGCGGGAACCCGGGTTACGGTGATCATTCCTGCGGGATTTCGCTATACGATAAAAGACCATGAACAAAACTGAAAGCATACATACCCTCCTGGTCGACGATGAGCCCGAGGCGATTGAATTATTGTTGGCCCTCCTGAAGCGTTTTCCGGAAGTGGTGATCACGGGCACCGCCAACGATCCTGACGTTGGGTTGCGACTGATTGAAACCCAACGTCCCGACCTGGTATTCCTCGACATCCGGATGCCCCGGCGGTCGGGGCTGGAGATGGTCAAAGGGTTACAGGGGCTGGCTAACCCGCCGGCAGTAATTTTCGTAACTGCTTACGACGAATATGCCATCCATGCCTTTAAAGTCGCGGCCTTTGATTACCTGCTCAAACCGGTGGATCCCGATACGCTGGCTGAAACCATCCGGCGTTTCAGCGCCACCCGGTCGGCTTCCGAATTCCGCGACAAGGTCGACCACCTGATCCGCCATCTTCACCAGGATGACCGGATACGGGTCAACACACGGACGGGCTACATCCTGGCCGATCCGGCCGAGATCCTTTATATCCAAGCCGACGGCAACTATTCTACCATCCATTTCTCGCTTTCGCACCAGGAGTATGTTACCCTAAGCCTGGGACGACTGGCGGAGATGATGCCCGAGGGACATTTTATCCGCATTTCCCGATCCGTGCTCATCAACCGGAAATGGCTGTACAGGGTTGACAGGAAGAAAAAAACCTGCGAACTCAGCAGAAACGGCGAGCAGGTGGCGCTGGAAGTTTCCAAAGAGATGCTGAAGGAACTGGAGTGACGCCTGCCTTTCATCCAGAAATCCTGTTACTTCATACAATAAATGCAAGGCTGATTGCAGGGCCGGCAGAAATTGGGTAATCTTGCCAAACAAGTAATCTGAAACCTATCCAAATCAATACTTCCATGAAATCCGTCAGATTTATCCGTCTGGTTGCTATTCTGTTGACGATGGCAGGCACTCGCCTCGCCGCTCAGGTGACCTTCACCCATACGCTAAACGCCGACTTCGTGAAAGGAGTGACGGAAAATGTGCTGGTAAAGAATGATGCCGTTTCTCTTCCGTACAAGAAAAGCAGCATCAATGACTGGGCGTCCACCACCGGTCTTCCACAGGTTCTTTGCGGGCATCAACTGGCTCCGTGGCGCAGTTATGTATTCCTGACGGGAGGATACAACGGTTCAAAATACAGCAACTCTGTTTATAAGGCGCCTGTTAATTCGGCCGGGATCGGAGCCTGGACACAGTTGAACAGCCTGCCCGATTCGGTAGGGTATCATGCCATGGTTGCAACTGCGACCCGGCTTTACGTGTTCGGCGGAAAAAAAGGGGCACTTCCTTCCAATAAGATCTATATGGCGTCAATCAACGATGATGGCACGGTCGGTTCCTGGCAGCAAAGTGCGGTGACCCTTCCTGTGGCGCTCTGGGGACTGACGGCTCAGTATATCAATGGCTATATCTACATAGCCGGGGGCAGCAGCCTGGCAGGGGCCGGAACGGCACTCAATTCCGTCTGCTTTGCAAAGGTGGATCCGGACGACAATCTTTTACCATTTTCGGCCACTTCCGGCCTCCCGGAAGCCAGGAACGGCCATACCATGGCGAAATATGACGGGAAATTATACGTACTGGGTGGATTCGACCAAAACGGCACCCGGAAAAACACCGTTTACTATACCTCCGTTAACGCAAACGGGACCTGTGGCAGCTGGAGTGCAACCACCCCGTTACCCGTCGAGGTTAGCAACCATACCACCACCTGCTCGAACGGCATCCTGACCGTCATTGGCGGGGAAGAGAACTCCATCCTGAGCAACAAGTTCTATTTTGCCGATCTGGACAATGCCCCGACGCTGACGTGGGAGTTGTCGGACCGTTACCTGTATGACCGCACGAAAGGCTCAGCCGCTTTTGCCGCCGACAACCAGATCGTTTATACCGGGGGCATACTCGCTACCGGTTCGCTGGTATCGACCATCCGTTATGCTTCACTGGTACCTTCTGCAACCATGGTGAGAAAAGGGATTTATCTTTCATCGCCTTTTGTGGCGGGATCGGCCAAAACCTTCCAGAAACTCGCCTCCCTGATAACCATTCAAACAGGCGATTCGTACGAAGTGCTTTACCGTCTGGCGGGGGCTGATAAAATCTGGGGCGACTGGATATCAGGTGCATCGGGCAATCCCGTGATGATCAACCAATCGCAATGTTATCTGCAGTACATGGTTCGGTTCAACGCCTCTTCGGTGAACGATATCACCCTGTCGGAGATGACGGCTACCATTTCGGGGTACACCCAGCTCTGCGGAAGCCTGAATGCCATGACCAACCTCACCACGGCAGCCAGCCCTTACTGGGCAACCTGTGATATCAGCTTCACTGCCGGATCACATATCATCCAGCCGGGGGTTACCATTGTTTTCTCCCCGAACACGGGACTGACGGTCGGACAGGCTTCCGTCAGCTTTAACGGGTCGGCCATCCAGCCGATCCAGCTTACTTCGTACGACTCCACCGACGGACTTTGGAATGGGGTTTATTTCAACGATGCCAGCGACGCCGGGGTCAGTTCGCAGATGAACTATACCACCATCGAAAAGGCAGGGAATGGCACCAATAACGCAAATCTGTACTGCAGCTCCACCAATCAGCCGGTGGTGAACAATTGCACCTTTCGCCGGGCGGCCGGACATGGTGTGAGAATGGAATCGTCGAACTTCATCCTGAACAATACGCTGATCAGCGACAATGCCGAAAGCGGTTTGTATCTTAATTCATCGAATCCCATCCTGAACAACGTCGTCGCCAAAAACAACAGCTTCGCCGGGATCCATTATGCCTCGGCGGGTCTGAATCCCAGCTATTCCTATACCCGCAGCGAGGGGAACCTTTACGGCCTCTACAGTCCGACTCCCGATGTAAGCTTCTCCCCCGAGAATGCCACGACCCTCCTGATGCTGAACAACGGATCGGATATCGCTGTGGCTGGTGGGAACATTGCAACCAGCCGGACCTGGAAATTCTTTCCCAACGGGTTCACCCTGCTGGGAGATGTCACGGTAAGCCAGGGTGGAGGGAACCCTACCCTGACCATCGGACCGGGAACGAAGATCAAGTCGGTCGCCGGATACGGGCTGACGATCGGTGGAGCAAGTACGACCGGCGGGCAGTTGTATGCTGTGGGGAAAGCCGACAGCCTGATCACTTTTACTTCTTCCAACGGACTGAACGGCGGATGGCGCGGGATCCTTTTTAATGACGGAAGCGACTATAATTCCACCTCATCACTCCGCTATTGCATCATTGAGAAGGGTAACGATTACAACCTTTCTGCAGCCGGCACCAACGAGCCCCACATCATGTTCACCACCTTCAGGAATGCCGCCAACTTCGGAGTAAAGCTTGTGAATTCCAGCCTGAATATGGAGGAATCCACCATTAAAAAGTCCACCAACGGTATCTATCTGGATAACTCGGCTCCGGCCCTGATCCTCGTTACCCTCGACAGCATCCAGTCATACGGCATTTTCCATGTGAATGCGGCAGTTCTTCCGAACTATTCACAATGCACGATCAAAAACTCGCTTTACGGCATCTATTACCCGAACCCGAATTATACCGTTCCGACCTATTCCGCGATCACCTTCTCCAACCTCACCGCTGCCATTGCCGTTAACGGAGGCGATGTTTCCAGCGACCAGACCTGGAATGAGAACCCATATGGGTACGCCATTCTCGACAATGTGCGGGTGTTGAAGGGAACAAATGGACCCAAATGCCGGCTTACCCTGAAGCCCGGGTGCACCCTGAAATTTGCATCAGGAAAGCAGTTGCAAATCGGGGAACTCTCCACGTACTGGTACGTCGGAGAACTCAATGCCATCGGAACCGCAGCCAAGCCCATCACGTTCACAGCTCTCAACGGGTTGAACGGAGGGTGGAACGGGATCTATTTCCACAACGCCAGCGATGAATACACGGCAGTTTCAACGATGACCAACTGCATCATCGAAAAAGGGAACACATACAACCTCTGGTGCAACAATACCACTCAGCCAACCCTCGACAGTTGTATCATCCGGAATTCGGCCGGCATGGGACTGAATCTCGAAACGGCTGCCATTACTGTAAAAAACAGCCAGGTTACAGGCAATATTGGCATCGGGATCAATTCCAGCAATTCCCTTCTTTCCCTGTCGAATCTGATCATAACAGGCAATACAGGTTACGGACTTTATTACAACAATGCCTATTACATCAACAATCTCAAAAGCCTGCAGTTTTCAGGCAATAGCGACGATGGAGTATTTTGCGGGGGCGGGAATATAGCGGACGACAGGACATGGTCTTGTTTCGGCTCCAAGCCTTATGTGTTCCTGGATAATGTCTCCGTATACAAAGGCACCAACGGTCCAAAATCACGCCTGACCATCAAGCCGGGTTGCACGATAAAATTCGCAGCATCCAAACAATTGCAGATTGGGGAATATTCCAACTACTGGTACCTGGGAGAACTGTATGCCAACGGCAAGCCGGACAGCCTGATCACCTTCACCTCGTACAACGGAACGAACGGTGGATGGAACGGCATCTATTTTCATCATGCCACCGATGAATACAGTTGCACATCCTCGATGAAAAACTGTATAATCGAAAAGGGGAACTCTTACAATATCTGGTGTAATAATACCACGCAGCCCCTGATTGACAGCTGCAAAGTGAGGAATTCGGCCGGCATGGGCCTGAATCTGGAAACTGCGGCTCTGACTATCCGAAACAGCCAGGTAACCGGCAACGGCGGGATCGGGATCAATTCAAATAACTCCCTTCTGGCACTTTCAAACCTGTCAATCATCGGAAACACCGGTTACGGGCTCTATTACAATAATGCCTATTATATCAATAACCTGAAGAACATTCAGCTGACGGGCAACAGCGACGACGGGGTGTTTTGCGGGGGAGGAACCATCTCCGACGACCGGACCTGGAGTTATTTCGGTCCCAGCCCGTACGTGTTTCTCGACAACGTCTATGTCTATAAAGGAACCAACGGTCCCAAATGCCGGCTCACAGTCAAGCCGGGATGCACCGTGAAGTTAGACGCTGCCAAGTCGCTGCAGGTGGGCACTAATTCAGGCGGCTGGTATGTCGGAGAACTGTGGGCCGTCGGAACGGCCGACAGCCTCATCACCTTCACCTCGAGGAACGGGACGATCGGTGGCTGGGGTGGTATCTATTTCCATAACGGAAGCGACGAGTACAGCGCTGTTTCCTCTCTGAAATACTGCACGGTTGAAAAAGGCAGTTCGTACAATATCTGGTGCAACAACACGACCCAGCCCACACTTGAGCGCGTCACGCTGGCACAAAGTGCAGGATATGGCCTGTGGCTCGACGCGGCGAACGTGACCGTTAAAAATTCGGTTGTCCGCGACAATACCGGTTACGGACTATACCTTACCAGCGGCAGCGTTCCCGTAGTCGGCAACAACTTCGTTACCGCCAACGACATCTATAACAATTCATACAACGTCTATAATAACAGTACGGCCAATATTGACATGCGGTATAATTTCCTTGGAAGCTGCGACAGTTCGTATATCGAAAAGAAGATTTGGGATAAAACCGACAACAGCGGATTGGGAAGGATCACCTTTTCGCCATGGTCGTTCCTTCCGGCTGCACAAGCCGGCAACATTAACGTGTCGGGCAGGCTCTGGTACGATGACAATGCCTCGAAACCGGTCAGGAATGCTATCCTGACGCTGAAAGACTATTCGAACAACACCCTTGCCACTGCTACGACCGGCAGCAACGGTGCTTTTTCATTTGCCCCGATGACCTTGTCAATCCCTTCGAAGCTCACATTCAGCCTGGTCGATGCATTCGGCGGGGTAAATTCAACGGATGCCCTGAGAGTGATGCAGCATTTCACCAATACCCTCCTGCTCGATGCCAACCATGCCTTTGTGGGGGATGTCAACAAGAGTAAGACCCTGAACGGTACGGATGCCCTGCTGATCCTGAACCGGTTTGCCAATGTAATCACCTCTTTCCCGACAGGGAACCTGCAAGTGGATTGCGATTCGGTGTACAGGAACAGCCCTGCCTTTACCTACAATATGTCCGCTCTCTGGTTCGGCGACGTGAACGGATCCTATGTCACCCTGGCCGACAATCCGGGGGTTTCCATGGTGTATGAAGGAACGCTAAACCCCGGCTCCCGGACGGAGTTCAATATGCGGGTAAAGGTGAAGAACCGGATGGAACTTGGTGCAATCTCCCTGGTTCTGGGGTACCCCGAAACCTTTCTCGAAGTGAAGCAGGTGACCCTGATCCCCACCCACGAATCGCTGACTTTCACTGGACGGGAAGGCATCCTGACAACCGGGTGGTTTAGCCTGATGCCCCTGGTGGAAAACGAAGAGGATTTCCTGCTTGATATTTTATTCAAAACAAAGGACCTCACATCTCAATCTGGGCCTCTTTACCTTACGGTGGAGAGTGGAAGCGAATTCGCCGATGGTTGGGCAGATGTGCTGAACGGAGTCGTCCTGAGCACCCCGGTCATACTCCCTCCCGCCATCACCGGCACAGGTCCGGCGAAGGATGAAACCGGTTTATCATTCACCCTTTTCCCGAATCCTGCCCGGGCCGGTTTCCATATCGCTTTCCGGTTGCAGGAAAAAGGGAATACGGTCGTTACATTCAAAGACCTGGCCGGGCAGGTGATCCGAACCGCCGCCAACGGGATCCTGGAGGCAGGCGATCACGACCTATACATCCGGCCCGGTGCCCTTCGCCCGGGAATCTACCTCGTTGAACTGTTGTATACCGGCGGGGCAGGACGGATGGATGTTTTCAGGAAAATCGCAGTGGAATAATTCCCCGTATCGAAAACTGTGATCCAATGAAGAACCATCTGTTAAACCGGTTGTTTTTGGGCCTCTTCCTTGCGGTCCAGGCCGTTATCCAGGCCCAAAGTGTCGGAACGACCCTGGTCAGCCGGTCTGCTTGTCCGGGAGAGCTCCTGATTCCCATCCGGGTGACCGACTGCCGGCATGTGGGGGCTTTTTCGCTTGTATTCTCTTATAACCCTGGTATCCTCACGTATTCAGGATACCAGAACCTGCACGCTCAACTTACCTCCGGCATGCTGGTGGTGAACCCTTCGGGGGGCAAGGTCTATATTTCGTGGGCCTCCATGACCCCGGCCAACATTGCTGCCGACACGCTGATTAAGATCAGGTTCACAGGAATTACGGGAACTTCCTCCCTGACCTGGGACACGCAAACTGCAGGCAACTGCGAGTACAGCGATTCCACTGCGGCCGTTCTTCCTTCGACCTTCACCGGTGGTACAGCCACCGTTTACCAGGTTCCTGTAATCTCTTCGCAGCCGGTGAATTCGACCGTGACCGCCGGGCAAAATACCTCCTTTTCGGTGTCGGCTTCAGGGAACGGGCTGACCTACCAGTGGCAAATCAGTACCAACGGAGGCGGAGCCTGGAACAACCTTGTCAACGGGGGAAATTACAGCAATGTCACTACCGCCACCCTGGCTGTCGCGGGTACAACTACGGCCATGTCAGGGAACCAGTTTCGCTGTGCGGTAGGAGGGACCTGTCCTTCCTCGCAAATCTCCACTGCAGCTGTCCTGACCGTCAACCCGGTTCCGCTCGTAATTTCAACCACAGCCGGAAGCACGACGGTATGCCCGGGAAATGCGATCATTCCGGTCACCGTAAGTAATTTCACCGGAATCGGCAGCCTCTCCCTTACCCTTTCTTACAATACCAGCGTACTGACCTTCCTCGGTGTCCAGAATGTCAATCCTGCCCTTTCATCCGGCACGGTCGTAACCAATGCTTCCGGCGGAAAGGTTTACATGACCTGGGCCTCGTCGTCCGGGGCCTCCATCACTGGATCAGGTACTCTGCTGGAGTTGGTCTTCAGCGGTACCACCGGAAATTCTTCGCTGACCTGGGACACCCAGACCCCCGACAACTGTGAATATTCTGACCTTTCATCCAACCTGCTGACCTCTACCTTTTCCGGAGGAAGCATCACCTTTCTGTTACCTCCCGTCATCTCTGCCGATCCTGTTGACCGTAGTCTCGTTCAAGGACAAAACACGACCTTTACCGTATCCGCCGGTGGCGCGGGCCTTACGTACCAGTGGCAAATAAGCACCAATGGAGGGAGTTCCTGGTCCAACCTGACAAACACAGCCCCTTACTCCGGGGCCACTGCAGCCACCCTGTCGGTCAGCAATGCCACCTTGTCGTTATCGGGATACCGCTACCGCTGTATCGTGAGCGGCACCTGTCCTTCGCCCGTAACCTCAGGCAGTGCTATGCTAACGGTAAATCCCACTCCGCAGGTTATATCGGCAAACATCGGTTCGAAGAGTGCCTGTCCCGGCCCCATCCTCATCCCCGTGTACGCCGGAAATTTCAATGGAGTTGGGAGTTTTTCCATGGCTGTTTCCTACAACCCTTCGGTGCTTTCATATGTCGATGTTGTCAACCGTCATTCCGCCATTTCCGGGGGCAGTTTCTCGGCCAATGCCGCGAACGGACTGGTTTACATTACCTGGGCTTCCTCAACCCCGGCATCGGCGGGTAACGACACGCTGTTCCGCATCTCCTTCACCTCTTCCGGCGGAACTTCCGCCCTGAACTGGGATCTGACCACCGCCGGCGCCTGCGAGATCACCGACGGTTCAGCCGGCATCATTCAGACCACCTGGTCGAATGGCTCGGCCACTTTTTACCAGCCTCCCGTGATCTCTTCTCACCCGGCCGACAAATCCGTAACGGAAGGGCAAGCAGCCACCTTTTCAGTCGGAGCCTCGGCCACCGGGATCGCTTACCAATGGAAGATCAGTACCAACGGGGGTGGAAGCTGGTCGAATCTCTCAAACAACGCCACCTACTCGGGGGTGGCCGGCGCCACCCTGACCGTTTCGGGCACCACCCTGGCGATGAGCGGTCACCGTTTCCTTTGTGCGGTGAGCGGATCCTGTCCTTCGCCGGTTTCATCCAACACTGCACAGCTTACGGTCACTCCGGTTCCGCAGGTGATCACCGTGACGGCCAGGCCGGTGTCGTCCACCTGCGCCGGGTTGATCCGGCAACCGGTCTACGCGTTGAATTTCAACGGGGTGGCCGCCCTGTCGCTGGCGCTGAACTATGACACAAACACCCTGCGGTTCATCGGTCCCGAAAACCCCCATACCCTGCTGAACAACGGCAACTTTTACGTCAATAGCTATAAGGGAAAGATCTATGTAGTTTGGGCGTCCTCCACGGCCGTCAGCATCGGGAACGACACCCTCTTCCGGCTGAAATTCGACTGTTCCGGCGGAACGGCCACCAACACCTGGGACACGCAGACACCTGGCAACTGCGAACTGACCAACGCTTCGGGCACACTCATCCAGACGACTTACAACAACGGTGCAGTTACGGTAACCCCCAGTTGCAGCTTCGGTGACTTGCCTTCGAATCATTATGGATACTCCGAGATACAGTACCTGTGCAACCGGGGAATCGTGGGAGGCAGTAACTGCTTGGTCTATCCCGAATCGACACTGAAACGTTCGCAACTGGCCAAGGTAGCCTTCCTTGGACTATTCGGGAGCAATGTGGCTGTGGTCTCCGATGCCTTCCCCAGTCCCTTCAACGACCTGCAGAACACCGGCACTTACTACTACCGGTATGCCAAAGCGCTGAGTTACCTCGAATACTGGGACGGTGTGTCGCCCTTCGACCGCGACCGTTTCAATTTCGACCCGGAAAAGTCCATCGCCCGGAAACATGTGCTGAAAGTGCTGCTGGAGACTTTCAACATTCCAAAAGATGAATCAGGGCCAAGCCCGTTCAGCGACATCAGCCCCGGACAGTCCTGCTATGGTTATATAAAAAAAGCCTACGCACTCGGTATTCTCGAGAGCGGCATGCC
>Ga0116170_10005330_pt1 | contig 11546 bp, 11 predicted proteins | sample AD_JPNHW1_MetaG_FD_89797 | JGI IMG/M metagenome (GOLD analysis project Ga0116170, IMG submission 89797) | Active sludge microbial communities of municipal wastewater-treating anaerobic digesters from Japan - AD_JPNHW1_MetaG | ecosystem: Engineered > Bioreactor > Anaerobic > Digestate | place... | reverse complement strand
TTTTTTGATATTTTAAATTAAACACATCTAATTATTTTATATATTTGATATTATTAAATTTTTTGAAAATGAAAAAAGCACGGTATTTCTTAATTCTTTCTTTTGCATTCCTTTTTATAACAGCATGCAAAGACAATAACAACAACGACGATACAAACATTATTTCGGATGATAATTTTTATAAATCGGTGGGAAATACGATAATTAAAACATACGTTGAAATATTTAACGAAGTATTAGATACCATGCCTGTTGGAAATATAAACGTAAATGTTAATATTTTAGGAGGTTCCGTTATTATTACAGGTACCGATGCTTACGATACTACAACAAAGGTTACAACAGCCGATTTAATTTTTAATATGACCGATATAAAATATATTTACTTATATAATGATGGCAGTAGTAATTGGTCGACAGAGCTTACCTTAAATGGAGTTACTACCTATAAAGGTACTTTTTCTTCTTCTGCAAAAGATGTTACCCATCATTCCGATCTTTTATCAATAAAAGGCTCTGTTACTTATAAAGGAAATGTGCGTATTATTGATGGACAAGGAGCGGTAGATATTGCACGCAAAACAAACGCAACTACTGTTTCCATCTTCGGTCATACCGTTGCATGGTAGTTTTGAAAAGGGCTTTTAATTACAATTACAATCTAACGAAAAGGAAATTTTTGTTTCGGGTAATAAATTAGATATTTCTTCCTGTTCCTCATCCTTAATCATATTTACTCTTAAATCGACCACTTTAAGTGTTTTTTGAAGATTTGATATTTCGAAAGGGAATACAGATATATAATTTTTCCATAAATCAAGCAACACCATTTTATTAAGATTGCCGATAGAAGAGGGTAAATAAGAAATAAAATTTTGACTTAAATTAAGTTCTTTTATATTCACCAACTCCCCTATTTCAGCATAAACCGTATCAATTTTATTTAAGGAAGCATCTAGTATTTCCAGGTTTTTTAATTGCGCAATTTCTTTTGGAATTGCTTTAATCTTATTTCTGCTAATATCTAATTCCTGCAAGTTTTTAAGTAAAAAAACACTTTCGGGAATTTCTTTTAGTTTTTGCTTTTTTAAACTTAATCGATATACTTTTTCTGGATTTTTAATAGCGGTACTTAAATTGGTATATATCGGTTTCTTTTTTAATTCTTCCGCACTTAGGAGTTGTGCAAAAACGCCTGAACCGGAAAACCCCCATAATAAAAATAAAAACGTTAATCCTATCTTCTTCATTATTTTTAATATTTTGACAAAATAGTTAATGCGTTTTCTTTATCTTTTTCTAATTGTACTTTTAACTCCGGTATTCCCGGAAATGCTATTTCATCTCTTAATCTCTTCACAAATATAACGTTTAAATATTCCGAATATATATCTTTCTCAAAATTAAAAATATGGACTTCTATGGTTTTTTTATCATTTGAAATAGTAGGGCGTGAACCAATATTGAGCATCCCCCCCAATATTTCTCCTTTATATTCTACATTTACGGCATAAACGCCGTTTGCCGGAATTAATTTATATGGATCATCGGTTTCTATATTCGCTGTTGGAAAACCCATTGTTTGCCCAATACGATTTCCATGAACCACTTTTCCGTTTAAAAAGTATTCATATCCTAAATACGAATTAGCTAATACGATATTTCCCGACAATAATGCTTTTCTAATTTTTGTAGAGCTTATTTCTTTATTTTCCACTTTTTGAGCATTTAATTTTTCTGTTTCAAAATGAAACATTTTCCCAAAATCCGATAAATGCTGAAACGAACCCGTTCTATCTTTGCCAAAATGATGATCATATCCCATTATTAGCCTTCTAACATGCAATTTTTCAACTAATATGTTCTTTACAAAATCGCTGTACGAAGTAGTGGCAAATTCGGGTGTAAAAGGGATAATAATTAAATGGTCTATTCCCATTTTTTCCAACAATTGTATTTTTTCGGTTTCTGTATTTAATATAAACAACTCTTTTTCTGTTGGATTAAGCACTATTTGGGGATGATTATTAAATGTAATAATAGCCGATTGTCCATTTAATTCAAGGGCTCTTTGTTTTACTCGTGAAATAATAAACTGATGTCCTTTATGTATCCCATCGAACGTACCAGTAGCAACAACTGCATTTTGCAAGGGGACAATATCTTCTATTTTTTTATATACCTTCAAATACTATTTTTTTATCTTAAATCGAAATAAACTCATCGATTTATAACAAAATTAATAAAATATTATTAGCGAAAGGTTGTTTGATTTGAATAAAAATCCTAATTTCGTTTGCGAAAATCTATTTATAATATATATATAATTTTATGTCAGCAAATACAGGTAAAATTGCTCAAATTATTGGCGCCGTAATTGATGTTGTATTTGAGCAACAAGAAAAACTTCCCAATATATATGATGCCCTAGAAGTTAAAAGACCCGACGGACAAAAAGTAATATTAGAATGTCAACAACATATTGGAGAAGACACGATACGTACTATTGCAATGGATTCAACCGATGGATTATCGAGAGGGATGTTGGTTACTGATTTAGGTATGCCTATATCTGTACCCGGCGGGGAATATGTAAGAGGTCGATTATTTAATGTAATCGGAGAAACCATTGATGGGATGAAAGATGTACCCAAAGGCAAACTCAACAGCATTCATCGAGATCCGCCTCGTTTTGAAGATTTATCTACCTCGAAAGAAGTTTTATTTACGGGGATTAAAGTAATAGATTTGATTGAACCCTATGCAAAGGGAGGAAAAATTGGATTATTTGGAGGAGCCGGTGTTGGAAAAACAGTTATTATCATGGAGTTAATAAACAACATTGCCAAAGGATATTCCGGTTTATCGGTATTTGCTGGAGTTGGAGAAAGAACCCGTGAAGGAAATGATTTACTCCGCGAAATGATTGAATCGAATGTAATCCGTTATGGTGATAAGTTCAAAGAATCGATGGAAAAAGGAGGCTGGGATTTAAGTTTGGTTGATCCCGAAGAGTTAAAAGAATCTACGCTGGCGCTGGTTTTCGGACAAATGAACGAACCTCCAGGTGCCCGTGCCCGTGTTGCTTTATCTGGACTTTCGCTTGCCGAATATTTCCGCGACGGCGATGAAACTACCGGCGGAAGAGATATTTTATTCTTTATGGATAATATCTTCCGTTTTACACAAGCCGGTTCCGAAGTTTCTGCTCTTCTCGGACGTATGCCTTCTGCTGTTGGTTATCAACCTACATTAGCAACTGAAATGGGTATTATGCAGGAACGAATTACCTCTACAAAAAGAGGTTCTATTACTTCCGTTCAAGCCGTTTATGTACCGGCCGACGATTTAACCGACCCTGCTCCCGCTACTACCTTTGCTCACTTAGATGCAACTACCGTATTAGACCGTAAAATATCGGAATTAGGTATTTATCCTGCCGTTAACCCGCTCGATTCTACTTCTCGTATTCTTACCCCTGATATTGTTGGTGCTGATCATTATAATACAGCTCAACGAGTAAAAGAAATTTTACAACGGTATAAAGAACTTCAGGATATTATTGCTATTCTTGGAATGGACGAACTTTCGGAAGAAGATAAATTGATTGTAAGTCGGGCTAGAAGAGTTCAACGATTTTTATCGCAACCTTTCTTTGTGGCTACCCAGTTTACCGGAATACCAGGTGCTTTTGTAAGCATTGAAGATACCATTAAAGGATTTAAAATGATTATGAATGGAGAAGTAGATGAATATCCTGAAATGGCTTTCAGCATGGTTGGAACTATTGAAGAAGCGATAGAAAAAGGTAAAAAAATGATTGAAGAAGCGAAATAAAACAAGCACGCTTCTTTAAACATTCACACTAAATAATACATCTGAAAGATAGCTAATAGCGCTAGTGTTATACATGAAATATATTATTTTTTTATTCCTTTCTTTTATTCCTTTCTTCTACTCTTGTGAAGAAAACACCTGTGATGAAAAAACAAAAGCATTGCTACAAATCGGGTTTTATAAAAATAGTAATAAAAAAATAGTACTCACATCTATCGACAGTCTTACTGTTTACGGAATGAATGCTATGGATAGTACTTTATATGACAACAAAAATATAGCTACCCTCTTTCTTCCGTTAAATCAAAATAATGATAAGTGCTCTTATGTATTTAATAGCAACGATACCTTAGATACCTTAACTTTTCATTATTCGCACAATATTCGATTTATTTCGAAAGAATGCGGTTTTGCAAGTATATTTAATATAACTAATATTGATTTTACTAAAAACAAATTCGATTCCATTTCTATTATAAATAGAAATATTGATACAGAAAATGAAGAAGACCTACGTATTTATTTTTAATCTTTATATTCTTTTTGTTTTTTCTATGCCTGTTTTCTCTCAGACTGAAAAAACATACGCCCTTCGTTTAGGTATCGATATTTCAAGGTTTTCATTATTGTTACTGAATCCCGATCGAAAAGCGCTTGAATTTTCTGCCGACGTAGAACTTAAAAAGAATTATATCCCCACCATAGAAATAGGATTTAATAACATTCATTTAAAAAAAGATTCTTTATATAATTATACCTCGAATGGGAATTATTATAGACTTGGTGTTGATTACAATTTGCTTAAACCTAAAACCATTCACGATAAAGAATTATTTTTCTTAGGATGTCGTTATGGAATGAGTTTTTTTAACCATACCGTTAACGATATTTTAATTAAGGATTCTTATTGGGGTAACTATAACGGAACTATTTCTCCAAAATCTTCCCTAGCCCAATGGATTGAGCTAACAGGTGGGATACGAGCAGAAGTGATTAAAAATTTTTATTTCGGATGGTCATTAAGAGCACGTATTCTGCTACATAAAACAAAAGAAGCCCAAAATACCATCTATTGGATACCCGGTTACGGCAAAGGGAATGTTAAATCTGCTATTGGTTTTAATTACTCTATTTTTTATAGTATCCCCGTGTTTAAAACAAAAATTAAATAATTTTTATTAAATTTGAAGTATGTATATAGAAATTATTACCCCCGATAAAAAAATATTTTCCGGAGAAGTAAGTTTAGCTCAATTCCCCGGAACGGATGGATTGTTTGAAATATTAAACAACCATGCCCCTATTGTTTCTACCCTTACCAAAGGCAAAATAAAAGTGATAGATGCAGAAAAACAAACCCGCTATTTTGAAATAAAAAGCGGGGTTATTGAAATGCAGAAAAATAACATTATTGTCTTAGCAGAATAATATTTTTTTATACCTTTTGTTTTTCAGGCTCGTTTATAAATGTTTTCACTAAATATTCGGCTATTTGAACTGCATTGGTTGCTGCTCCTTTACGTAAATTATCGGCTACTATCCACATATTTAATGCACTCGGACGAGTTTCATCTCTTCGCAAACGACCTACAAATACTTCGTTTTTCCCTTCGGCTTGTATAGGAACAGGATATACCGAATTTAAAATATCATCTTGAAGAATAATACCGGGGGTATTCGAAAGAATATACTTTACTTCTTCTATTTCATAATTTTCATGAAATTCAATATTAACAGCTTCCGAATGTCCTCCAAATACAGGAACACGCACAACGGTAGCTGTAACCAAAATATCGTTATTATTTAATATTTTGCGTGTTTCATCTACTAATTTTATTTCTTCCGTTGTATAACCGGTATGTAAAAATGTGCCTCCATGCGGAATTACGTTCAAATCGATTTGATATGGATATACGGTTTCTCCTTTTATCCCTTGTCGTTCGTTATTTAACTGTTTAACTGCTTTTACACCCGTACCGGTAACCGATTGATATGTAGAAACAACAATTCGATTTATTTTAAATTTTTTATGTAAAGGTGCTAATGCCATTACCATTTGAATGGTTGAACAATTCGGATTGGCAATAATACGGTCTCTTTCTTTTATTACATGTGCGTTCACTTCAGGAATTACTAAAGGCACTTTTTCGTGCATTCTCCATGCCGACGAATTATCGATTACCGTAGTTCCTACTCGCGCAAATTTAGGAGCCCATTCCATTGAAACCGCAGAACCTGCTGAAAAAATAGCTATCGTTGGTTTTTCTTCAATACATTCTTCTAATGTACGAACCGAGTACGTTTTTTTATTAAAAATAACTTCTTTTCCAACAGATTTGGCTGAAGCAACCGGTATAAATTCAGTTACCGGAAAATGTGTTTCTTCCAACACTTTAATCATTACATTGCCAACCAAACCGGTGGCTCCTACTACTGCTAATTTCATAAAAAATTAAATGTTTAATTTATTTTGCAAAATTAATACTTTTACAACTTTTAACCTATAAAATAATTTATTATGCAAAAATTATTTCTATTCCTTTTTTTATTCCCTTTATCTATATTTTGTCAGGTTAACGATAATTTCGCTGACGGTAATATTACGCAGGATGTCTGCTGGAAGGGCGATACCGGAAAATTTGAAGTGAATAGTTCTTTTCAGCTTCATTTAAATTCTACTGGTGCCGATACTGCTGTTTTAGTTACTTCTAATTCGCTCTTGCATAATACCGAATGGGGTTTCTGGGTTAAACTAGCATTGGCTACTTCAGCTAATAATAATGCACGAATGTATTTAGTTTCCGATCAACCAGACTTAGCGGCTTATTTAAATGGGTATTTTGTTCAAATTGGAGAAGCCAACGACAGCATTGCATTATTTAAACAAAGCGGGAATATCTTTAAAAAAATTATTGCAGGAACCATTGCCTATACAAACAATTCTTCGAATATTCTTCGAATAAAAGTTACCCGTGATAATATCGGAAATTGGAAATTATATTCCGACCCAAGTGGCGGATTTAATTTTGCACTAGAAGGAACAGGATTCGACGATAGTTTTACCACAACTCAATTTTTTGGTATTTTTTGTAAATATACCAGCAGCTATGCTACTAAATTTTATTTCGATGATTTTTACATACTTCCTATTATTGCCGATACCATTGCTCCTTTTATTAAGTCTGTTCAAATAATATCTCCTTCTCAATTAGATATTATGTTTTCGGAAGAAATTACAGATACTTCTGCTGAAAATAATTTAAATTATGTTGTTAATCAAAATATGGGGCATCCCTTAACGGCCATAAAAGATAAGGTAAATCGCTCCCTTGTTCATTTATCTTTTTCTCCGGATTTTCAACAAAAAATATACTATACTGTTGATGTATCGAATATTCGAGATATAAGCAATAATATGATGATACCCGAACAACATCCATTTTTATTGAATGAGGCAAACACATTTGATATTATTATTAATGAAATTATGGCCGATCCGGAACCTTTAGTCGCATTGCCTAATGCCGAATATATTGAAATCTACAATCGTTCTGCTTATCCTGTTCATCTTAAAAACTGGATATTAACGGTAGGGAATTCCAAAAAGATTTTTCCAACTATTGTTTTAAAACCCGACAGTTTTTTAATTGTATGTAACGAAACAGCAATTCCTTCTTTCTCTAAATATGGCGACTGTATTGGATTTACTTCTTTTTCGTTGGCAAACGAAGGACAAACACTTATTTTGTCGGATTCTTCTAATCGAATAATACATGCTGTTAGTTATTCTAATTCATGGCATAACGATGAATACAAGAAAAACGGAGGATGGTCGCTTGAGCTTATTGACCCCGCTAATCCGTGTGCAGAAAAAAATAACTGGCTATCATCATCTAGCATGAATGGAGGTACTCCCGGCAAAATTAATTCGGTGAAAAATTCTAATCCCGATGGAAAAGCGCCTTTGTTAACACATATTAATTTATTAAGCGATAAACAAATTCAGGTTTATTTCGATGAAGCCATGGATAGTCTTTTCTTGAAGAAACCTACTTCGTTTTTTGTTGATAATAATCTTGGATACCCTATATCGCTTAGCCCTGTTAAACCGAATTATTCATCGGTTATATTAGAATTTGCTACTTTATTTCAAAGTGGTATTATTTATACGCTTACATGCAAAGATACGCTTACCGACTGTGTAGGGAATAAATTAGAAATAAACAGTACGAATCATTTTGCTATTCCGGAAATTCCTGCACAAAACGATATTATTATAAATGAAATACTATTCGACCCTATGAATGAAGGGGTAGATTATATTGAGATTTATAATCGTTCTGAAAAGGTTATCGGATTAAATTCTTTCGTATTATGTTCTTATGATACCATTTCTCAGAAATTAGAAGACATTAGTGATATAGGTTCCAAAGGACAATTAATTTTTCCTAAAGAATACATATTGCTAAGCACAGAGCCCGATATAGTAAAAAGTCAGTACACTACAAGCAACTCGAACGAATTTATTAAACTTGCTACTTTTCCCAATTTTAATAAAGAAGCAGGTATTGCGGTACTTGCATTAAAAAATTTAAGTCTTAAACTCGATATGCTTACTTATTCGGCAGAAATGCATAATCCGTTACTTGCTTCAACCAAAGGGGTTTCACTTGAAAGAATCCATTTTAACAACGCTTCAAACGATAAAACAAATTGGCATTCTGCTGCCGAAACAGTAGGATTTGGAACACCCGGATATATAAACTCGCAATATGTTTCCGAACAATTATCCAATACCATGATTCAACTTTCTCCCGATATTTTTTCTCCCGATAACGATGGCTATCAAGATGTATTAACGATTAATTATTCTTTTGAAGAAGCCGGGTATTTTTGTTCTATAGCTATTTATGATGCGAATGGAAGGTTAATCCGACAATTAATTCCTAAAACATTATGTGGAGTATCGGGTTCTTTTTCTTGGGATGGCGTAACAGATGAACATGAAACAGCTCCCGAAGGGATATATATTATTTATTTGGAAATAATGGATATAAAAGGGAATGTAAAACATATTAAGAAAACAACGGTACTGGCTTTAAAGAAATAAGGTTTAAAAAACTCTGACAGGGTTTAGAACCCTTCTATGTTGCAAACCAAATTTCAGAGTAATTATTTTTTTATTTTTGTGTTATAAATCTGAAGAGGAATTGAGCTCTGCTGGAGAGCAACTCACTAGCAATAAGATTTATGGCTTTGAATAAATACTCCCTCGAAAGGGAGTATTTTTATTCATTGCCTATTATAGCTTAAAAAACTCAAATCTTTTTTTCAGGTACACAATATATTTTAAAGAACAAATAACTATAAAAACAACCTTCTATTAGCAGATTTTACATATATTGTCAAACTGCAATGCCACACTTTAATTTTTATAGAAAGAGAGCCGTTGCCTGTCAGTAGCAGATTCTGAAAATCTCAGAACTGCAAGGTTTGTATAACAGTCTCTCTTGGAAAAGTGCTTTTATAGTGATTCTTTTTTTATTTGACAACTGCATAAACATAAGGTTTTTTATTTTTTAACACATAACTTATTCTACTTAATAGCTTTCTTGCTATTCTAATAATTGCTTTATTTGGCTCCATCCTTTTACAATAAGAATTATAGCTTAACAGTAATGCAGGATCAAGCCTTGCCGCTACCCATGCACTTTCAATAATAGCACTTCTTAGTACACTATGTCCTCTTTTGGTAATATCTCCTGTTATATCTTTTTCACCTGATGAATATTTTGATGGCATTAAACCGATAAACCCGCATAAATTGTCAATATTTTGAAATCTATTGATATTTTCCAATTCCGTTAATAAGGTAATTGATGTTATAAAACCTATACCGGGAATACTTCTTAAAAGAGCGATGTCATTTTTATAAGATTCTGTCTTTGATAATTCATTAATTTGTTTTGTTATTTGAAGTAATGATATCCGTAAATTTTTCATTGTCGTAATGAGTAGATTCAGTGATTCTTTACCACTCTTTTCTGTCATAACTATATTTTCTAGCCAATAGATAAAATTATTCGACCAATTAGTGCTGCTTTTAATAAAAGAATCAGGAATTTTTATCCCATGAAAATATAGAAATGATTTAATGCGGTTTTTATATCTTGTGATATCCTTAACCAACATAGATCTACTCCTTACCAATGTCCTATCCTCAAGTGTTCTTAATGAAGGCACGTAAATAGCTTGCAGTTCTTCATTTTTTAATGATCGTGCTATTTTCCGACTATCTCGTGTATCATCTTTTTGATCTCTTTCTTTATCTGTTGTCGGTATATCGGCTGGGTTTACCACTATCGAATTTACACCTAATGATTTTAGTTCATTATGTATCCAGTATCCACAGAAACCTGCTTCATAAGCAGTATGATATATCCCTCCTGGAAAATTTTTTGTAAGATATTGATGTAATGTCTCCGAGTTTGGAGGTTGCGTAAATGTCTTATGTGTTAAATGATCCGTCATTATTGTTACTCGCCAACTTTTTAAATGTACATCAAAACCTACATAAATATTTTGACCTGTGAAATCTAATTTGTTACTTTGTGTTCTCATAAGTTTCAGCTTTTTATTTGGTTTATTTGAAAATTCAAACCTAATAATTATTTCTGAAACTTATTTTTTTGCAAACATACGGCCTGTCAGTATGAAAAAAATACTTAAACTATTTAAATACATGGCTGTTGAAACAACCCAGAACCATATTTCGCCTTTTTCCGGACTTATTAAAAAGAATAAAAGAAAGATTAAAAAACTAATTGAGAATAGACTTAATTTGTTAACTTTTTTTTCTACGAAAAGGAGAAGCTGTTTAATGAAAAAATGAAGTGCGTAAATAAAAAGAATAATAACAGATAAGGAATAAATAAATAAGATGAAACGGCTTTCATAAAAAAAATAAACTACATTAAAAAGAAGATAGGATGTCCATCTGCCACCCCAGTTATTATATCCTTTTATCATCCCTTCCCATATTCCGTTTGTCGCTACATTGTGTATATGGAAATAATCATCTACCGCAAAACGGTTATAAAAACTTAAAATAAATATTAATATCAATGATAGTCCGACGAGCGAAAAAAAAAGTATTTTTTCTAAAAATTTAGGGAACCGATATTTCAATATTGTTATTTTTAAAAGTAAATAAATGAGTTTAAAATATGAAAGCTTCATAACTATATTTGAAGCTTTCATGGTAAACTATTTGTTAAGAATTATTTTATAATCATCCCTAAATTATACATTATAAAAGACCATAACTCGGTTGCTTCATCAATAATTTTGCTTGTTGGTTTTCCGGCACCATGACCTGCCATCGTTTCTATTCTTATAAGAACAGGGTTTTTACCTGTATGTTTTTCTTGAAGCGTAGCAATAAACTTAAATGAATGAGCCGGTACCACTCGGTCGTCGTGGTCTGCTGTCATAACTAGTGTGGCAGGATATTTAGTTCCTTTTTTTAAGTTATGTAAGGGGGAATATTTGTATAAATAGCTAAATTGAGTCGAGTCATCACTTAACCCATAATCGCTCGACCATGCTTTGCCAATAGTAAATTTATGGTAACGCAACATATCTAGAACACCTACTTGTGGAATGGCTACTTTAAAAAGTTCCGGTCGTTGAGTTATACAAGCGCCTAC
>Ga0116170_10005329_pt1 | contig 11546 bp, 6 predicted proteins | sample AD_JPNHW1_MetaG_FD_89797 | JGI IMG/M metagenome (GOLD analysis project Ga0116170, IMG submission 89797) | Active sludge microbial communities of municipal wastewater-treating anaerobic digesters from Japan - AD_JPNHW1_MetaG | ecosystem: Engineered > Bioreactor > Anaerobic > Digestate | place... | reverse complement strand
ATATTGCGGTTATCGGCGGAGGCTTCGGGAAAGGTATCCATAATATCCTTGAGGCAGCCTGCTGGGGAATACCTGTGGTTTTCGGGCCCAATCACGGGAAATTCAGGGAAGCGGTCGGCATGATTGCCGCAGGCGGGGCAAGGTCGTACGGAAACTATGATGATTTCAGACAGATTATCGACAGCTGGCTGGCTGATGAAAATTATTATAAAGAATCAGCTGACAGTGCACATAATTATGTAAGAAGTAATACTGGAGCAACGGCGATTATCCTGGAGAAACTTAACCTAAAAGATATTAACATGCCCTTTTCATAAGTTGTTAACAACTAATCAAAGTGCCTTTGGAAGCCTTCATTCAAAGAGGAGTAAATTTCCAATCCGGAATTTGGAACTGAAAAAAATAATATATATAAGAATATCAGTAGTTAATGATTGTTGAAAAAAGAAGTTTTTAAACCTTAATCCCAAAATTTATGATAAAACAAATTACAAAATTCCTCATGGTTTTGTTGTTTCTGCCGGTTTCTTATTCAGTATTCGGGCAGGGATCAACAACATCATCTATGAGCGGCCGTGTTACCGACAGTAAGGGTGAAGTCCTGGCCGGCGCAACAATAGTTGCCACTCACGAGCCTTCAGGTACAAGGTACGGAGCTACCGCCAATAACCAGGGCTTATATTCGATCCAGGGGATGCGTCCCGGTGGTCCTTATAAAGTTAATGTAAGCTTCATAGGCTACAAGAGCATGGATTATACCGACATCACCCTTTACCTTGGTGAAACCTTCAACCTGAACACATCGCTTTCGGAGTTTACGGCCGAGGTTGCCGAAGTAACCGTTATCGGTGCAAGACCTTCGAAGTTCAATACAACCAAAACAGGAGCAACCACAAACATATCAAGTGAGGACATGTTAAAGCTGCCGACCATCAGCCGCAGCATTGGTGATATAGCCAGGGTTTCTCCGTATACAAACGGCACTATGAGTTTTGCAGGCGGCGACGGTCGTTCGACAAACTTCACTGTTGACGGTGCAAACTTCAACAACAACTTTGGTCTGAGCAGCAACCTTCCAGGTGGCGGTAATCCTATTTCGCTCGATGCCATTGAAGAAGTTCAGGTTGTTATTGCTCCCTTCGACGTACGTCAGACAAACTTCATTGGCGGTGGTGTAAATGCCATTACCAAGTCGGGGACCAATACCTTTAAAGGTACGGCTTATACATTCCAGACAAACCAAAACATGCGTGGTAACAAGATTGGCGATCATGATTTCGGCGACAGGGCCAAGGAGTCAAACTCAATCTATGGTTTTACCGTGGGCGGTCCGATATTGAAAAACAAACTGTTTTTCTTCGGTAACCTTGAATACGAAAAAACTCCTCAGCAGGTTATCCGCTGGCGCGCTTCAACAAATGGCACTACTGATCAGCAGACTATTTCGCGTGTTACTGAAAGTGATCTGCAGACAGTATCAGATTATCTGAAATCCAAATACGGTTATGAGACAGGTTCTTTCAAAAGCTTCCCGGCCGACGAGTCGAACCTGAAATACCTTGCACGTCTCGACTGGAACATTAACGATGCCAACAAATTAAGCGTTCGTTTTAACCATACTAAAAATACAGCATGGAATCCGCCTAACGGCAACTCGACAGACGGAAGCTACCGCGACCGTAACAAGGACCGCGTTGGTCAGTTCTCAATGTCGTATGCTAATTCGATGTATTCGATGGATAATGTCGTTAACTCAGGGACAGTGGAATTGAACAGCAGGTTCTCAAAAAACATGTCGAACCAGTTGCTGGTTACATACTCTGATATTGAGGACGTCCGCGGATCAACTTCAACACCATTCCCGTTTATAGATATAATGAGCGGCGACATTGCCACCGGTGCAGCAGCCCTCGATCCATATATCTCAGCAGGATACGAACTGTTTACATGGAATAACGGTGTAAAGAATAAGATCATTACAGCAACCGACAACTTCACATATTATATCGATGCTCATAAGCTTACTGCAGGTATAAGCTATGAATATCAGATGGCTGATAATAACTATATGCGTAACGGAACAGGTTATTACCGTTATGCCAGCATGACTGATTTTCTGAGCGGCGCAGCTCCGGTAGACTTTGCCCTTACATATGGGACCAACGGCGAACTCGTACCTTCAAATGCAGTAAAATTCAATCAGATAGGCGCATATATCCAGGATGAATGGACCCCTGTTCAGAATTTCAAGCTTACTTTTGGTCTTCGTGCCGATAACCTTTCGTTCATTGATGATATTATAACCAACAATGCAGTTCTGAATCTCGATTTCGGCAACCGTCATATTGATACAGGCGAATGGCCAAAGTCAAAAATCAACCTTTCACCCCGTGTCGGCTTTACATGGGATGTCAAGGGCGACAAATCGCTTGTACTCCGCGGAGGAACCGGGATCTTCACAGGACGACTTCCTCTCGTGTTCTTTACAAACATGCCTTCGAACGCCGGTATGAACCAGATCCTGATGAAAATCCAGACACGTTTCAATGCTGACGGATCAGTACGTTCACGTGATTCAAGGCTCGACCTTTTGGCCGGCGATATAATTACGGATGTCGACGAGATGATCGACAGGCTCGATTTCCAGACGGTGGTAACACCGGCCGACGGCAGCCTGCCAAGTTCAATAGCAGGCGTCGATCCTGATTTCAGGATGCCGCAGGTGTGGAAGTCATCAGCAGCTGTTGATTACAAAGTACCTGTTAATTTCCCGCTGTCTGCAACATTTGAAGGTATATTCACAAAGAATATAAACGCTGTAATGCTCGACAATTATGCCGTGAAAAATCCGGGCCTGTCATGGACGACATTCGCCGGACCTGATAAACGCTATATCTTCCCGGCCGACTATCTGTATAATAGTACAGTAAAAGATGCATGCGTACTTATAAACACAAACAAAGGTTATGGTTATACACTGAACCTTACATTAAATGCTGAGCCTGTCAATAACCTTTATGTGATGGCAGCATATACGAAAACTGAAATGAAGGAAGTATCAGGTATGCCCGGAAGCAATGCGAATTCAGCATGGGTGGGCCTTATCACTGTTGATGGTCCGAACAACGCAACTGTTCAGCGTTCACAGTATGTAATTCCGAATAAATTAATTGCATCAGTTTCTTACCGGATCCCATACCTGAGCGACCATATGGCATCAACATTCAGCCTCTTCTATTCAGGATTCACTCCTTACGGGAATTCCTTCATTTATACAAATGATATGAATGGCGACGGTGTTACAAACGACCTCATTTATATTCCAAAACAGAGAGGCGAAGTAAAATTTGCCACTGCCGCCGATGAAAATGCATTCTTCGCATTTATGGAACAGGACAAATATCTGAGCAAACACAAGGGAGAATATGCTGAGGCTTACGCAGCACGCTCACCATGGACTAACAGGTTTGATTTCCGCTTTGTACAGGATTTCTCGGTCAAAGCCGGTAATACAAAGAACACTCTGCAGCTGAGCATCGACGTGCTTAATGCCGGTAACCTGCTGAATTCAAAGTGGGGAGTTTATAAAAACATGGCAGCAAGCAACTATGGAGCCATCCTCAAGTATGAAGGCCGTGATGAAGCTAATGTACCCAGCTATTCGATGGCTAAGGTAAGTAATGCCTATCCGGTGAAAACATACGATACTTATCTTAATATCAGTCAGTGCTGGATGTTGCAGGTAGGTCTGCGCTATATTTTCAATTAAGCCGGCATCAGACTAAACTATATATGGAGGCCGTCTCGGTAATTTGATGAGACGGCTTCTTTTTTTATCCTTATCGTTTTATAAAGGTTCCCTGTTACTCTTCCCTCCAGACACCCTGCTGTTTTTAAACATCGTTTAAGGTAAACTTTCAGAAGCTCCATTGAATAACAATCCGGTAATTTATTATTTCACTGTAATATAGAGTTTCCTGTGTCGCTATAGGTTATGTAAGACACAGATAAACAGCAATATAGACATTGGTTAATAACTCAACAGGCAAATGTTAATAAACTTGAAAATTTTGTCTTGCATCGGGCTTTATGCTTATCTATTTTAGCATTTACCCGCTCTTAAAATCGCCGGTCGTTCAATCATAACATTATCAGGAGTTAACAGATTTATAGTAATAAAATGGGAGAGTTATTTGTCCAGGAGTCAGTCGTCAACACAGGTGAGGTAAATGAAGGTCCGTCATCTGACAATAAGAAAAAGATGAATGTGAAAGAAGTTGACAAACAAGTTGAGAAGACAACGGAAAAGATTACCTATTCTCACGATGAAGCTGTTGAAGCCAGTATCAGATATTTCAAAGGGGATGAACTGGCGGCCAGGGTATGGGCTAACAAATATGCTCTGAAAGATTCATTCGGGAATCTTTATGAAAAGACACCTGACGACATGCACCGGCGTCTCGCAAAGGAGATCCGGCGTATTGAGCTGAAATATAAGAACCCTCTTCCCGAAGAGCTTATTTACAGTATTCTTAAGGATTTCAAATACATTGTTCCGCAGGGCGGCCCGATGACAGGCATTGGGAATGACTTCCAGATAGCTTCCCTTTCGAACTGTTTTGTTATCGGTAATGACGGCGATTCTGATTCCTATGGCGGAATTATGAAGATCGACCAGGAGCAGGTCCAGCTTATGAAGCGTCGCGGCGGTGTCGGCCACGACCTGTCGCATATAAGGCCGAAAGGGACCCCCGTACTGAACAGCGCTCTTACCTCAACAGGCGTCGTTCCCTTTATGGAACGATATTCAAATTCGACCCGTGAGGTAGCCCAGGATGGAAGACGCGGAGCCCTGATGCTTTCAATTTCAATAAAACACCCCGACAGCGAAAAGTTCATAGATGCAAAACTTGAAAGCGGCAAAGTGACCGGAGCCAATGTATCGGTAAAGCTTACAGATGAGTTTATGAAAGCTGTTGAGACAAAAAGCTCATTCAGGCAGCAATACCCTATAAATTCTAAGAACCCGAAATTTGCCAGGGATATCGATGCAGTCCAGCTCTGGAGCAAAATAATACATAATGCATGGAAATCGGCAGAGCCGGGAGTATTGTTCTGGGATACAATAATATGCGAGAGTGTTCCTGACTGCTATGCCGACCTTGGATATGCCACAGTGTCGACAAATCCCTGCGGTGAAATACCTCTCTGCCCCTACGACAGCTGCAGGCTTCTTGCAATCAACCTCCACAGTTATGTCGAGAATCCCTTTACAGCCGAAGCATCCTTTAACTTCGATCTGTACAGGGAACATGTGGGCCTCGCCCAGAGAATGATGGACGATATAATCGATCTGGAGCTTGAGAAGATAGATGCTATCCTTGCAAAAATAGAAGCTGATCCCGAATCGGATGAGCTGAAAAGGGTAGAAAGGAACCTGTGGAAGAATATCAGGAAAAAATCGGAGGAAGGAAGAAGAACAGGCATTGGAATTACGGCAGAAGGCGATATGCTTGCAGCCCTGGGATTAAGGTACGGCAGCGATGAGGCAACAAGTTTTTCTGTAGAGGTTCATAAAACACTTGCTCTCGAAGCCTACAAGTCATCAACATATCTCGCAAAGGAAAGAGGTGCGTTTGCAATTTACGATGCCGGAAGAGAAAAAAATAATCCTTTCATAATCAGGATGAAACAGGCCGATCCGGTGATGTATAATAACATGGTAAAATTCGGCCGCCGTAACATAGCGCTTCTTACAATTGCCCCGACGGGTACTACAAGCCTTATGACTCAGACAACTTCGGGCATTGAACCTGTTTTTTCTGTTTTCTACAAACGAAGAAGAAAGGTAAACCCGAACGACAAGGATGTGAAGATCACGTTCAAGGATGAAGTTGGCGATTCATGGGAAGAATTCAATGTTTTCCACCACAAATTCGTCGAATGGCTAAAACTGAACGGCTATGATCCCGATAAGGTCACAGGGATGAGCGATGAGGAGATAAATGCAATAATTGCAAAATCGCCATATTACAAGGCTACTGCAAATGACGTCGACTGGTTGGCAAAGGTCCGTATGCAGGGAGACATTCAGAAGTGGGTCGATCATTCAATAAGCGTTACAATAAACCTGCCGTCCGACGTGAGGGAGGAGCTTGTGAGCGAGCTTTATCTCACGGCCTGGAAATCGGGATGCAAGGGTGCTACCGTATATCGCGACGGATCGAGGAACGGCGTCCTTATAGCGGCAGGAAAGAACGAAATAAAGGCAGAAAGACCAAAACGCCCGAAAATACTCGACTGCGATGTAATCCGGTTCAACTTCAATGATGAGAAATGGGTTGCATTCGTGGGCCTCAAGGATGGAAAGCCTTATGAGATATTTACAGGTCTGGCTGATGAGGAGATCTTCCCTATCCCGAAAACAATAATAAAGGGCAAAATTATAAAGGTAAAACCCGATGACGGCAAAACCCGTTATGACTTCCAGTACACTGATAAATACGGTTACAAAAAGACTATTGAAGGTCTTTCACATATGTTCAAGCCCGAGTTTTGGAATTATGCCAAACTGATATCAGGGGTTTTGCGTCACGAGATGCCTATTGCCGACGTTGTAACCCTTGTCCAGTCTCTAAATCTCGACAGCGAATCAATAAACAACTGGAAAAACGGTGTCGAAAGAGCTCTCAAAAAGTATATACCCAACGGCACTAAGGCCAAAGGTAAATGCGGTGAATGCGGATCCGAAAACCTTGTCTATGAGGAAGGATGCCTCATATGCAAGGATTGCGGATCGTCGAAATGCGGATAAGCGTGGATACTATTTTATAACTTTAAGTTCCCGGCCGATCTTTTCAAATGCCTTTATGGCTTTGTCGAGGTGTTCTGTCTCATGGGCAGCGGAAAGCTGTACCCTTATGCGTGCCTGTCCCTTCGGGACAACAGGATAATAAAATCCGGTAACATATATACCCTCATCGAGAAGCCTGGCAGCAAAGTCCTGCGACAGTTTGGCATCATAAAGCATAACAGCGCATATTGCCGACCGGGTTGGCTTTATGTCAAATCCGAGCCCCGTCATCTTCTCAATGAAGTATCCCGAATTCCGGTGAAGCTTGTCCTGCAGCTCATTTGTCTCAGTCATCATATCGACCATCTGTATACCGGCAGCCGCAACGAGAGGAGGTATGGAATTAGAAAACAGGTATGGTCTTGACCTCTGCCTGAGAAGCTCCACTATTTCCTTTTTGCCTGTTGTAAATCCTCCTATTGCACCGCCGAATGCCTTGCCAAGGGTCCCGGTTATGATCTCGATCTTTCCTTTAAGATTATAAAGCTCCGTCACACCACGGCCGGTTTTGCCAACTACTCCTGCAGAATGCGACTCATCGATCATAACCATTGCATTGTATTTTTCAGCAAGCCCGGCTATCCTGTCGAGCGGGGCCACATTGCCGTCCATTGAGAAAACGCCGTCGGTAACAATGAGCCTGAACCTCTGGTCAGCCGCAAGCTGAAGCTGTTTCTCAAGATCTTCCATATCGGCATTGTTGTACCTGTATCTCTGGGCCTTGCAAAGTCTTACTCCATCGATTATAGAAGCATGGTTAAGTGAATCGCTTATTATGGCATCTTCTTCGGTGAGAAGAGGCTCAAAAACTCCTCCGTTTGCATCGAAGCAGGCGGCATAAAGTATGGTATCATCAGTGCCGAAAAATGCAGAGATCTTCTTTTCAAGCTCTTTATGGAGATCTGTAGTGCCGCAGATGAACCTTACCGACGACATTCCGTAACCATGATCATCTAAAGCTTTTTTTGCGGCTTCGATAAGCCTTCCGTTATTGGATAAGCCAAGATAATTGTTGGCACAGAAATTTAGAACCTTTTGCCCTGTATTGAGCTCTATCTCCGCTCCCTGGGGAGATACAATTATTCTTTCATTCTTGTATAGTCCGGCTTCCTTTATTTCAGATAAAATCTGAGCAAGATGTTTTTGATAATCTGTATACATAAATCATATGTTTTATTTCCCTTTGTGCACCTTTGTGTTTACCTTAGCGCACCTTTGTGGTTAAATATAAATCACTGAACCACAAAGGATCACGAAGGTCATCACTAAGGGCACAAAGGGATTGTAATTAGTTTTAATCCCAGTTGAGTATCACCTTTCCGCAGTTACCGCTTTCCATGGCATCGAAGCCCTTCTGGAAGTCGTCGATATAGAAACGGTGTGTTATGACAGGATTGAGGTCGATACCGCCTATTATCATCTGTTCCATTTTATACCATGTTTCCCACATCTCCCTTCCGTAAATTCCCTTGAGAGTGATAGCCTTGAAAATAATATCGCTCCATGGGACCTCAAAATTCGATGGCAGGATGCCAAGAAGGGAAATGCTCGAACCGTTGTACATGTTGTTTATCATTTCGATGAAAGCTTTGGGCGAGCCCGACATTTCAAGACCAATATCGAAACCCCGCATACCCAGCTTTTTCACTGCATCGGAAATCTTTTCCCCTTTGGAAGGATTAACAACAAGAGTGGCTCCCATCTTCTTTGCTATATCCAGGCGGTAATCGCTCAGATCGCTTGCGACAATGAACCTTGCACCTGCGTATTTTGCTATCGCCACTGCCATGCTTCCTATCAGCCCGGCCCCGGTTATAAGCACGTCTTCGCCAAGAAGCGGGAACGATAATGCCGTATGTGTGGCATTGCCGAAAGGATCCATAATGGCAGCCCATTCATCGGGTATCCTGCTATCGAGAGGAACAACATTTGATGAGGGTATTCTTACATACTCGGCAAATGCGCCGTCGATATTGACGCCAATGCCGACAGTGTTTTCGCATACATGTTCCTTCCCCCTCCGGCAGTTGCGGCAGTGTCCGCATGCCAGATGACCTTCGCCAGTCACCCTGTCGCCAGGTTTGAAGATTTTAACACCGGGCCCCGTTTTTTCAATATAACCCATATACTCATGGCCTATGACAAGGGGTGTTTTTATGGTTTTCCTTGCCCATGGATCCCATTCGTAAATATGAAGATCGGTTCCGCAGATTGCAGATTTCTTTACCTTGATAATCACATCATTCAGGCCGGGCTCCGGAACAGGTACATCCTGCATCCAGATACCCTTTTCAGGACGGGCTTTCACCAGTGCTTTCATTGTCTTCATATATGGCAAATTAAACTGACTAAAAATAATACAATTCCGTGTCATAAAAGCTGATTTTTGAAAGAGTGTTGTTTGTCCTCTTTAGCTATCTTTGTCTGAGGTAAAAACAATTGAAATACTTATGGCTCAGGTAAGAGTACGATTTGCACCCAGTCCGACCGGACCGCTTCATATAGGAGGCGTCAGAACAGCCCTTTATAATTATCTCTTTGCGAAGAAAAACAACGGAGTATTCATTCTGAGGATTGAAGATACAGATATGACAAGGTTTGTCGGAGGCGCGGAGGAATATATAATGGAAGCTCTGAAATGGTGCGGCCTCACTGTGAATGAGGGGATTAATGAAGGCGGCAGTTACGGGCCTTACCGTCAGAGCGACCGTAAGGAACTTTACAGGCAATATGCAGATCTTCTCTTTGACAAAGGCTACGCTTACTATGCCTTCGATACTCCCGAAGAGCTCGAGGCGATGAGGGTAAGCGCGGAAAAAGAGGGGAAGACATTTATTTATAATTCAAAGAAAAGGACAAAGCTTAAAAACTCCCTGACCCTTAGCGATGTGGAATGGAATGCCATGCTCGACAGGGGAGAGCCATATGTTATCCGTTTCAAAATGCCTGACGATGAGGAGATACATTTCGATGACCTTATAAGGGGACATATCGTCGTAAACGCCAGCACCCTCGACGATAAGGTGCTGTTCAAATCCGACGGGATGCCTACATACCATCTTGCCCATCTTGTCGACGATCACCTGATGCAGATAAGCCATGTCATAAGGGGAGAGGAATGGCTTCCATCCCTTCCTCTTCATGTGATGCTGTACAGGGCATTTGGTTGGGAAGCTCCGTATTTTGCCCATCTTCCTCTTCTTCTTAAACCCGACGGGAAAGGAAAGCTAAGCAAACGTGACGGCGATAAACTGGGATTCCCGGTCTTCCCTCTTTACTGGCCTTATGGTGAAAAGGCAAGGGGTTACCGCGAGGACGGGTATTATCCCGAGGCTTTTATAAACATGCTGGCATTGCTTGGATGGAATCCCGGAACCGAACAGGAGATATTTTCAATGAATGAACTTGTTGAGGCATTCTCCATTGAGAGGGTTCATAAGGCAGGATCGCGTTTCGATCCCGAAAAGGCAAAATGGTTTAACCACCAGTATCTTCAGAAACGGACAAATAATCAGCTTGCAATAGAATTCAGGGAATATCTTCGCCCCAAAGGTTATCATATCGATATAGTTGATCTCGAAAAGCTTGTAAGCCTCGTCAAGGACCGTGTCAGCTTCGTGAAGGATATCTGGGACCAGACCGATTTCTTTTTTAAGGCCCCGGTGGAATATGACAAAGAGGCTGTCAAAAAAAGATGGCAGGAAAATACACCTGATATCCTTAAGAAACTTGCATCTCTTCTTGAAGGCATTGCTGAATTTACTCCTTCTTCCACCGAGGCTGCTGTAAAAGCATGGATAGCTGACTCGGGCTATAATATGGGTGCAGTAATGAATGCCTTCCGTATTGTAATTGTAGGCGCCCTTCGCGGCCCTCATATGTTCGATATAATCAGTTGGTTAGGAAAGGAGGAGACGCTTAAACGCATCGAAAAAGGTGTCTCCGCCATAGGCACAGGTTTACAATGATCCTTCCGGAACAAGAAGATTTCATTGATATTCATACTCACGGGTCATCAGTCACCGATGGTGTTTTCGCTATCGAAAATCTTATGGCTCATGAGGGGATCAGTCCCGAAGATATTGTTGCCAGGGCATTTACTGCCGGAATTCATCCATGGCATCTCAGTGAATCAAACCTTACCCTGCTTCTCGGATATTTAAAGGAAATATCAGCTGATCCCCGTATTATTGCACTGGGAGAAGCTGGTTTTGACAGGCTCAGGGGTCCTTCAATGGAACTTCAGAGACAGGCTTTCACTGAACAGGCAAAAATGGCAAACAGACTTGATATGCCATTGATAATACACTGTGTAAAAGCCTGGGATGAATTGATTAACATGCACAGGGCACTTAAACCTTCAGCGCCCTGGATGGTACATGGATTCAGGGGAAAGAAGGAGCTTGCCTCCCAGTTGTTATCAAGAGGGATGTATATCTCTTTCTGGTTCGATTTCATAATCAGGCCCGAATCGTCCGATCTTGTTCGTTTCATTCCCCGCGAAAGGATCTTCCTTGAAACCGATGGCGCAGATACCGACATAAGGAATATTTACGGCAAGGTTGCAAATGATCTCGGAATAAGTATTGCTGATCTGAAAGGAATAATTTTAAATAATTTCAATGAACTTTTCATACGACAAAAAGCCCGGGGGCATTGAAAATGACCCCGACTGGCTGTCGAGGACCAGGCT
>Ga0116170_10005327_pt1 | contig 11550 bp, 7 predicted proteins | sample AD_JPNHW1_MetaG_FD_89797 | JGI IMG/M metagenome (GOLD analysis project Ga0116170, IMG submission 89797) | Active sludge microbial communities of municipal wastewater-treating anaerobic digesters from Japan - AD_JPNHW1_MetaG | ecosystem: Engineered > Bioreactor > Anaerobic > Digestate | place... | reverse complement strand
CGTTGGACGGCGCCGTCCAACGGATCACGGGACGGTCGGAACTTGTTGCCGGATGCAAGCCCAGTTTGCCGGGCCCCCAGCCGTAATAGGTACTCACGTAACTCGCGTTTTTCACCACGCAAGGAAGCGAGCTGGCACCCAGATCCCACGCGTTAAGGCCGGGCTGTCCGCCAAAGTCGGTCTCCGAGAGAGTCATCAACCCCGACGCGCCGCTGCTGGAATTGACCCATTCATAGGACCACACACCGTTCGGGTTTGCGGCCAAGCTGAAATCCGTGCTGGCATCCCAAAACCCCGTCGGCACGGTCGCGACCGTCAAAGCAATGCCGGTGGTGTCGGAGTCGTTATCAAAGCCGGGGTTGACCGCGAAGGCCATCGTTTCGCCTGCCGACAGACTGAAGGTCTGCACCAAGGTTGCCGTGGGAGCCCCGGCGGTAAGGCCCCATGTTCCGATTGCTACCGCCCCCCCTATCGCTGTCGAACCGGCGAGATCGCGGGTCATCGAAGTGACCACACCGCTGCCGCCACCCGCGCCACCGTAATAGTTCCAGCCCAGATTGAACTGGTAATAGCCTGTCGCGGGGCATGTCCATAACAGCACGGGATGGTCAACCGCAAATGATGGATTGGCAGGGAGCATCGCCATTTCGCCGACCGGCAGACCCAAGATTGGCCCGGAGCTATTGTTCTTGCTACAGCCCGGAAGCCAACCCGCGGCCATGTTATCCGTATACCACGTGTTGAGGCCTGGATTGCCCCAGCCGTTCGGGTCATACCGGCTGGAAGGGATATTGGCATAGAGACCCGCCACATGGTCATACGTCCCATACGACCAGACGCCGTTGACCAGAACATTCTGGCCGGCGGTCGTGCTGAAGTCGTCGGCGGCGTTCCAGGTAGTGGCTTGGACTTGCACTGCGAGCAGCAAACCAGTTGCCGCTAATGAGAGGCACTTATTCGTTCTCATCTTTCTCCTCGTTTGCGTGTCATGCCATGCGTGCCGTGCCACGCGTTTATGACAATACAATACATCCGGTTGCTTCTTTTGCGAAAGGTAGAATCGCGCAAATTGTTTGGTAGAATTACGCAACAGACAACCCGCGTTTGACTACAAACCGGGCACATAGCCCTGGCCGAAGCGGGCGTTGAGCGGTGCCTTCCACTGCTCCCCGAAAGGCAGCCAGGAGGTGGTTCCGCCGTCCACGACGAGGGTTTGCCCGAGAATGTAGCGGGCGTCCTCGGTCGCCAGAAACGCCGCGACCTTCGCGATGTCGGCGGGCAACCCGACAAAGCCGCAGGGGATGTTGCGCCCGAGTTCGTCGGGGTTGGTCTGCCGCATGACCTTGGATGTGTTTTCCACCCACACGCCGCCGGGCGCGATTCCCAGGACGCGGATGCCGCGCGTCGCCAACTCGACCGCAAGGGTCCGCGTGTAGGCGACAATCGCCCCCTTCGTGCCGGCATAAACCGTGTGCTCCCGCATGCCTTCATAAGCGTGGACCGACGTCAGGTTAATCACCACGCCGCGCGCCGTCTCCAAAGCGTCGGCGAGACTCTGGGTCAGAAAGAACTGGGCGCGCACATTGACCCGGTAGAGCGTGTCGAACTGCTCCGGCGTCACCTCGCCGAACGGCAGGTTCATCGTGATCCCGGCGTTGTTCACAAGAATGTCCAGCCCGCCAAGGAAGTCCATCGCCTCCTTAGCGAGGCTTCTGACCTCCTCCACCTCGTTGAAGTCGGCTTGCGCCGTCGTGGCGCGCACGCCGAGTTGGACGGCTTCCGCAGAAGCCGCCTCAGCCCCCTGCGGGCTGCTCGAATAATGAAACACAACATCCGCGCCCTGTCGGGCGAATTCCAACGCGATTTCGCGGCCGATCCCGGTTCCGGCCCCCGTGACCAAAGCTTTCTTGCCCCGCAATTTGTATTCTTTACTCATGTTCATTATGCCTGTTTTTGATGACCGTCGGATTGAGAAGGTGAGGCGGTGTCCTGCCGCTGAAGACGTCCGCCACCGCCTGCGCCGCTCGGACGTGTGCCTCGGTCAGCGACTCGCTGGAGACGGCAGCGACATGCGGCGTCAGTTGAACGTTGTCCAGACCGAACAGCGGGTGGTCGCAGGGAAATCCATCCAAATCGAAAACGTTGACCTCCCCGAACACATCGAGACCCGCATAAGCGATGACCCCGGTCTTCAACGCTTCGGCCAGCTCTCTTTCGTTGACCAATTCGCCGCGCCCCGTGTTGATCAGGACGGCGTCGCGTTTCATTTTCCGGAACTCCGGCATCGCTAGCATGCCGCGCGTGGAGGGCAACAGCGGACATAGCAAACAAAGGTAGTCGGCCTCCGCAAGAATCGCATCTTTGCCGACCGCCGTCACGCCCGCCGCCGCGGCCTGTTCCGCCGTCACGCAGGGATCGCAGACGAGGACCCTCAGACCGAACGCCAGCGCCCTCTCCGCCACCGCCCGCCCGATGTGGCCGAAGCCGATGACCCCAAGGGTCTGCGCCGAGAGCCTCCGAACAGCGACCGCATCAAACGGATGATGTCCGGATCGCATGTACCTTTCGAACACCTTCAGCTTTCTAGCGGCCGACAGCAACAACGCCAGGGTGTGGTCGGCCACCTCGCCGGTGGCGAAATCCGGAACGTTCGCGACCATGATGCCTTGCGCCGTGGCCTGCGCCACATCGATCTTGTCCGTGCCCGTGCCCATCCGAGAGATGATCCGGCAGCGGGTCATCCGTTTGATCAGCGGCGTCCGCAAGTAGGCTGAAACGATCATCACCGCGTCAACTTGTTCGAGGCAGCCGCACGCCTCGGGCTGCTCCACTTCGACGATCTCGGCCTCCACCGTCGCAAGGATCTTCCGTTCGTCAGGCGAGACCGGCGAGGTCGCGGCGTTCAGTCTCAAAACAAGAGGGTTCAAAGTTCCACCAACACTTGCCGCACTGCCGCATTGCACTTCACCGCGCCGCTCCACAGCAGGGTAATATCCCCTGCGGCCCAAAACATCTTCATGCCGTGTCCGGCCCAGTACTTCACCACCTCCGGATCGCCTGCGGCAATACCCGGCATGACGCCGTGCTGGTTGCAGCAGCGGATAATCTCCTTAACCGCGTCCCGGTACGTGTCGGAGGTGAACTGGCCGGGGATGCCCATGCCGGTGGAGAGGTCGTCGTTGCCGACCACCGCCACGTCGATGCCCGGAACGGACAAGATCGCGTCCAAGTTTTCCAGCGCCTCCTTTGTCTCGATCTGGATGCCGACGACCGAGGTCCGGTTCAGCGTTTCTGTCATCTCCAGTACCGAATCCCAGCCCATATACTTGCCGGCCGGACAGGTCGAAGCCCCGACGCCGCGCTTGCCCACCGGCGGGTATTTCACCGTCTCGATGATCCTCTCCACCTGAGCGCGGGTGCGGACGCGCGGCACGAAAATGCCGTCCGGCATCTGGTCGAGCGTCCGGTTCAACTCGGCGTACGTGTCATCGGCGACACGCACGAGGCACGGGAACCCGAGTGTTCGCGCCAGCCGGACATGCTCCAGAATCGTCTCACTGTTTAACGCCGTATGCTCACGGTCGATGATCACGCAATCAAAGCCGGCCGCATGATACGCCTCGATCACCGCTCCGCTGCGGCTGTCCGTCACAGCCCCGGCGATCAGAAACTCCCGGGCCGCGATGCGTTGTTTCAACTTTCCGTTACCCCATTGCATTGCCGTATTCTCCTCATGAAGGACAGTATCTTATGATCCCTTTCCTTTTTATGACAGGTAGATTAGCGCAAAATTTGTGGTATAAAAACGCAACTTCCGATTTGCATCGAATGCGCCGTTTCGTGCATACTAAACACCATGAGTCAAGTGCTGACACGAATGCCGCAGGTGGCTTTGCTGCTGCCAACGTCGATCAAAACCGCCAGGGAAATGCTGCGCGGCGTCCTGCAATTCGTCCGTTTCCATGGACCCTGGGCCGTGCACATCATCGAGGGGCGCGAGGGCGAACAGAAGTCGCTTGACCCAGCCACCTGGGGCTTCACCGGGATCATCGGGATGCTGGATACCCGTCATGATGCCAAACGTCTGCTGGCGGCGCGTATCCCGATCGTGGTCACTGGCCAGCTCCCGAACGATTTTAATCCCGCGAAGCCGCCGCCCTGGCTGCGCCGCATCCTATGCGACAACCGTCCGATCGGCCAACGGGCGGCGGAATACTTTCTGGACTTGAAATTCAGGCATTTCGCTTTTATCGGCGAAGTCAATGGCGTGATCTGGTCCGAGGAGCGCCGGACCGCGTTCTGCGAACGTCTGACGCAGGACGGCTTTTCCTGTGAGGTTTATCCTCGGCTCTCCGCTGCCGCGCGCAAGGATTTCAGCGTGGAGCAGGTGGTGTTGCGCAACTGGCTGAAGGCGCTGCCCAAACCCGTCGCAATCCTGGCCGCAAACGACGTTCGGGGACGGCAGGTTCTGGACGCCTGTCTGAAGGCGGGCGTGGCCGTGCCCCAGACAGTAGCCGTGTTGGGCGTCGACAACGACGAGCTGCTCTGCGAAACGACCAACCCGCAGATGTCCAGCATCCAGATGAGTTCCGAACAGGCGGGATTCGAGGCCGCCCGCATGCTCGACGGTATGATGCGCGGCAGACACCGCGGCACTCCGAAACAGACGGTCATCACCTACGGCTTCTCACATCTGGTGACACGGAACTCGACCGAAACTGTTCAGATCGCCGACGCGCTGGTCACCCGCACGCTGGAGTTCATCCGCATCAACGCGAGCGTCGATGTGCCGGTGGATGAGTTGGTGCGACACCTGAACACCTCGCGGCGCACGCTGGAGACGCGTTTCAAGGCAGTGATGGGGCGTACGGTTTACGCCGAGATCCTGCGCGTGCGGCTGGAGCGCGTCCAGACACTGCTGCGCGAGTCGCCCATGTCGATAGAGGCGATCGCGGACATCTGCGGGTTCTCCGACGCCAGCCACCTCGGCAAACTGTTCAGACAACATTTCGCCATGACCCTTTCCGCTTTCCGCCGCCAAACCCGCGCGATTTAGGCAGTCCTGCGACGCCGCTCACGTCTGACGGGGCTTGATGGTCGCGTCCATTCCTTCGACCGCAGCGATATAGCGCCTCAGTATGCGGGCGAGCTCAGCCCGCGTGTCCGAGTGTTTCGGATCGGCCACCAAGTTGTTCTGCTGGTTGGGATCGTTTTCATTGTCGTAGAGAAAGTCTTCGGTATACTCGCTGCTACACGAAACCTCGCATCCCTGTTTGTCTTCCGCCCGGACTGAATACGTCCACCTTGACGTGCGGACCGCACGGCCAACCTGGGATTCGCTGATTTGTATAAACAGCTCTTTGCGCCAGTCGGTCGGCGTTCCAGACACCAGCTGCTGGAGCGGCCTGCCACGGAATGTTTCCGGCTGTTTCACGCCTGCCTCGCCCAAAATGGTTGAGGGGACATCCAGCAGGCTGACCAAGTCATCGACGACTTTGCCGCCCGCAAAACCGGGTCCGCACATGATCATCGGAACCCGAGTGGCATCGTCATGACAGGCACGCTTGTATTCCGCGTTGCGCGTTTTGAAGTGACAGCTGTGGTCCGAGGCATAAATGATCAGCGTGTTGTCGGCTATTCCAAGTCGCTCCAGTTCCGCGCGGACACGTCCCAAGTTGGCGTCGAGGGCTTGGCAGGCGCCAAGATAGTCGGGCATTTCGGCCTCCCAGTCGCCCGTGCCGGGCGGCAGATCGAGCGGAGACGTGTAAGTTTTGAATCGCTCCTTGGAGCCCACCGGACCAACAAAGTGCGAGGCGTTGTTCTGGTGGTGAGGCTCGAGATAGGAAGCCATCAGGAAAAACGGCTTATCCCGATTGCGGGTCCTCAGGTACTCCAGAACCCAGTCGGTCTGGGCGTCGACGCGATACCGGCCTCTGGGAAAATCACGCCGGTTTCCGTCGCCATCGAACATGTGGCCGTCAAAGGCGGACGAAGTGAATTCCAAGACATCCGAGGCAAGCCAATAGTCCCTATATCCGCCCCGGCAATCAGGCGGAACCGGCTTGGTCGCGTAATTGACCGGTTTCTGCCCGTCTTTCAATCCCAAGCCGCCCGTGCTGGCCAAATGCCATTTGCCGATATACCCCACTTCGTAACCGGCGGCGGAAAGCGCGTCGGCCAGGGTCTTTTCCTCCGGCTTGAGCGCAATGTTATTGCGCCAACACCCCGTTTCCGTGGCATATTTGCCGGTCTGGATGCACGCTCGCGTCGGCCCGCACACCGGCTGCGGAGTGAACGCATAATTGAAACGGACCCCCTCTGAAGCCATGCGGTCCAGATGGGGCGTCATGTGATTGATCATCGGCGACCCATAGCAACCCACGGTATCCACGCGCTGCTGGTCCGTGAAAAAGAACAGGACGTTCGGCTTCTTGCCTTTCGAGGGCTTGCTTTCCGCCTCCGCCGCGCGGTTCAACAGGGCTGCGGCAGCCGTGACCAGCGCACTCTGTTTCAGAAATTCCCGTCGCTGCATCTGCGCACCCCCTGTCGAACAAAAAACCCCAATAAAACCGAAGTCTTAATGGGGTAAAAGTTGGGGCGAAAAACGGGATTCGAACCCGCGACCCGCAGATCCACAATCTGCTGCTCTAACCAACTGAGCTATTTTCGCCATTCGAAAAAGCGAGCAAAAGATTACCAAACGGCGTATGGATTGCAAGCCGACAATTTCCCAAAAACTAACACACGCGCTGGACGTCCATTCGCAGCAGCGCACCCAGCTTCCCGATCGTGCCCGCGATATGCCCCACACCGATCGCACAGTGGTGCGCGGGCCCCGCCTTGCTCCAGGCGTTCATAAACGCTTTCGCCCCGATAGAAAAGCGATACCGGCTGTTGGTGTTGCCGATCAACAGAACCGGCCCCGGCACCGATTCGCCTTCCGCGACCAACAGCGAGAGTCGGCCATCGCCCCGCTGCACCACCGAGAGCAGCGTGACGGGCCCGTGGCGAACCGTCATTTGGATCGACAGCCCCTTGCCGGGCTTGCCGTGGTAAACCGGCACCGGCACCAAGCCCACGCGCCCTTCGGCAATCGCAAAGTGGGCCGGCCCGTCGTGGCCCAAGTACACGACGTCGTCCTTGAAGTCGGCCAGATAGAATTCGGAGAAAGATCCGCCCGCCCCCAAGAGATCCATGATCTTCATGGCCTGCGCGTTCTTCACTTCGCACTCGCCCGCCACCGGCACATGCCGCCCGGTGAGCAGCGTGTTGCCCGCGATAACCGACGTGACCACGTTTTCGCAAGGATTTCCGGGCTGCCCCTCGTAGTAGTAGGCCATGGAGCCCAGCCGGTGTTTGGCGACCAGGGCATCCAGCGCAACGGCGGTGCGGGCGGCGCGCTCAAGTTCCGACGCCTCGCAGGACGCCGACACGTCGAAGCTCTTCTGGAAATCATCGAGTTTCTCGGCGATCATTTGAGGAGTCGCCGCTTCGCGCAGCGCGAGAAGCTCACACATCTCCAACAGTTCGACATGGGTGCCAAACAGCGCCGACTGCTGGCCCAGGTCGCTGTAGACGTCCAGCATGCCGCAATAGTAGTGCCCGAGCACCCCGAGCCGGTTTTCGCGCATTCCCGCCCGCGTCCGCGCGGCCTCCACCCACTCGCGCAATTCGCGCCACACGTCCGGGTCTTGAAGATGACCGGTCACCAAATGGTAATCGATGCCCGCGCGGTTGAACGCACAGGCGATTTCGGGCGCACTGCACGCCTGACAGTGCTCAAGCCAAACGCCCGTCATCACGCCTCGGTCGCCCAGCGCATTGAACGCCGCATAGTCCAACTGCGGCACCGGCTGAATGTTGAGCACCACGACGGGGAGATTGGCCTCCTGCACCACCGGCAACACCGTCGACGACAGCGCATACGTGGAGATGAACAGAAACACGATCTCCGAGTTCTCGCTCCGGAACCGTTTACCCGCGGCGCGGGCTTTGTCGGGATTGTCCACGAGACCCGCATCCACAACGTCGGCTCCATAGGCTTCCAACTGAGCGCGGATCTGCGCGTGGTAACCCAACAGGTTCTCGCGGAGGCCCTTGAACTGCCCCCAGTACGTGTCCAGTCCAATGCTGAAAAAACCGGCCTTCATTCCGCTCATTCGTCCCCCTCTCTCGCTTCGCCATCTCTCGCCTTCATGCGATGCTTACACCTTACCTTCAAGCCAGTCGAAAAACCATGCACAGCGTGACCAGAGTTTTTCACTTTTTGACCAAACATAAGTCTTGTCGGGTTCCTTCGGATCGCGCTACAGTATGGCATGTCATCCGACGCCCAGCGCTTCGATTCCCACTTCCGCTATCTGCCGGTTTTAAAGGCTCAGAGCGACTGGGGAATATATTTGACCGACTGCGGCTACACCTCGATTGAAGCGGGCAGCCCCTATCCGCCCAAGCGCCATCCGGACGCCTATCACTTCGACTGGCAGAAAGGCCGCATTCTCGACGAGTACCAGCTCGTCTACATCACGCGGGGGCGCGGCCGGTTTGAAGCGCGCGGTCTCCGGCAGCTGAGCATCGAGGCGGGCGATGTGTTTCTCCTGTTTCCGGGCCTTTGGCACCGTTACGCTCCCGACGTCGCCACCGGCTGGGACGAGCACTGGATCGGCCTCGGCGGCGAGGTGGCGAAGCGTATCATGCGCCCGCCTTTTTTCACGCCGCACAGACCGATCTTGAAAATTGGCGTCGACGAAAGCCTCCGGCAGAAATTCGTTGCGCTGGTGCACGACATTGAGCGCGACCCCGCTGGCTTGCCTTTCTCCAGCACGGGGCGTGTTCTGGAAATCATCGGGATCGTACAGGAGCGCATCCAGAACGTTGGGCGTGAGCCGCGGCTTTCGGTGCTCATCCGCGAGGCTCAGAGCCGCATCCTCAAACACGTCGCCGACGCCATTGATTTCGCGTCCCTGTCGCGCGAACTGGGCGTGAGCTATACGACGTTCCGAAGGAAATTCAAGCAGCAGACCGGAGCGGCTCCGGCTCAATTCCAGAACGCGATTCGCATCAATCTTGCGCGCGAGCTTTTGCGTGCGTCGGAGCTCTCGATTTCGGAAATTGCGGCCCGAACCGGCTTTGAAACCGTTTTCTATTTCTCGCGCCTCTTCAAATTGAAGACGGGGAAGAACCCTTCCGCGTTTCGCGCGCAGTCGCGGAAAAGCTGACGTCGCCGGCGCATTTCACTCCTCGGACGACGCCTTGGTTTCGGACAAGAGGTGCTGCTTCTGCTCGTCCGAAAGCTCCGTTTTGTTCAGCCATTCGGTCGCTGTTTTCGGATCCACGCGCAACCAGCCGCGGGCGAGGTTCTGGAGGGCATTCTGGCGCTGGTTGGAGTCGGAAATGCTCTCCGCATAGGGCGCGACAAGCTCCGGATACTGCCAAGCGGCGCTGCCGACGAAATTTTGGAGCACCTGCTCGCGAGTGCTGTCTTGCGGCAGCGTGGAAATCCATTCGCCGACGGCCGTGGGATCGTTCTGAGCCCACGCCTGCGCCACCGAAACAAGGGCCTGCTGCCGGGTGTCGCCGGAGAACCCATCTGCCCACGCCGCCGCGGCCTGCGGGTCAGAGCCCGCCCACTGCCGAACCACGGAGAGCGCCGCTTTGTTCTGGGTCTCTCCCGCCGACAGGCCCGCGACGACGTTCGCCGCGGCTTCGGGGTCATTCTGCGCCATGCCGCTCACTAAGCCCTGAAGCGAGGCGTTCTTTGCGTCGCCCTCGGGCAGCGCGTGAAACCACGCCGCGGCCGAGGCCGAATCGTCTTTGGCCCACTCCTGCGCGGCACGCTCCATGAGTTTGTTCTGGCCGCTGCCGGAGGACAGTTTCTGGGCGTAGCGCAGGGCGGCCTGAGGATCCTGCTGCGCCCACTGCTGGCTGATCGAATTGAACGCGTTTTTTCGGGCCTGTCCTGCGGAAAGGCCCTGCACCCAAGCCAGCGCGGCGGCCGGATCGGATTGGGCCCACTGTCCCGCGACGTTCGAGACGAATTCGTCGCGCGTCTGTCCCGGAGGAAGCGAAGACGCAAAGTCGGCGGCCTGTGCCGGATCGTCCTGCGCCAGCTGCCAGCTGACGCTTTGCAGGGCGCTGCGCTTCGCGCTTCCCTCGGGCAAGGCGTTGATCCAATCCATAGCCGCCTTCGAGTCCGACTGGGCCAGTGCGCTGGCGATCTGTCCTGCCACGCCGCCAAGCGCCTGACCATTCGGAAGCAGGTTGGCGAGTTTGATGGCTTCGTCCGGATTCTCGTAGGCCAGCGACCCCACGACGCTCTGCACGACCTTGTTGCGTTCGGCACCGGCGGGCAAGCTCTTCACATACTCGGTGGCGGCCTCCGGTTCTTGTCGGAACCAACCGTTGATCACGTTGCCGAACAGCTCGGTCCGGCCAACGCCCGCGGGCAGGGCGCTCACAAAACCCAGCGCCGCCTTGGGATCTTGCTCAGCCCACTGCTGGCTGACGTTGCGCAGCGCCGACAGCTTCGTCTGGCCCTCGGGCATCTGCTTCGCATACGCCAAGGCGCCCTGCAAATCGTTCTGCGCCCAGACGGAAAGAACCGACTGCATCAAATTCCTTTTGTCCGCCGGGCTTTCCAGCGAAGCGACCCACGTCATGGCGGCCTGCGGATCGTTCTGAGCCCAAGCCCCGGCGATACTTTGAAAAGCCTGGGAGCGCTGCTGTCCGGTCAGTGTCTCCGCCGCGCGGGCGGCCGCCGTTGTCGGATCTTTTGTGGCCCAGTTTCCGAAAACCGCACTCAGGCTCCATCCCCAACGGCGGGACCGCCCCGAACCGAGCGACTGATACAGCTCCAGCGCCTTTTGCGGATCGCTTGCGCTGATGGGCAAGAGAATGGAGTTCAGGAGCTGGTCTCTGAACGCATTGTGCGGAAGCTCCTTGATCCAAGCCACGACGCCGGACGCGTCTGTTTTTGCCCAGACCGTCGCCACGATGTTCAAACACTGCTCGCGCTCCTGGCGACTGCCCTGGCCCTCCGCATACTTCAGGGCGGCCGCAACGTCCGATTCGGCCCAGCGCTGCAACAGCTGGTACCTCAGGCCCCAGCGCATCGACTTGGGCATGTTTTTATCGACGAACGCCAGCAGCTCGGGAATGTCCGCAACGTCAATGCCAACCAGCATGCGCGTCCATTCGGAGTCGCCCATGAACCCTCTTCCGTACATTCCCTCGCTCTTCAGTTCGACGAATTTCTTTTTGACGTCCGCGAGAGAGTAGGTCCCCGTCTTTGACGCGACTTTCGGCGCAGACTTCGCGCGCGGAGCAACGCGCGGGGAGTCCCCCTTGCCGGTCCGCTTCGAAGCGGCTTCCCGATGAGAAACGGCAGGGCTGTCACCGGCCGGCACGGCCCGATAGCGCCCCAACCCATAGCCCAAGCCCACCAGCGAAACCGCTGCCAGCCCCACGAGTACTCTGTTCACGATCATGCTCCCCAAGCATTGACGCCTGTTAGGCCGCGTGGCGACGATCGCAATCGTTAAGCCCACGCTT
>Ga0116170_10005326_pt1 | contig 11550 bp, 5 predicted proteins | sample AD_JPNHW1_MetaG_FD_89797 | JGI IMG/M metagenome (GOLD analysis project Ga0116170, IMG submission 89797) | Active sludge microbial communities of municipal wastewater-treating anaerobic digesters from Japan - AD_JPNHW1_MetaG | ecosystem: Engineered > Bioreactor > Anaerobic > Digestate | place... | reverse complement strand
TTTTAGGCCTATTCCGGGGGTTCCCTTCGGTCACCCCCGGCTACTCACGGTCGCCCCCTCCGGGGGCTGAAAACCTCAAAAAATTTGATTTTCTCAAATCCTTCATGTGTAGGCTGAAGGATCAAGGGAAACACCCCGACGGGGCGATCTCGGATTGACGCCGGGAAGCGGGGGGTATATGGTGACATCGGCCTGTGTCCGGTGGAAACCGGACGCATCCCCCGCTCGCCCCAGTCAGCGCCCTCGACTCGTCGGGCGCCTCCGGTTCGGTTTCCTTTCCGGACCCGCCGGGCGAGTTCGGGTTTGACCTTTCCGGAGGAAATCGTCTGTGACACACACAACCGACGCGCGCGCCATCGGCGTCTTCGACTCGGGCCTGGGCGGCCTGACCGTGGCGCGAGCCATCAAAAAAGCCTTCCCGCACGAAAACATCCGCTACCTGGGCGACACGGCCCGGGTGCCCTACGGCACCAAGTCCGCCACGACCGTGCGCCTCTACGCCCGCGAGGACATCGCCTTCCTCCTCACCCACGGCGTCAAGATCGTCATCGCCGCCTGCAACACCGTGTCGGCGGCGGCCCTGCCCGACCTCGAACAGCACTACGACGTGCCCCTGATGGGCGTGGTGGAAAAGGGCGCGGACGCCGCGTTCGACCCGGCGCTGCACCCCCGCCTGCTCGGCCCGCACCGCCGTATCGGCGTCATCGGCACCAACACCACCGTCGGCAGCGAGGCCTACCCGCGCGCCATCGCCGCGCGCGACCCGCAGGCCGAGGTGATCCAGAAAGCCTGTCCCCTGCTCGTCCCCCTCATCGAGGAGGGGTGGACCCGCCACCCGGTGACCCGCGCCGTCGTGAGCGAGTACCTCGAACCGATGCGCCAGGCGGGCATAGACACCCTGATCCTGGGCTGCACGCACTACCCGCTCATCACCGAGGCGCTGGCGGACTTTTTCGGCCCCGACGTGCGGATCGTGGACTCGGCGCAGGCCATGGTCCTGGCGCTCACCCACACCTTCGCGGAAGGCTCGGTGCCGCCCAACGCCCAACACGCCAACGGCGAGGCGCGCTATTACGTCACCGACCGTTACCAGCGCTTCCAGCAGCTGGTCCAGGCGTTCATGGGAGGCGAAGACCTGCACGTGGAACTGGTCGCCGCGGAAGACCTCAGCGCCGCCCTGGCCCAGCGGGAACGGGGAAACGTGCGGTAAAACAAACCGCCGTTGAACGCCGACGGTGTGAAGCAGTGCCAGCCGGGATAGAACAGGCTTTCATACCCGGTTGCATTCAAAATGGGCAAATGACTGAAACTGGCAACAGGAGCGAGTTTCGGGTCTCGATGCAATACCCCCCGAAGGAAGCAATCCCTTCCTTGATTCGGAAAAAACTTTGTGTCTTCGTGCCTTCGTGTGAAATGCGGTTCGAGAAAGACTCAGGCAAGGGCGTCAGAAATCGTTCGGGTAAAAATCACACGAAGACACAAAGTCACGAAGTCCCCCCTGTCAGGACTCTTTTTTTGTGTCAGGTTGAATGCGAATTCGATTTCCGGATTCTCACACAAACACACAGCAGACAGAATGAAATCCGCACAGAGGTCTCCCCTGTTCTCTATTTGTCCGATACTTTCAGAGTGATGTCATGACGGACTTCCCCGGCGATTGGAAGGGCTCCCAGGGTATAGAGTTCTTCAAAAGTGCTCGAATCTTCTACACGCACATTGAAGGTTCCGGGGTGGATATTCCCGATTCGGTAGAATCCATTGGAGTCGGTGATGCCTAAATACCACTCTTCTACGGTTTCTCCGTTTTTCTCATAGGAGGAAAGGATGACAAGACGCGCCTGAGGATACACCTGGCCTCCGGGTTTGAAAATCTGCCCGGAAAGAACGGCATTGTCCCCTTCTCCCAGAACAAGGGTCTTATTTTCTCCACTGGAGACCGCGAAAAAGACTTTCCAGCGTTTTGTCGAGTTGTTTCCATTGCCCACATAGGTCATCAGCCAGTAACGTCCCCGGGCAATCCCTTCCCAGCAATAAGTGCCATCCTCCGACTGACGAGGGAAAGCGCCTTTCCAGAGTTCGTCCTCGGTCGTCAGAATGAGGACATCCTCATACGCAGAAGGTCTTCCTCCCACCATAAATTTCGCGGTTATGGAACCGGCCGGTTTTTCCAGTTCGACGGCGATCTTTCCCGATTCCGCATCGCGGTATTGGTCCAGCGATTCCAGAGGAATGATACCTGTTTTATACCCCGTCTTGATGAAGAGCAGACACCCACTTTGATAGGGTTGTTTGAGAGAGAAAGAGCCTTGCCCGTTGGTGGTGGCAGAAGCCGCAACTGGGTATTCTTCCATAACAAACCCGCAGGAAATCATCCCGGAGGGATTGCCGATCTCAATGAATCGGACCTCCACCCCTTCGAGCACCTGGCGGGTTGTGCCATCCAGAACCACTCCCTCAAGCGTTTTGGTCCGTTCCATAAGGAATTCCAGATTCCGGGGATCCCCCACTTTTACTTCTTTCGACTGTTGCGCATACCCGTCCGCTGTGACCATCACCTCTGATTCGCCGTCAGCAATCCCATACAAAGTAAACCGTCCCTCTTTTGAGAAGATCCGTTGGAAAGTCGAGTAAAAATCGGACAGATGCACGTACGACACCCGATAGTCCGAGATCGGCTCGCGTGTTTCCTTGTCGAGGACCTGACCGGTGATTCGCCCCACATTTTTATCCTGAAGCACGATCCGGTTCTTCTTTCCGACTCCGGCCAGGACACTCAGGACCGGGCTGTACCCTTCCGCCTCGACCCGGAGTCTGGCTGGACCGATGTAACAGGACTGGACGGTACCGTCGGGAGCCCGATGCCCTTCGTCCGGGACATAAAGATCCTTTTTATCGAGATAGATTTCTTCGTGATATTGGACAGGATAATACCGTTTGCGCATCGTTTCCAGATCGGGAAGAGGAGTTTCCTCCACGGGATAGATCGCGACACAGGCGTTTTCGAGGCGAAACTGGCCGGTGGCGTTGGTGGCCGTCTGAGCCAGACAACAATTGGTACTGGCCGTAATCACGGCCCCCGGAACCGGTTTCCCGTCCGTGTCCACCACTTCCCCCTCGACCGTCTGCCAGTCCCGCCACTGGGCGTCGTGCGATTCGTGCTCGGACTGTTTGGGGGACACCTCGAGGGTCACCTCAACGGTTTTGCCTTCTTCGGCTTCAAAGAAAGACTTGAGTTCGCGCGTCTGACCGGGACGCCCCCCGGTCATGGGAATCTGAGGCAAGGCATGTTGTCCGTCGCTGGGATACACATAGATCCGTACTCCCAGGGGGACCCCTTCCAACAGGGCGAATCCCCGGGCGTCGCTCAGGACGCTCTTGCCTGAATCCCGGTAAGGCGCCCCCCAGCTGAACCCGACATTCCCGACCGGCTTTTTCGTCTCGTAGTCAATCGTCCGGACCCGCGCCCGACTCCCCTTTTCGAGATAAAAGGCGACCGTATTGTCGGTTTCCGGGGAGACCTCGACGGTCGCTCGCTCGAGTGTGTAGTTGTCCGCTTGGGCGAAGGGATGCAAAAAACCGGCAGGGAGCCCGACCAGACTGCAAAACCCGTCCCCGTTTGTCGTCCCGGAAATCGAAAGTCCTTCCCCGGCGAACTCCACTTCGACGGTGGCGTTGGGGATCGGCTGGAAGGTCGCCTTGTCGCTCACCAGCGCCGTGAGGGTCAGGCCGTGTTCCAGATAGACGTCGAAAGGACCGCTCCGTTTCCCATGTTCCGGCATGACCGTCACCGGGCGCTCGGCGGTGACGAACTCGCCCAGGCGCGCCCAGATGTGGACCGGGTTGTCCGGGAACGCCCGGACCTCGTAGTGTCCCTGGGCATCGGCGGTCGCCGTGGCCACCACCTTCCGGCTGGGATCGTTCGAGGCCGCCAGATTGTACCCGGTGGAGGCTCCGACCAGCGAAATCTGCGCCCCCGGCGCGGGAACCATGCCCGTCCCCTTCGGGTCCCAATAGACGGTGCCGTGGAAGTCATAGGCCTTGTCCAAAGCCAGTTCGAGCGTCCGGGTGGTATAGACCTTTTCGGAGGCGATGAGCAGAGGCGCGGCGCCCGGTCCATTGGCCTTGATCTGGCAAAGCGGGTTCCGGGGAAGGGGAACGTCGGGAGGAACCGTCAGGTTGAGCCGCCCCGCCGGGTTCGTCCGACCGGAAAAAGAAAAACGTCCGAACTTTTCCTTCTCCGGGACATTCAAAAGGGACAGGGTCACGGAAACTCCCTCGACCGGGTCGAACGAGTTCCGCCACGTGACCAGGACGGGGAGGGTCGAAGACGTGGGAGAAGCGACGGAAACAGGCCCCGACGGTGGAGAAGAAGGGGGGACCGGCGTCGGTTCGGATTCCGGGGACATATCTCGTGCGGAAACCGGTAATGGGACCTCATGCGGGAGAGTTTCTCCGTTATGACCCGTCCCTGTTATTTTCCACACACCCAACACGATAAGCAATATCAGACCCAGGCAGAAAAACTTCCCGTTCCCGCTCATTGGCGAAACCTTTCGGTCCCCTGACGGATTGATGGCGATCTGAGAAACTCGATGTCTCGAAATGGGACGGGAACCGCGCTTCGGCGGTCTCATCCCCCGTTACTTCTTCCTGTCGCCGTCACTTTTGCTCCCGGATACAGGAGAGTCAAGGACAATATAACAGAAAAACTAACAGAATGAACTGGAGAGATCATAGAAAGGCTGAGAACGGGGGTGTAAAAAGTGAATCACGCAGAGACGCGGGGACGCTGATACCCATTTGCATTCAAGAAGAAACTTCCCGGGAGTACCGGAGCCATTACCCCGAAAAAGAACGGACAGGATCACGGGATTTACAGGATACCGCAGAGGAAACCAGCCTATCCTGTAAATCCTGTTATCCCGTCCATGTCTTCCCTTACTTCGAAGAAGGTTCTTCCAACACCGTATCCAGAGAAAGCGGCTTGCCGAAGTTCGGCGTACCGTCTTCGTTCCAGGTGAACTTCTGCGCGCGCGTCGTCCGGCCGGAATAGGTGTATTTCGAGGTGGTCTTGGCGTGGTACACGATCCAGTCTTCCTTCCCGTCGGGCGACTGGAAGAAGCCGTTGTGTCCGGGACCGAAGACGCCGGCCTCGTCATTCCGCTCGAACGACGGCGTCGGGTGCTGTTTCCACGAAGCGGGGTTCAGGAGGTCCGCCTTTTCATCCGCGATGAGCATTCCGAGTTTGTAATCGGGTGTCCCCGTATCGGCGGCCGAGTAAACCAGGAAGAGTTTGCCGTTGCGTTTGAGCACCACCGGCGCTTCCCGCACGTCTTTCGCCCCGAAACCGGAGGCCGGAATCACGACGCCGGGCGTCGCGAGCGTCCAGGGGTTTTCCATCCGCGCGATATTGATCAGATGCCCCGGATGCGCAGCCCAGAGAAAGTACCACTTTCCATCGCCCGGATTCTGAAAAACGCTCCCGTCAATCGCGTACTGGTCGTTGGTCTTGTCGAAGATCCGTCCCTTGTAGGTGTAGGGGCCAAGCGGGTCGGTCCCGGCGCTTTCGAGAACGTGCATACGGTGGGTCGTGTCCACTTTCGTCGCCGCCATGGCGGTGTAGTAGAGGTACCACTTCCCGTCGATGAAATGGATCTCCGGCGCCCAGACCCCATCCGACCGCGAGGGGTCGTCATCCTTCCAGACCGTCACCCCCTTGGCCGTCTTCAGCCCCTCGAGGGTCGGCGCTTTCCACATGCGGATGCAGTTGCGCTGCGTCGTGGTCAGGTAGTAATTCCCTTCATGATAGACCATCCAGGGATCGGCTCCGTCGTTGAGGGGGTTGGTGAACGCGCCGGCCTGCGGTTTCAAGAGCGTCCGCTTCTCCACCCCTTCCTTCGTGATTTTGATCGGCTGGATCAACCCCTTCTCGTCGAAGGTCATCCGATCAATGCAGGTCACGCGGTGATTTCCATCGGTCTCGGTCAGGGGACGGCGGTGGTACACGGCGTACCAGATGTCCGCCTGTTCGTCGTGAATCACGGAGTGGTGCCCGGCGCCGGTCCCGACCTGCGGGTCCTGCTGAAGTACCCTGCCGATGCGCTTGAACGGCCCGAGGGGCGAATCGGCGATCGCATAGGCAACGGAATAATTCGGGCCGGTCCACCCGCCTTCGGACCACATGAAATAGTACCGCCCGTCCTTGCGGAACATGAACGGCCCTTCGACATACCCCTCGGGGGTGATTTCCCGGAAGGTGGTCCCATCCTCAAACGGAAGAAAACCGGTGAAGTCATCCTTCAGCCGGGCGATGTTGCAGTGCGACCAGCCGCCGTAGATCATGTAATACTGACCGTTCACGTCTTTGAATACGAACTGATCAATTGGCTGGGCGCCATTGTGAATCTCCCCGATCAACGGCTTGCCCAGGTAATCCTTGTACGGCCCGGCGGGGTTGTCCGCCACCGCGACGCCGATTCCCCCGACTTCCTTCTTCGGGTCGTGGATGTCGTTGGCGCCGAAGAAGAGAAAAAACTTCCCGTCCTTCTCGACAATCGCCGGCGCCCACATCGCCCGGCGCACCCACGAAACCGCCTGGTTTGTCAGGACGTTCTCATGCTTCGTCCAATTGACCAGGTCCGGCGAGGAAAAGGCGTCGAAATGCAGTTGCTGGTCGTACGGCGCGGAATAGGTGGGGAAAATCCAATACTCGCCCCGGATGATCGTCCCTTCCGGGTCCGCGTACCAGCCGTCGAAGACCGGATTGCCCGACCGCTCCACGGCCTCCGCCGCAGGGAGAGGATGGGCCAGCCCGATCAGGCCGATCAGACCAAGACCGACCAATAGGTTCCGGCCCCTCGCACTCCAGACAAGGGTTCTCTTGTCTTTTCCATTCATGATCCTTCTCCTTCTTCATGTCTTTTTTTCTCAGTGGAAAACCTCAACGCCATCCTAGCCCAGACGGGACGGGGAAACGCTGGGTAAGATCACGCAGGGTCTTGCCCCGTTTGTTTCACGGCTTCAGTCTTTGACGGCAGATAGACGACCTTCCATTTCACCAGAAAGTCGGCGCAAAACTCAACAGGATACCGGATGGTCTTACTTCCGGGAGGCCCCTCCGCCCAAATTTCATAATAAGCCCCATCTTCTATGAGACGGTATTGAAACTTGTACCCTCTACGCTCCATTTCTTTAAGATCCTGATTAAAACTGGTGTTCCCCGGAAAGAACGACATGAGTTCCTCCAACGATTTCGGAAACCCACCATTTTTCTTTTTAAAATCAGTAATCTCGTGTTTGATGTAAGACAAATGCTTAAAAATACTCTCGTATTTCAATAGTCGGTTCTTTGTGAAGCGGAACCCCAGATCTGTCTCTCTTTGAAGCCGTGCTTCAGGAAGATCCCAGAATTCTGTCCGACATTCCTGACCGGCAACCTCCTTGAGTCGTGCATCCAGGTCTTCAACATCCTGGATTGAATAAATCGTAAGATTTCTGAAGTCGTAAAGGCAGTAGGGATAAAAATCCTCTCTCCTGATTTCAGGCTTATGCCTGATATACTTTACAATCAAATAATCCTCTTCCCATTTCAGAGAATGAACACTTCCCCCACGGGGTTCATATTCGTCGAATATGGCAGAATTGCTATCATAAATTCGAACAGGCTCATCGCTTGTATCCTGATACAATTGCAAACACATGGGAAGAGGGTACTCTTTGTCGTAACGAGGAAGACCTTCCTCATTACAAATCTGATATAGACCATAGGAGAGAAAACCGATGAAAAACACCGGAAGTCCCACAATCATGCATACCCAAAATACACTACTCCGGGTAAGATGAATCCGGAGTATTCCAAATGTTTTCTCATAGATGACACGGTCTGCCTTGCGTTGGCTCACGAGAAATCCCCCTCAATACGCCCGCATTCCACTGCCGCTGGGACTGCCGCCTCCGTGTTCGTGGGCCAGGAGGAGGACCGTGTTGAGGCGCGCGAAGAGCGACTCCACTTCTCGGCTGTGGGATTCGGCGTTTTCCAGCCCCTCGCGTTCGATGGACTCGGCGATCTCGCTGAGCATCGAAAGAAGGGCGCGCGCCTCAATGGCAGAAGCGGCGGCCCGCAAAACCTGAACATTTTCGAGGAATCCCGCCCGGTCGCGGGCCAGGGCCTTTTCGCGCAACGCCACGATGTGCGCGGGGGTATCAATCAGAAACGATTCGATGGCCTGTTTGACGGCATGGGCATCGCCGTGCAACCGTTCGAGCAGGGCGGCGTGGTCGAACGCGCTTTCCTCGTCCGTGTCCTCCGCAAAAGGATCGGTCCCCAGGGCCGTGTGGCGTTCCCGTCTCTCCTGTCCCTGCGTCCGGGCGTTTCGGGCAGCCGCCTCACCCGGCAGCAGACAGGTGGCGATCGCCTCGGCGAGTTCGGAAGCCTCGAGCGGTTTGTGCAGGAACAGGTCGAACCCCGCCGCCATATTGCGGTGGCGTTCCTCGCGCGAGTTCCGGTCCGTAATCGCGAGGATGGGCATCCACCCGCCCGTTTCGCTCTCGCGCCGGCGGATCTCCGCCACCACGTCGTGCCCGCTCACTCCGGGCAGATCCACATCCAGGATGATCAGGTTGTACGACTCCCGGCGCCACGCCTCGAGCGTGGCGCCACCCGTCTCGACCACGTCGAACTGGTGGCCATGCACGTCGAGCAGCAGTTTGATAACCCCAAGCGCCACGCCGTCCTGCTCGGCCACCAGGATGCGGTGACTGGCCGTGGCCTTCTGGAGCGTATGGCGCGTGACAAGGAACTGGGCCGGGGAGGGGAAGCCAGCGGCCTCGCTCTCCGCAAGCGCCGCGTACTGGACCAGTACCTGCGCAATGGCGGCGCGCAAGTCGTGACTGAGAACCGGCTTGGTCAGGTACCCCGCAATCCCCAACTGGCGGCAGCGGGTGCCGTCGCCGCGTTCCCCCCGGGCGACGAGCAAAAGCAACGGCGTCGAATGCGACAGCCCCCCCTGCTGCATCCGGGCGGGCAGTTCCATCCCCTCGCCCTCGGCCGCCGTCACACTCAGGATCGCCAGCGCATACGGCTGCCCGGTCTGCCGGGCGACCTCCAGCGCCTCGAAGGCCGCCTGAGAACCGGCCACCCGATCGGGCAACATGCCGTACCCGCTCACCATTTCCTGAAGAATCAGACTGCTGGTCTTGTGCTCGTCCACCAGCAGGACCCGCAACCCTTCGAGGCGGACCGGTTCCGCCTCGCGAGGCGCCAGCATCGTCGGGGCGGGCACGCCCAGCCGGACAGTAAAATGGAAACAGGACTCGAGGCCCGGGTCGCTCTCGAACCAGATGCGCCCGCGCATCATCTCGACGAGACGCGCGGCGAGCGTCAGGCCGAGCCCCATCGGTTCGCGGGTATTGGACGCCGGCGCCGGGGCGCCGCGGTCCAGAGTGCGGGTGATCCACTCGCGCTTTTCAGGCGAGAGACCGTCGTTCTTCTCGGAAATCGAGAAATGCAGAAGCGCCTCGTCCGACCCGCCACGCTCGCCCCCGTCGCGCAAAAAGTCCTGCACTTCGGCGCGGATGACGATCTCGCCCCCGTCCGAACATTGCAGAGCCACGCGCGCCAGATAATTGATGACCTGACGAAGACGGCCCGGATCGCCCTGGAGAACCCGGGGGACGTCCGGCGCCACATTGCAGGCCAATTCCACCCCCTGGGCCACACAGTCGCGCGAACGGCACTGGAGCGCTTCGCTGAGCATCTGTCGGAAATCGAAATCAATCCGTTCGAGATCGAGGCGGGCCGTGTTGGCCTTCGAGAAATCGAGCAGGTCATTCAGGAGCGCCAGGAGCGACTTCGTACACCCCCGCAGCATTTCGACATACCCGGCCTGTTCCTCATTCAGGGCCGTATTGAGGAGCAGATCACTCATGCCGACGATGCCATTGAGCGGCGAGCGGATCTCCTGATTGATCTTGGCCAGAAACTCCTCGCGCACGCTTTCCGCGGACTCGGCCGCATCGAGCGATTCCAGAAGCGTCTGCTGGGCCAGCACCCGCTCGATGGCGCAATCCAGCGCCCGCACCAGATGCGCTCCATCGAGCGCTTCCCCGGTCAGGCATTCCTGCGCGCCCCCGCGAATCATGTCGAGCGCAAACGCATCGCCGTCGTCGCCGCTCACAACCACGATGGGCAGATCCGGCGCCTGTTCGCGCAAAGCCCGCAACGCCTGGCGCGCCGTCGAATCGGCCAGGGGCAGAACGGCCAGCACCGCCTCGATCCGCCCCTGAGGCTCCACGGCGTTTTTCTCCAGGGCCTCGATGGCCTCGTAGAGCGAACCGGCGGCCCGAACCTGAAAACGGACGCCGGGGGTCGCATCGAGCAGATGGCGCACCGAACGGGCGGGTTCTACGACATCTTCCACCAGCAATAAGGAGACCGCTTCCGTCTTTTGAACGGCACTTCTCGAAAAAATACTGGACATGGGAAAACCCTCCGAATCCTCATCGAGGCCGATGATACTGATCCGGCTTCTCCACCGCAAGCAGGAATCGTAAGGCGCTAGCCATCTGTCGTTTCCCCGAGAAGGGATTTCCAAACCGGCTCTGCGGAAAATTGGGATTCGGAAAACCCCGAACAGAAAAGGGCTAACAAAGGGTTAGCCGGAATCACACGGTAGAAACGAGAATCCTCCGGCCTGTCCCGGTCTGTCTGGAACCGTGAAACAAGGTTTGAGGAGTGTCCCCCCAATACAACGATCCCCGGGGGTAACATTTTTCTCAAAGAGGAGGGGACAGGGACTGCCCGGGCCGGTTGTCCAGGACCGTCATGGAACGGCCCGTGATCGGCATTTCGGCCACCTTCCGAACCGGCAGATCCGGGTAGCGCTTGAGCAGGTAGTCTTGATAATCTTTGGTCATCAGAATCACAAAACACCGCTGCGGCTGGGCCAGAAAAGCCTTCAGTTCCTCATCGCCCGCCACTTCTTTTTTTTCGATCCGCTGAATCTTGAAATCCCCATATACGAGGAAATCCGGACGGAAGAACGCAAAAGTTGCCACCGGGTCTGAAGGGGTATCCCGCAGCTGACAAATGGCGTCCGACAGGGGACGTCCCGACTCGATCGGATTCCGGGCCGGCATGAGCCACCCGTGCGCGTACAAATTCACTCCTCCCGCCAGCACGACGTTGGCCGCCACAATCCCCCAGACGTGCCGTCTGCGGATCGCCCAGAGGGTTCCCGCCAGCAGGACACACCCCGCCCCCACCACCCCCCAGAGGGACAACTCTTTCAGCGACATCCCCGTCAGATGGAGTTTGTCGAGCAATTTCGCCACGGTCGCCTCGCTCATCCGGGCGTCCACCACGCCCAGTTGGAAAACGAGAGCCGCCCCGATCAGCACGACCAGACCGGCCGCATTGACCCAGGCCAGCCGGAGAAAACCCTTCTGGCCGTCCGGGGCCGAAACGGCCAACTGATCGAAAAACCAGGCGCAGAGAATCGCCACCGCCGGCACGCACGGCAGCAGGTACATGTCGCGCTTGCCGGGCGAAAT
>Ga0116170_10005325_pt1 | contig 11553 bp, 8 predicted proteins | sample AD_JPNHW1_MetaG_FD_89797 | JGI IMG/M metagenome (GOLD analysis project Ga0116170, IMG submission 89797) | Active sludge microbial communities of municipal wastewater-treating anaerobic digesters from Japan - AD_JPNHW1_MetaG | ecosystem: Engineered > Bioreactor > Anaerobic > Digestate | place... | reverse complement strand
TCCAAGTGAATTTATAATATATCTTGGGGCTTCATAAATGTCGTTTGCTCGACCAAGGTAACATGGGTCGTGGAAAGTAACGCTTTGGCCTTCGAGTTTGGTTTTGTAGAGTTGTAATTTGCCAATTTTTATCATCTCTGCCAAAAACTCAGTATAATGCATGACTTCTACCTCTGAGCCTAAATCAGGATATTCATTTTTTAAAACATTGAAACAATGGGGACAGGTGGTTATTATTTTCTTTACATCGTATGCTTTAAGGATCTCTATCACCTGTAAAGCCTGCATCTGAAAGAGCATTTCATTACCGGCCCTGCGGGCAGGGTCGCCTGTACAGGTTTCTTCACTGCCAAGGATGGCATAGCTTATTTTCAGCCTGTCGAGTATTGTAGCGAATGCTTTTACAACTTTTTTGTATCTGTCGTCGAATGCACCGGCGCATCCTACCCAGAACAGATATTCAGGCAAGTTGCCCTCAGCTGCAAGGTCCGAAATAACAGGGACTTTGAATGGAAGGTCCTTCGTCCAGTTAAGCCTGTCTTCAGCCGCATACTGCCACGGGGCTCCGTTATTCTCAATATTGTTGAATACGCTTTTCAGTTCACCGGGAGCTGAAGCTTCCTCGAGGACAAGGTAACGCCTCATATCGACAATCAGCGAAGGCTGGTTTATGTTGACAGGGCATTCTTTGGCGCATGCGTTGCATGTAGTGCAGGCCCATAACTCCTCTTCAGTAATGTAATCCCTTAGCAGTGAACGGTTATCGTTAAAATCGCGCCCGCTTTTTACCATAAGGGGGCCCTTTTCCTTCATCCTGGCCCTCAGATCCATCATAATCTTACGAGGCGACAAAAGTTTCCCCGTAATATTTGCAGGGCAGACTGAAGTGCATCTTCCGCATTCGGTGCACGAAAGGGAATCAAAATAATTCTTCCATGTGGCATCCTCAGCGTCCTTTATACCAAACCTTTCAGGCGGTGCATCAGAAGGCGCTGCAGAAAAGGCAGTTTCAGGATTCATCATCAGCTTTACCTCCCTGGTTATGTTGTCCATGTTTGTAAGTTTTCCGAGAGGTTCAAGCCTCGACAGAAAGACATTGGGAACCGACATAAATACATGAAAGTGTTTCGAATAAGGGAGATAGTTGGCAAAAATGAATATAAGAAGTATATGTGTCCACCACGAAATCTCATAAACCAGTCTGAAGCTCTGTGCAGATGCCCCCGGAAACAATCCCGCCATGAACGCTGCTACCGGGTAAAAACCATGTATTTCCGGGCCTTCCGCTGAGGAATAGCCTGAATATCCTGTATTCATGCCGATAAGCGATATCATAAGAAGAAGGATAAGGGAAAGGGCTGTATTGGCATCCAGATGTGATTTTCTCTTCATTTCTATTCCCTCGAACCTCCTTATATGAAAGAAAAGCCGTCTTGAAAGAAATACAAGTATTGATATCGCAACAAGAACAGCAAAAATATCGCCCGATGCCATCAAAAAATTATAAAAGCCTCCGAGGAAACTGAGCGCTCTTTCGGAACCTGTGAGTCCGTCAATCACCATTTCAATGCTTCCGAAAAGGATTATGCAGAATCCCCAGAAAACCAGGGCATGGAAAAATCCTATAACAGGCCTGCGGAAAATTTTTGTCTGGCCAAAAGCCACTTTCAGCATCAGGCTGAAGCGTTTTCCAAAATCTCTGACGGGGAAGGCCGGTCTTGTAAATTTAAAGTACTTAATGAGCCTGTTAATGGTCCAGGAGAATATTCCCAATGTTAACAGGAGAACTGCTGCGAATATTATTTGCCGGGTCATGTTCGGATATCTTCTATTTTCTTATTCCTTTAACAGCCTCAACAAGTTTAGGTAAAATTTTCATTGCATCTCCGACAATACCATATTGAGCTGCTTCAAATATTGGGGCATCCTTATCATTGTTGATAGCCACAATGTATTTCGAAGAGCTGACCCCGGCAAGATGCTGGGTCGCCCCTGAAATACCGACAGCAATATAAAGGTTCGGGGCAATCATTTTTCCTGTCTGCCCTGTATGTTCTTCATGAGGTCTCCATCCTTCATCCGAAACGGGGCGCGAGCATGCTGTAGCTCCATTGAGTAATGATGCAAGTTCCACCAGTGGTCCCCAGTTATCGGGAGATTTCATTCCCCTTCCACCCGACACCACTATTTCAGCATCTGTAAGCAAAATTTTCCCGCTCTGCTGCTCCTTTTCAGTGACTGTAGTCCTGACAGACGATCCGTCGATGCCGGCCTGAACAGCCTGTGGGACGGCGCCGGTTGGTTTTTCGATAAGGTCGAATGAGTTCTGGGCAAGGGTAAGGATTTTGATATCGGAGTTAATTACGAGATGTGCAAATGCATTGCCTGAATATGCTCTTTTGTAAACGGTAAAAGGCTCAACCGAGAGGGGTAATTTACTGACTCCCGCGCCTATCCCTGCTTTAAGCCTTACTGAGAGCCTCGGGGCAAGGGCTTTGCCTGTTATGTTGTTTGAAAATATTATAACCTTTGACCCTTCTTTTCCGGCTATATCGGCAATAATTCCTGTAAAGGCCTGACTGTCGAATACTGTAAGGTCGTAACTTACAACATTTAAAATCTTATCGGCACCCCAGTTTGCAAGCCTGGCCAGTTCATCACCATCTGCTTTTCCTATTGTGAGTGCAGTAAGGGAGGTATTCATCATCCCTGCAACAGCAGAGGCATATGATACCAGTTCAAACGACTGTTTCTTGAATTTCCCGTCCCAGTTCTCGGTATATACTAATACTGACATATCTATTCTTTTTTCGGGTTGTTACTAAATGACTTTTGCCTCATTCTGAAGAAGGTCTATAAGCTGAGCCGGATTTTCAGGATCAATGTACCTGCATGCGGCCCTGGGTGAGGGTTTTTCGAAACCTGCCACAGTGGTAAGCGAATCAGTTTCTACAGGTTCAAATACTTTAACAGGCTTTGTTCTTGCCGTCATTATGCCTCGCATTGAAGCAATCCTTGGTTCTTTGGCGATACCTTTCTGAACAATCGCAACGAAAGGGCCAGTTACTTTCACGGTTTCCCTGCCTCCGTCGATCTCGCGAGTCAGGAGAGGGCCGCCGCCTTCAAATTTAATAGCCGAAACTGATGATACCGAAGGTATTCCGAGGAATTCAGCAACCATCCCTCCTACTGCCGATCCGTTAAAATCGCTCGATTCGATACCGCAGAGTATCATGTCAAAACCTTCCTTTCTGATAACCCCGGCAAGCTGAAAAGCTGTATAATATGCGTCATAGGCTGAGGCATTTATCCTTATTGCATCGTCAGCGCCGATTGCGAGAGCCTTTCTGATCGTCGGCTCGGAAGATGCAGGTCCCACATGGGCAACAGTAACCGATTTAACGCCATTAGCCTGATCATCCTTTAATTCTAGGGCACGGGTAAGGGATAATTCATCCCATGGATTTATAACCCACTGAATACCGGAAGTGTCAATGGAGGTATTTCCTTCAGCAAATTTGATTTTTGTTGTAGTGTCAGGGACATTGCTGATACAAACCAGGATTTTCATCTGTCAGAATGTTAGTATGTTGAATAAAAATATAATGATGTCATTCCTTTATTTCCACGTATTGGGAGGCGGCAAATATAATAATTTAAGTATCATAAACAAATCGGGAAAAAGCAGATATTTTATCGTATTCGAAACATCACAAGTGTGTATATTGCTGTTTTTATGATATTTAATATCATTATTAAGCCCCTTTAAAAAAGGCATTCGAAATTTTTCTGTCTTATTCAGGAATAAAGAAATTATCCACAACCGGATAACATACAATAATATAATTTAAATTCGCCCCCCAAAAGCCGGCCGACGAATGAAAAGCAACATCAGGATCTACGGAGGAATTTTCCTTGCAATGATATTCTGGTCGTTTTCATTCATCTGGTTTAAAATTGCGAATGAGACATTCCGTCCTGTGACAATCGTATTCATGCGTCTCATAATAGCGATAATCATTCTGACAACATATCTGTATTTAAAGAAGAAGTTCGTAAAGATCAGAAAGGAGGACCGGAAGCTGTTTCTGATGCTTGCTGTGTTTGAACCTTTCCTTTATTTTCTTGGGGAGAGCTTTGGCCTTACATATGTTTCGGCAACCGTCGGATCGGTTATAATCTCCACAATCCCGGTGATAGCCACTATCGGGGCATGGCTGATATTCAGGGAACGTCTCAGGATAATTAATTACGCAGGTATTATTATCTCATTCACAGGTGTGCTTATTTTTGTCCTGAACAAGGGTGGCGGGCTGACTTTTAACGTTAAAGGGCTGGCTCTACTGTTGCTTGCAGTGTTTTCTGCAACAGGTTATAACCTTACGCTCAGCCGTCTCGTTGGGAATTACGGGCCTGTTTTCATAGTGAATGTTCAGAATATTATCGGAGCAATTCTGTTTCTCCCTGTATTCCTGATCTCAGAACTGAAATATTTTCCCTCCGGCTCATTCGAGCCCCGATCATTTCTTCCGGTACTCGAACTGGCGTTCTTTGCCTCCTGCGGAGCGTTCATACTTTTTGCATTCTCGATGCGTCATATGGGAGTAACAAAAGCAAATGTGTTCACCAATTTCATTCCTGTCTTTACGGCAATCTTCTCGTTTTTCATCCTTGGCGACAAGCTTACAGCTCAGAATATTGCCGGAATGATAATAGTGATTGCCGGGCTGATCATGTCGCAGATGGACGGGCGTCAGGTAAAAAGAGACGAAGCTGCGATACTAACGGGAAAAACTGCATAGGGCCGGGTTTCGACAGTAAGCCCGGCATTGCTTATTCCTTCACAAATTTCAAAAATCATATATTTACATTTTAAAGTTCATATGTTCAGTCGGAAATCACTGATTATAATCTTTCTGTTTGCCTCAGCATCACTTTCGTCACAGACCGGGGGGGATAACATATATGAGTTTCTGAATCTCACTCATTCGGGGCTGATATCTTCACTCGGGGGCTCCAATGTCTCAATTTCAGCGCCAAACCTTAACACCGCCTGGCATAATCCTGCACTTCTGAGTTCAGAATCTGACGGAACACTTGCACTGAATTATGTGAATTATTTTGCAGGTATAAATTACGGGATGGCAATGTATTCGCGTTCATTGAAAAATAAAAGTAACATTGCTGCCGGCATTACATATTTAAATTATGGGACCTTCACAGCTTCCGATCCTTCGGGAGTAATTACGGGAGAATTCCATGCTTCAGAATCAGCATTATCCTTTATTTATTCTTATGCACCCGATTCGGCCTTTTCGGCGGGGATTAATTTCAAGCCTGTCATCTCGAGTCTTGAGAGCTATACTTCCCTGGGGTTTGCTTTCGACTTTGGGGCCTCGTGGCACAACAGTTCAGGACTGCTGTCGGCAGGTTTCGTATTAAGGAACATAGGTTACCAGCTTACCAAATATGCAGGGGAAGAAAGAGGGAAGCTACCCTTTGAAATACTTGCAGGGATTACGGTCAGGCCCGAACATGCCCCTCTGAGATTTTCACTTACCCTCAGGCATCTTGAGAAATATGATCTGACACACGATTATATTGATGAGGACAACAGGGGCAACAATTTCACTGATAATCTGATGAGGCATATAGTTGTGGGAGCGGAGATAATTCCCCACAGGAACTTTTACATAAGTGCAGGGTACAATCATCAGCGAAGGAGCGAGCTTGCGGCAGAATCAAAAATGGCCGGTACCGGTTTCTCCTGGGGATTCGGCATCAACACATCGGTTATTAGCATCGAATTCGGAAGGGCATCATATCACCTTGCAGGATCGTCGACACATTTTTCGGTCCTTATAAAGCCGGCTTCAGTCTTCAGCAGGATGCGAAGCTGATGCTTATGTTGATTTTACCTGATTATTTTCTCATCTTTGTCGTGACCGAATATTACAAATGACCAGAAAACTCATTATAGCAATCGATGGATATTCATCATGCGGTAAAAGCACTTTTGCAAAGGCAATAGCCAGGGAGCTGAATTACATATATATCGACAGCGGAGCCATGTACAGGGCAGTCACTCTGTACTGCCTCAGGAAGGGATATGCCGGCAGGGAAGAGTTAAAAACAGAAGGCATCCTCAACGACATAAAGATCATCGATATCAGTTTTGTTTACAATCCCGATTTAGCCGAATATGAAACCTTCCTAAATTCAGAGAATGTCGAAAGTGAGATAAGGGGGATCGAGGTTTCATCGCATGTCAGCCGGATAAGTCAGATACCTGAAGTGCGCCACAGGATGGTTGAACTTCAGAGGCAGATAGGTGTTTTCAGGGGGATTGTCATGGATGGAAGGGATATAGGAACAGTGGTATTCCCCGATGCCGACCTGAAGATCTTCATGACGGCATCTGTTGATATCAGGGCCAGAAGAAGGTTTGATGAATTGAAGGGAAAGAATGTACATGTCGATTTTGAAGAGATCAGAAGAAATATCATTGCCCGCGATATTGCAGATGAAAACAGGGATATAAGCCCTCTGAGAAAAGCTCCCGATGCCATAGAGCTCGACAACACCAGGATGACAGTTTCACAGCAGATGGACTGGGTTATGGAGAAAATAAGAGACTTGACAGATGGTAATTGAAGTTGACAGGAATTCAGGATTCTGTTTCGGCGTCAGGAATGCTGTTGAAATTGCCGGGAAAGCTCTTCAGGACGGTGAAAAAATATATTCACTCGGCCCGATTGTCCACAACGATATGGAAGTAAAACGCCTTCAGGCATTAGGCCTGGTGGCAATCGATCATCATCAGTTCAGGGAGCTAAGGGACTGTAAAGTTCTTATCAGGGCACACGGAGAACCCCCCGAAACTTACAGGACAGCATTGGAGAACAATATTACAATAATTGAGGCGACATGTCCGATTGTAAAGAAGCTCCAGTCGAGGATCAGGGACAAATGGCCGAAGCTTAAGGATATAAACGGCCAGATAGTTATTTTTGGGAAACCAGGTCATGCTGAAGTAATAGGACTGATGGGACAGACAGGCAATGAAGCCATACTTATCTCGGATCCGAACGACATCGCTAAAATTGATCCTGATCGACCTGTGGAGCTTTTTTCCCAGACTACAATGGAACTGGAAGACTATAGAAAAGTCAGGGAGCTTATTTACAATAAGATAAAAGAACGAGGGAAGATTGATCCGGAAACAGGCTTTATTGCTCACAGCACAGTCTGCGGACAGGTGTCGAACAGGGAACCTCATCTCAGGAAATTTGCCGCTGACCATGATATAATTATTTTTGTCAGCGGAAAAGAAAGCTCAAACGGAAAAATGCTGTTCAATGTATGCAAAAGCGTCAATCCGGAAACCTATTTTGTTTCTTCGCCTGAAGAAATTGACAAATCATGGTTCACAGGGAAAAACACTGCCGGGATATGCGGCGCCACGTCAACACCGAAATGGCTTCTTGATAAAATTAAGGACGACATCTTAAAAATATGAAAATGGATAAACCGAAAGTTTATTTTACAAATCTCAGAACCAAACCGTCAGTAAACCTTCTGAAAAAACTTGAAAATCTTGTCAAAAAGGCAGGAATTGACCAGATCGATTTTGATAAGAAATTAGTGGCTGTCAAGATACATTTCGGGGAGCCGGGCAACCTTGCATATCTTAGGCCCAACTATGCAGCCCGTATTGTTTCGCTTCTTAAATCAAAGGGAGCGGTTCCATTCCTTACCGACTCGAATACCCTTTACAGCGGAAGAAGGGCAAATGCTCCGTCGCATCTCGAAGCAGCATTTGAGAATGGTTACAATCCGCTTGCTACCGGATGTCCTGTCATCATTGCCGACGGGATAAGAGGAACCGAATACCGTGAGGTTGAAGTTAACCTTGAGCTGTGCAGGTCAGCCAAAATAGGTTCTGCCATTGCCGATGCAGATGTTGTAATTTCGATGAACCATTTCAAGGGACATGAGCTTACGGGATTCGGGGGAGCACTGAAAAACCTGGGGATGGGAAGCGCCTCAGTCGGAGGTAAATTGTTCCTTCATTCCGGATCGTCGCCGCATATTTATGAAAAGAATTGCACGGGCTGCAGGGTATGTGAGAAATACTGCGCTCATGACGCCATCAAAGTCGGAAAAGACAAAATAGCTCATATCGACTATGAAAAGTGTGTGGGATGCGGCCAGTGCGTTGCGGTATGCCAGTATGATGCCGCAAGGGTAACATGGCAGAATTCGTCCGAAACTGTTTGCAGGCGGATAACAGAATATGCTTATGCGGTGGTTAAGGACAAACCATCATTCCATATAAACTTTATAATAGATGTATCTCCCAATTGCGACTGCTGGGATGTAAACGACTACCCGATTGTCCCTGATATAGGTTTTGCCGCTTCATTCGATCCGGTTGCCCTCGACAAGGCCTGCGCCGATCTTGTAATGAAAGCCCCTGCCCTTCCCGGAAGCGTAATCTGTGAAGAAAATAACAATGACGACATGCGCGGGAAGGACAAATTCAAACATGCTCACCCCGATACTCAATGGCAGGCAGGGATTGATCACGGAGTAAAGACAGGACTTGGAAGCAGTGAATATGAGCTGGTAACTGTTTGATATCTGAAATTTTCTTCGTCCGGATTGTGATATTTTAATAATTTTGCCACACTTATAAAGCCCTGATGAATCCTAAAACCAAAATTGCAAGGCTCTCCGTTGCATCGAATTCGCTTCTTATTGTGATGAAGCTTGTTGTAGGGATAATCAGCGGTTCAGTCAGCATTATTTCCGAAGCTATCCATTCTTCAATGGACCTTCTCGCAGCCATTATAGCATTTTTTGCAGTTAAGATCTCCGACACTCCGCCTGATGAAAAACACCCATACGGTCACGGAAAGGTTGAGAACATTTCAGGAGTTATCGAAGGCATTCTGATCCTTGTTGCTGCTGTACTTATCATATCGGAAGCAGTGAAAAAGCTGATGGGAGAACCATTCGAAATTGAGTCGGTGGGTATAGGGGTTGTCGTGATGTTCGTTTCCGCTGTTGTCAATACTTTTGTCTCCCGGAAACTATATAAGGTAGCCAGAGAAACACATTCCGTTGCTCTTGAAGCAGATGCCCTGCATCTCAAAACCGACGTTTACACATCCCTGGGGGTAGCAGCAGGACTGGGACTTATAATGGTTACTGATATCCATTGGCTGGATCCGACAATTGCAATCCTTGTCGCCCTGTTCATTATAAAGGAATCGATGGTCCTTCTTGGTAAGGCTTTTTTCCCGCTTCTCGACACTTCATGGGGTAAGGAGGAGATCCGGGAACTTGAAGATAATCTCGGCAGGATGAAGGTGAATTATCACGATCTGAGGACGCGTATTGCCGGTAATTACAGATTCATTGATATTCACGTAGAGATTCCTGAAAACGAATCAGTGGGAAACGCTCATATGTATTGCGATAGTATTGAAGATGAGCTTAAAAGCATTTATGAAAATCTTTCGGTGAGCATCCATGTGGAACCCGACAACGGGAATAATGCTTAAAAGGCTTACTTCGAATATTTAAGCCTGAGACTGTTGCTGACCACGCTTACACTGCTCAATGCCATCGCCGCTCCTGCAATCATAGGGTTCAGAAGAAATCCGTTCAACGGATATAATATTCCTGCAGCAATGGGGATGCCTATTATATTATAAATAAAAGCCCAGAACAGATTTTGTCTGATAGTCCTGACTGTAAGCCTGCTTAATTTTATTGCATCAGGGATTACCGACAGGTCGTTGCTTATTATTGTCATCTTAGCTGCATCAATGGCAATGTCGGAGCCCTTTCCCATTGCAATGCTTATATCGGCCTTTGCCAGAGCCTGGCTGTCATTTATTCCGTCGCCAACCATTCCGACAATCTTTTTTTCTTTCTGCAGGGCCTCGACATAGGATGCCTTGGCTGAAGGGAGCATCATTGCTTCGAAGTTTGCTATCCCGGATTTTTTTGCAATGGCGGCGGCAGTTTTGGCGTTGTCGCCTGTAAGCATCCTGACATCCACACCAAGTTCACGGATCCTCTGTACTGCACCGGAAGAGGTCTCCCTGAGCCTGTCAAAAACTGACAACACCGCCAGAGTCTCCTTCTCATCGGCAAAGAATACAACGGTTTTAGCTTCATCCTCCCATTGATTTGCCAGTCGCGCAAGTTCCGGAACAATTGAAATCTGATTTTCTTCAATAAGTCTCGATCCTCCGGCAAAATACTTCCTGCCGTTATAAAAGCCTTCAATGCCTTTCCCGGTTATGCTTTTTACATTTTCAAACTTAATATCTGAATTATAGTGTTCAAAATATTTTACAACTGCTTCGGCAAGAGGATGTTCAGAAAGTCTCTCAAGTCCGGCCAGGACTTTTTCAAGACCAGCCTTATCGCCGGGAGACCGCCATTCAATCCTTTCCACTGAAGGTTTTCCCTCTGTAAGCGTTCCGGTCTTGTCAAGGATCAGAGTGTCCATCCTGCAGGCAAGCTCCAGCGATTCAGCATCGCGGATGAGTATATTTTTTTCCGCGCCCTTGCCGATCCCGACCATTATTGCTGTCGGTGTGGCCAGACCAAGTGCACAGGGACAAGCTATGACCAGAACCGTGATCATCGACAGGAGTCCCTGGACCTTACCGTTTTCTGCTCCGGATACCGACCAGATTGCCAGCGTAATGAGGGATATTACAACAACCACCGGAACAAAGATACCAGCGATCCTGTCGGCAAGTTTCTGTACCGGAGCCCTGCTGCCCTGCGCTTCCTTAACATACTGAATTATGCTGCTAAGAAGCGTTTCGTTACCGACTTTTTCGGCCACAAACTGAAATGTGCCTTTCTGGTTGACTGTACCTGCAAATACTTTTGAGCCGCCTTCCTTCAGTACTGCCACCGGTTCTCCGGTGATCATGCTTTCATCAACAAAACTGCTTCCTTCATTTACTTTCCCATCGACAGGAACCTTTTCCCCGGGTCGTACAAGGATAATATCTCCCTGTTTGACTTTTGAAATAAGAAATTCCCGTATTTCTCCCGAGGGCAGAACCTTAAATACAGTCATGGGTTGCAGTCCCATCAGGTTTTTTATCGCCGACGAAGTGTTGGCTTTGGCTCGCTCTTCAAGGAATTTGCCAAGCAGAACAAGTGCGATCACTACTCCGGAGGCCTCGAAGTAGACATGGGCGTGAAGCCCCCTGTTATGCCAGAATGAAGGAAATAGTGTATTGAATACACTGAACAGATAAGCAATGCCAGTGCTGAGTGAAACAAGTGTATCCATCGATGCAGCGCCATGAAGGATCTGCTTCGAGGCATTTATGAAAAATGACCTTCCGAACCAGAATACTATTGGTGTTGCAAGCGCCCACATTATGAAAGGAGCATAGGGCATGTTCATAAACACCATGCTTATTAGGACAAGAGGGGTTGCAAGGATTACCGACCAGACTGTCCTGCTTTTCATCGATCTGTATCTAAGCAGCTGGAGGTTCTCCAGTTCTT
>Ga0116170_10005321_pt1 | contig 11557 bp, 6 predicted proteins | sample AD_JPNHW1_MetaG_FD_89797 | JGI IMG/M metagenome (GOLD analysis project Ga0116170, IMG submission 89797) | Active sludge microbial communities of municipal wastewater-treating anaerobic digesters from Japan - AD_JPNHW1_MetaG | ecosystem: Engineered > Bioreactor > Anaerobic > Digestate | place... | reverse complement strand
TCGCCCGGTTTGATCCCCGCGTGGCGCGCCTCGCGCGTCGAGGCGAACAGGGCGCGGATCGCGTCGTAGGCCTTGATGTAAGTGATCGGGTTGCTGCGCGCCGAACGCCCGATCGGCTTCTGGTCCACCATCAGAATATCTTCGAGGGCGTCAATCCCTTCGAGGCGGTCGAAGGCGCCCACATCCACCGGGGCGTTGTCGCGCAGGCGGCGGAACCCGGCAAACAGCGTCGAGGTCACCAGGGTGGACTTGCCGGAACCCGATACCCCCGTGACGCAACACAACACTCCCCGGGGGAACCGGACGTCGAGGTTTTTCAAATTGTGCTCCCTCGCCCCCCGAACCGTGATCCACCCCGTCGGTTTGCGCCCCCGGGAAGGGAGCGACTGTCCCTGGGCAAACGCCAGAAAACGAGCCGTGGCCGAGCCGGGACATTGCGCCAGCCCTTCGAGCGAACCGGCATAGAGAAGTTCCCCTCCATACTCCCCCGCCGCCGGACCGATGTCCAGAATATCGTCCGCGCCGAGAATCACATCCGGGTCGTGTTCGACCACCACGACGGTATTTCCGCTCTCGCGCAGGGCCTGCAGGATCTGAAGCAGACGGAACGTGTCGCGGCTGTGCAGGCCGACGGTGGGTTCGTCGAGGACATAGAGCGTCTCGGTGAGGCTGGACCCGAGGGCGGTGGCCAGATTGATGCGCTGAGATTCCCCTCCGGAAAGGGTCCGGGTCTGGCGCGCCAGCGTCAGGTACCCCAATCCGACGGAATCGAGATAATGCAGCCGCGCGCGAATTTCCTGCAGGAGGCGGTCGGCGGCTTTTGCCTCGTAGGGCGGCAGGCGCAAGAGATCGAAGTATTCATGAAGTTCCGCGATGGAACACGCGCTGACCTCGGCGATGTTGCGCTTGTCCACGCGCACATCGAGCGCGTCGGGGACCAACCGGGTGCCGTGGCAGTCGGGGCAGGTCTCGTAGGCGCGATACCGGGCGAGCATGACACGGGCCTGGATCTTGTAGCGGCGTCCCTCAAGCCACTTGAAAAACCCCAGGACCCCGCACCATTCCCCCCGTACCGGCCGCTCGTCCTCGTTGCCGTGGAGAAAAATACGGCGCTCGCGCTCGGTAAACTTCGCGAGGGGTTTGTCCAGAGGCAGCTCCGGCGCGGTCTGGCGCAGGTAGCCGTACATCTCGTGGTTGACCGGCGAATTCCAGACCACCACCGGTTCTTCCCGCAAAGTAAGGTCCCAGTTGGGAATCGCCTTGTCGAGATCAATCCCCGTGGTCCGCCCAAATCCCTGACAAGTGGGGCAGGCGCCCAACGGACTCGAGAAAGAAAAAAGCGCGGGTTCGGGCTTGCGGAACAGACGCCCGCAATGGTCGCAGCGCAGGTCGGACGAAAAAAGCCACTCGGCCCCGCTGTCGGCGTCGCGCACCCGGGCGCACCCGCCTCCCGCTCGAAAGGCCAGTTCCAGCGCCTCGGCCAGACGTCCCCGCGTCTCGGGCTTCAACACCACCCGGTCCACGACCAGAAAAATCAACGCGGCGGTCGGTGGGACGGCGACACGGCGTTTGGAACGTTTCCCCGAGGTGGAGGCTTCCGGCGTCGGAAGCGCGTTGGGAGCCACATCGGGAACCAGACAGGCGGAGTCGAAGGATTCCAGGTCCACCACCTCCCCCTGGTCAGTCAGGGCGCGCGTAAACCCCTGACGGCGCATGTCTTCCAGAATGGCGTCGAGCGCCTCGCGGTCGTCGGGATTGGTCACCCGGACCGGCGCGACGATCAGCAGCCGCTTGCCGTCGGGGAGTTTATCGAGTGTGACGGCAGCGCTCTGGGGCGTGTCGGACCGGACCTCGCAGTCGCAGTCCCGACAATAGACATGTCCCACCCGCGCAAAGAGCAGGCGCAGATAATCGTTGATCTCGGTGGCGGTCCCGATGGTCGAGCGGGCGTTGGTGACGGAATTCTTCTGTTCGAGCGCGATGGCGGGCGGGATGTTGTGGATCGCGTCCACATCCGGCCGCTGGATCTTTTCCAGAAACTGCCGCGCATAGGTGGACATCGAGGCAACATACCGACGCTGCCCCTCGGCGTAGAGAGTGTCAAAGGCAAACGAGGACTTGCCGGAGCCCGAAACCCCGGTCACAACGGTCAGTTTGCCCAGCCGGACCGAACAGGAAATCCCTTTGAGGTTGTGCGTCCGGGCGCCCACCACCTCAATGTTTCGGGTCTCCCCCGGGTTCTCTGGAATTGTCGCTGATTCATCCCGCTTTCTGGCCATTTCACCCCATCTCGAATTCCGGTTTCTACGCCCCACACACCGACCGAATTCTATCGTATTTTCCGGAAAGGGGCTATTCCAATTCGCGCAGTATTCAGCGATTTCTCTGGTAACATGGCGTATTCTGGACTATGACATAGAGTATCGGGGGGAACAAAGGGACAAGAATGTAACGCCTGTAAAACCACTCCTCCCGACAATCCGGTTTTCCTGTTTCCCGGGTAATCGAGTGGCGGTACAAGAAAGAAGGATGGAACACACAATGGACAGACCGAACGGGTTCGAAGAGGTTCTGGGACACGAACGGGGCGGTCTGGTGCTGTTGCACCCGACCTCGCTGCCCGACCCGCCCGGACGCGCCTATGGCGTGGGAGAACTGGGTTCACAGGCGTTCCGGTTCCTGGAATTTCTGGCCGAAACCGGCACGCTGGCCTGGCAGACCCTCCCCCTGGGCCACACGGGGTTCAAAGACTCCCCCTATCAGACCTTTTCCCGCTTTGCGGGGTCTCCCCTGCTGATCAGCGTCGAACGTCTCTTCGAGGCGGGCGATCTGACTCCCGAACAACACGACGCCTATTGCGAGCGCGCCCGGGCCCTGCCCGCCGACCGGGTGGACTACGGCTGGCTTTTCGAACACAAACTCGGGAGTGGCCCCGAAGCGCAGGACGCCGTTCTGCGTCAGGCCTTCGACAACTTTTCGTGCCGCGCGCCCGAAGACCCGCGGGTTCAGGCATTTGAGGTGTTTCGTCAGGCGCAGACCCAACGGGCGGGAGGATGGCTCGCGGACTATTCGGAATTCATGGCGCTCAAGGAGCGCCACGGCCAGCGCTGCTGGAGCGACTGGCCCACGCCCGGGCGCAACGTACACGAGTGGCGTCACGAACGCGAGACCCTGCTGGCGCAGAACCCCGACCTGGCGCGCGGGATCCGGTTCTTCGCCTGGTTGCAGTTCGTCTTCTTCGAACAATGGAACGCCATCCGGGATTTCGCCCGCCAGAAGGGGCGCATTCTGGTCGGAGATGCCCCGTGGTACGTTGGCTACGACAGCGCGGATGTGTGGGCGCGGCGTCATGCGGTGTTTGACCTGGACTGCACCGGCCACCCCCTGCGCGTGGCCGGAGTGCCCCCGGACGCCTTCAGCGCCACGGGCCAGCTCTGGGGCAACCCGCTTTACAACTGGCACAGCCCGGACGCCCAGCAGTGGTGGGTCGAGGCGGTGGATTTCATGCTCGACATGGTGGACGTCCTGCGCCTGGACCACTTCCGCGCGCTCGACACCTACTGGGTCGTCTCGCGCCGCTGGGTCGCCCGAAAAGGAACCGCCGAGAAGGGCTACTGGCAGAAGGGCCCGGGGGGCCGCGTCCTCAAGGCGATCCAGCAACGGCTGGAAGAGAAGGGCCGCATCGTTCCCGGAGGCAACCTGCCCTTGGTGGCCGAAGACCTGGGGTGCTTCGATTCGGTTTTTCCGTCCATCCGGGACTACCCGGAACACACCGCGCGCCATCAGCGATACTCGATTTCGCGGGAGTTCCGACGGATGTTGCGCGAAGGGCACGCCGACGTCCTGCCGGTACTGGATCGCGAGACCGGGCGTTACTGCACCCGGAAAGGTACCGACGTCCACCTCGAGGATTTCCGTCTGCCCCGCATGATCGTTCTGCAATTCGGCTTTGAAGGCTGCCGGTTCCTCTGGCCGGAAGAAATGCCCTATAGGGCCATCACCTACACCGCCACCCACGACAACGACACCTCCATCGGCTGGTTCCTCAATTTGACCGAACGCGAGATCGGGTGGTTCAGAGGACAGAAAAAGCACGAACACCCGCCGCTTCTGGCCGAACGCATCCGGCTGGCCCTGCTCTCCCGGGAAGAACGGGACTCCGTGCTGGCCGCCCGGCACCCCCACCCCCATCATTCCCATCATCACCCGTACCCCCACCCGCACGAAGGCTCGGAAGGGCATCCGGAACCGGAACCCCAGCCGCCCACCTGTGAAAACGCGGTGGAAGCGGTCCTGAACCTCCTGCGGGTGGCGTGGAAAACCCCTTCCTGTCTGGCGGGCGCTCAGATGCAGGACCTGCTGCTGCTCGACAGTTCGGCGCGCATGAACCTGCCCGGCGACGCCCACGGCCAGTGGTGGGCCTGGCGCATGACCCACGAACAGGCCGCCCAACCCGAACTGGCCGAACGCCTCAAACGGCTCAATGAAGAATTCAAGCGCTGGACCTGAGAAAGGTCCTCCTGAAAACCCCGGATTTTCCGCCTGTTCCCCATTTCTCACAGAGTACCCCATTTAGCCATTCTCTGTTCGGGGTCTTCCGAACCCGGATTTCCTGTCCTGCAAAAGTGGGGATGGCCCGCAGGTGGCACGGGCGTCCCGCCCGTGAAGGGCCGACGTTCTCGTCGGCAGGGCGGGAATTTCGAAGCTTTTGTTCCGGAACCCCTTCATGGGCGAGACGCCCATGCCACCTCAAAACCGCCTTCCTTTCTGTGCGAGAACCCGAAGATAGAGGGTGTGGGTCAGACAATGGGAGGTCTTGGAATCGTTGCGCAATTTTTGAACTATCCCTTGAAAACCGGACTTCAAGTCGTCAAGGTGGGGGGGCAGGAAGGGTACTGGCATGTCAAGCGACCATAGAATCAAGGATATCCAGGGAAATCAGATATCGGGCTGGGGTCGGATTTTCGCGCCCGGCAAAAGCGTGGCGTCATGCGATCTGGAAACCGACTCCCGTGAGGCCGTGCTTTTCCGGGGACTGGGACGCAGCTACGGCGACTCGGCGCTCCCCCCCCCCTCTCACCCGGTGGTCATCGCCACGCCGCTGGCGGACAAGATCCGCTTTTTCGACCGGGCCACCGGGCTCTTCCGTGCCGAGGCGGGTTTGTCGCTCCATGAAATCAACCGCCTGTTCCTGCGCGAGGGGTGGTTTGTCCCCGTCTCACCCGGAACGCAATTCGTCACCCTGGGCGGAATGGTCGCGTCGGACGTTCATGGCAAGAATCACCATGTGGACGGATGCTTCGGCGAGCATGTTGAAGCGTTGAAAATGCGGGTGGCGGACGGACGGATACTCGAGTGCTCGATGACCTGCGAACCCGAACTTTTCCGGGCCACCATCGGGGGCATGGGCCTGACCGGCCATATTCTCGAAGTCGAATTCCGCCTGCGCCGAATTCCCTCGCCTTGGATCTGGCAGGAAAGCCGGCGCATCGGGGGCATCGAAGAATTCGTGGCGGCGCTCAAGAGTTCCGCCCGGGAATGGCCCTTCACGGTGGGGTGGATTGATTGTCTTTCACAGGGCCAGGCGATGGGACGCGGCATTCTGATGTGCGGCCGCTGGGCCACCCCCTCCGAAGCGCCAGCCTCTCCTCCCCCCTTCCGCCACACACTGGCCGTTCCATTCGTCTTCCCGGAGCTGGCGCTGAACCCCTGGACGGTCCGCGCCTTCAACTACGGCTACTACCATGCCCACCGGGCGGAGGTCAAACGGGGGATCGTGCATCCCGAAACATTCTTCTACCCGCTCGACGCGGTCCACGAGTGGAACCGGATCTACGGTCCGCGGGGCTTCACCCAGTACCAGTGCGTTCTGCCCGAGACGGGGGACTGTGCGCTCACCCGCCGTTTCTTCGACCTATTGACCCGCCTTGGAGGCGCCTCGTTCCTGTGCGTCATCAAGGATTGCGGTCCGGAGGGACGCGGGATGATTTCCTTCCCGATGCCAGGCATCTCCATCGCCCTGGACATTCCCGTCCGACCGGGGATTCAGGCGATGATCAACACGCTCAACGACTTCGTCGCCGCGGCCGGCGGGCGCATCTATCTGACCAAGGACGCCTTCACGCGTCCCGACCACTTCCGCGCCATGGAGCCGCGCCTGGAGTCCTGGTTGGAAGTCCGACGCAAGTGGAACCCCGATGGGAAAATCCGAAGCGCCCAATCGGTCCGTCTGTTTGGAGATCAACCATGAACACCGTCATTCTGGGCGCCACTCAAGGCATGGGACAGGCGCTGGCCCGACTGTTATGCGCGCGGGGGGACTCGGTCTTCCTCTTGGGCCGCGATCCTCAGAAGATGGACCTGTGCGCCCGCGACCTTGAGGCGCGCAGCGGACGCCCCATCGCGGGCATGGCGCCATGCGACCTGTCCAACCCCGCCGGATTCGGCCCGGCGCTCGACCAGGCGCAGGCGGCTCTGAAACGGTTGGACGCAGTGATCGTGACCGCCGGCCTGTTTTATTCGCAGGAGGCTCTGGAAGCCGATCCCACCCTCACCGAAAAACTCCTGACGGTTGATTTCACCCACACGATCCTCTTCTGCGAGGAAGTCCGCCGCCGACTGCTGGCGGGTGGCGGCGGCACCCTCTGCGTCTTCAGTTCCGTGGCGGGCGACCGCGGGCGCAAGCCTGTCATTCTCTACGGAGCCGCCAAGGCCGGTCTTTCGCACTATCTGGAAGGACTCGACCACAAATTCCGCTCCCAGGGGTTGGTCACCGTCTGTGTGAAACCCGGCTTTGTCAAGACCGGCATGACGGCGGGACTCAAACTGCCGCCCTTCGCCGGAGAACCGGAAGCGGTCGCCCGGCGCGTGGTACAGGCCCTCGACAACCGGACGCCCCTGGTGTACGTCCCCGGCGTGTGGCGATGGATTCTGTGGGTCATCCGTCTTTTGCCACGCTTCGTGATGCGTCGCATCGGGTTCTGAAGAACGGAGCAAGACGATTCGAGTCTCAACAAATTATTCATCGCGCCTCTTATCCCTTGACAAATCACCCCCCGGGTCATATACGATATTGCATATCAGGTAACGCCCGATCGTTTTCTTTGAATTTAATCCGGTCGGGAACAAACTCCAGAAAAGGCAGGGAATCCCAGATGGTCGCAGCCATGCCCGTTTCTTACAAGAAAAAGAAAGACATTGTCTATAATCTGATCCGCAGCGAAATCATGAATGGCCTGCTGGCAATGGGCGAGCATCTGGTGATCAGCAACCTGGCGGCTCGGCTGGAAGTCAGTACCATTCCGGTTCGCGAGGCCCTGCAACGGCTGGAAGCGGAAGGGCTGGTGACCATCACCGCGCACGTGGGCGCCAAAGTGACGGTGGTCCGTCTCGAACAGGTGGCCGAGGTCCTGACGATTCTGGAAGCGTTGCAGACCATCGTCTGGCGCTACGCCTGTACCCATCCGTTGAGCCCCAAGGATCTGGCCGCCCTCGAAAAACGCCTGCACGAGATGGACGGCCAGACCGCCTCGCCGGCCATCTGGTCCTTCTCGAATGAACAATTCCATGAATTTCTCTGTGAAGCGTGCGGGTTGACGGTCACCCTGCACCTGATGCGCCTGGCCCATGACCAGTGGCGCCGACTCCACCGGCAGTTGCTGGCGGATATTTTCGCCAAGCGCCTCGCAGCCTCTCAGAAAGACGCGTGGAAATTGTACCACGCGCTGACCGCCCGAAAACCCGACGAAGCGGAGTCACTCCTGCGGGCCCATTTCGAGGCCGACCGTCAGACTTACCAGAAGCACATCGAGGCGGTGGAGAAAGCCGCGCGGAAAAAGAGCAAAAGCGACGCGGACGATTGGGACTGAGGCGGGTCGCCCCCGTTCCTCCGTCGGTTTCGATTCCTCCCCGGACTGCGCAAGCCCCCTTTTCGCGCAGTCCGGGGGTTTCTGTTTTCCCGGTTGTCGTCTTTCAGGGTTTTTTCCCGAGAAATTCCTCAAAACCGGGAGTCGTTTTCTCAAGGAAGTTCCCGGAATTATCCCGAATCAGGAAAAGCGCGGGAAGATTCCGGGTGATCGCAAATTCCAATCCCTCTTCCGGCCCCAGAACCATAAGCGCGGTGGCCCAGGCGTCCGCTTCGGCACAGGTGGACGCCACGATACTGACCGAAGCCAGGTTATGCTCGATGGTCAGGCCCGTGCGCGGATCAATGGTGTGTGAAATCCGCTTCCCGTTTTCGAGGTAGAAATTGCGGTAATCGCCCGAGGTGGCCATGGACAAGTCCGACAAACCGACCGAATCGGACAGATCCCGAGCGGCATTGTCGAGCGGTTTCAGAATCCCGATGCGCCAGGGCCGGTCTTCGTTGTTTTGCCCGCGCGCGCGCACTTCCCCCCCGATTTCAATCAGGTAATGCTCGATCTCGAATCCATCGAGCACGTTGGCCACTTGATCCACCCCATATCCCTTGGCCACCCCCGCCAGATCGCAATAGACGCGTGGGTCTTTCTTGGCGAGCGTGGAGGCGTGCGAATCGAATTGCAGGAGTTGGTACCCCACATACTCGCGCAACGGCGCGAGAGTCGCGGTGGTCAGGGGACCGGGACTGCGATTGGCGGCGCCAAATCCATACGCATTGACAATCGGCCCCACCGTGATGTCAAACGCCCCCCCGGACAGATCGCTGACCTTGAGCGAGAGTGCAATCACCTCGCGAGTCCTGGGGGAAAGCGGAAAGGGATTGAGTGACCGCGAGGCATTGAATCTCGAAATCTCAGACTCGGGACGAAAGTTGGACATGAGGTTGTTGACCTCGTCGAGTCGTTTTCCGATGGCGGCGGCAATGTTCTGTTTCTCCAGGTCGGCCAACGCGGCCGTCCGGACCGTCCGATACTGCACGGTATAGGTGGTCCCCATTGTGTTGCCCCGAATATCCTGGAGAACCAGGGAGGGACGCCCCAGTTCGCGCAGCAGAAACACCGCCACAACCAGCAGCAACACGGCAATGGCGTGGAGCGCATACTGCGTCCACAGGTCATCCAGAAAACGCCGCTGCGCCGGACTCAGACGCAACGACTTGAGATACGCGAGGAATTGCCGTCCAGACGCCGGTCCCTTCACCGACCAGGGCCGTTCGTCCCGGAAGACCTGAAGCACGACCCGTCCCCCCGCCTGCATTTGGCGGCAGAAACGAGCGGCTTTGACAACCATCGGGCGCTTACGCATGGAGTTCCGCCACATGTTCGCGCGTCCAGTCCTCGATATCGGGCGCGCAGTACTGAACCCGCACCTTCTTGAACTCGCGCCGGGAATGGAGTAGGGCATAATCTTCAAGACCGGTGGCGGCTCGAATGGCCTCGACCGCCTGAAGCGTTTCCGCCTCATCGCGTCCGTGGATCATGGCGTAATGCGAGTAAGGCCAGTCCGGCGGATACGTGGGACGCTGGTAACAGTGGGAGACCTGAGGCACGGCGGCCATGTTCCGACCCGCCGTTTCGGCCTGTTCGGGCGGAACGTTCCAGGCGCTCATGATGTTGGCGGTATAGCCCGCTTGGCGGTGGCGCAGAATCGCGGCAAAGCGGCGCATGGCCCCCCGTTCGAGGAACTGCCGCGCCAGATTCAACAACTGAACGGAAGTCAGCCCCTGAGTCGCAGCCAGCGTCGAAAAGGGCTCCGCTTCCAGAGGTAGATCCGTCTGAAGGGCGCGAACCGCAGCCTGTTCGAGGTCACTCAGAGGCACTACCGCTTCATGAACCGGGTTGGAGAGACCGGAATCGGTCTCCGATCCCGGACGCTCCGCTTCCAGAAACTCACCTTCCGGTTCCCCCATCGAGAACCACACGCCAATCTTGAAAACCCGAAATGCCGGAAGAAAAAGCCAGGTACGCGCCCCGGCCAGACGAGCCAGCGCCCGGGCATGCGCGCGCAGATCCGCTTCGGGCGGCACGGTGAGGGTGCTCCAGAGATTGAACCGGTGTTCGCGTTCGTAGTTGTGACTCACGCCCGGGTGGCTGTTGATGCGCGCCGCCGCCGATTCCAGAGCCTCGGGCGGCAATTCGAACGCCAGCAGAGTGCTCTGATACCCCAAGGCAGCCGAATCGAAGATTGCGCTGAGCTGACGGATGAGCCCCGATTCTTTCAGGGCGCGCAGGCGCGTCAGAAGCGCCTCTTCCGACAATTGCAACCGTTCCGCCAGGACCCGAAAGGGACGCTCATCCAAGGGGAAGGCCGTCTGAACGGCATCCAGAATGCGGCGATCGAGATCGTCGAGGGACAGCATGAACAGCCTCTTCCTGATTTCCTCTTACAGAACGGCTTTTGCCGCAATCAAAGCTTCACGCTGCGCGGCCAGCGTTGCGTCCACATCGGCGTCCGTGTGGGCCGCCGAAACAAAGGCCGCCTCGAACTGCGCCGGCGCCAGATACACGCCCCGGTCCAACATGGCGTGGAAGTAGACCGCATAGGCCTTCGTATTGCACCCGGCGGCCGTTTTCCAGGAAGTTACGCGCTCGGGGGTAAAGAAAAGGCACGACATGGACCCCACCCGCGTGGTGTACAGGTCCAGTCCCAGGTCTTTCAGGTTCTGCCGGGTTCCGGCTTCCAGACGGGCCGAATGTGCCTCGAGGGCCTCATAGAATCCCGGCTCGCGCAACAGTTTCAGGGTTTCAATTCCCGCGGTCATGGCCAGCGGATTGCCCGACAGGGTCCCCGCCTGATAAACCGGTCCCTCGGGGGCCACCTTCGCCATGATGTCCGCGCGACCGCCATAGGCCCCCACGGGCAGGCCGCCCCCGATGATCTTACCCAGAGTGGTCATATCCGGCCTCACCCCATAGAGTTCCTGAGCCCCCCCCAGCGCCACCCGGAACCCGGTCATCACTTCGTCGAAAATCAGAACGATCCCCTCGCGGGTACAGATTTCGCGCAAACCCTCCAGGAAGCCCGGTTCGGGCGGGACCACACCCATGTTGCCTGCGACCGGCTCGACAATGACCGCCGCAATCTCACCCGGATAACGCCGGATGCGAACCGCGACCGATTCCAGGTCGTTGTAGGACGCCAGCAGCGTATCAACGGCAGCGCCGGGCGTCACACCGGGGCTGTTGGGCACCCCGAGCGTCGCCGCTCCGGAACCGGCGGCGATCAGAAAACTGTCCGAGTGGCCATGATAACACCCCTCGAACTTGACAATCTTGTTGCGTCCGGTGAACCCGCGCGCCACGCGCACGGCGCTGAGGGTCGCTTCGGTGCCGGAATTGACCATGCGGACTTTCTCGATCGAGGGGACAATCTCGACGATCAGGCGCGCCAGCTGGTTCTCGAGTACCGTGGGAGCGCCAAAACTGGCGCCCCGCGCACAGGCCTTCTGGAGCGCCTCGACCACGCGCGGGTGAGTGTGGCCGACGATCATCGGGCCCCACGACCCGACATAGTCAATGTATTCGCGTCCCTCGACATCGCGGATGCGGGCGCCCGACGCGCTCTCGATGACCACGGGGGTCCCCCCCACCGCGGCAAACGCGCGCACGGGGGAGTTGACCCCACCGGGAATCAGTGT
>Ga0116170_10005319_pt1 | contig 11562 bp, 9 predicted proteins | sample AD_JPNHW1_MetaG_FD_89797 | JGI IMG/M metagenome (GOLD analysis project Ga0116170, IMG submission 89797) | Active sludge microbial communities of municipal wastewater-treating anaerobic digesters from Japan - AD_JPNHW1_MetaG | ecosystem: Engineered > Bioreactor > Anaerobic > Digestate | place... | reverse complement strand
GCGACTGCATCCAGCACCATCAGCAGTTCATTGGTGTTCTGGTCGGCGCGCACGTGGTTGGTGTAGCAGTTGTCCAGTCCAAGCGGAATGCCGAGGAGCTTTCCGCAGAAGTGGTCTTCAAGGCCAGCCCGCATGATCTCTTCGGAGTTGTACAGGTATTCCGGTCCGATGAATCCAACGACGGAGTTGACACCGATGGGGCTGTAGCGCCGAGCAAGCGCGTGCTTGCGCGCCTCAAGAGTCAGCTGGTCTGCATCGTTGTTTGCATACGCCGACAGTTCGGTGCCTTCGCCTGTCTCGAAGTACATGTAGTTGGGGCCCTCAGAGTAGCAGTACTTCTTGGCCAGTTCGTTGGCCTCGTCAAGCATTCCCACCTCGACACCGAACGACTCAAGTGCCGCCTGTGTCCCAGCGATGCTCTGGAAGACCTGCCCGATCTTAGCGCCCTTCTTCAGGCACTCCATCTGGGTCGTGACGTGGCCAAGAACGCAGTTCGAAGCAGGGATTTCCCACTTCTGCTTGATGTCCCACATCATGTCATACAGCTTCATGAGATTCTCAACCTGGTCAATGGCGGGGTTGATGCCGATGACCTGGTCGCCGATGCAGAATGCAAGTCCATCGTAAATCTCTGCACGAATGGCGTCGACATCGTCAGTCGGGTGGTTCGGCTGAAGACGTGAACCGATACGTCCAGGGAGTCCCATCGTGCAGACATTGTGCACCACGCACGGCATCTTGTGACCACCGAGAACAAGGTCGAGGCTGGAGCACAGTTTTGCTACAGCAGCGGCCATTTCGCCTGTCAGACCCTTGCTGATTGCGGCAATGTCTTCGGACGTTGTGTTCTCGTCAAGAATCCAAGCCCGCATCTCTGATACGGTCTTGTCCTTGATCTTGTCATACGCCACGGGGTCAATGCCATCATCAATGGCCCTTGTGATTTCGTCGTCCTCATACGGAACAACCGGCTGGGCGCGCAGGACCCACATCGGGATCTCGGCCAGAACGGTCTTGGCTGCGACACGCTCTGCTACGCTCTTTGCGGCAACACCTGCTGCCTCATCGCCGGACTTCTGTTCGTTCGCCTTAGCAAGGACTTCTTTCACGTCCTTGAACTCGTACGTAACTCCGAACAGTTTGGTACGGAATGCCATGTTTCCTCCTTGTCACATTGAGAAGATAAGTGTCTTCACTGAAAGAGAAACAAGACGATCGCCAAGCATGGATTGACCGATATCGATATAGTCCCCTTCCGCCAGTGTAACCTCATCGATTGAAAGCACCTTGTATTGGGGTAGCCCTGCACTTACGACCTGCCCTAATGCCTTTCCCAGGTCGCGCTCACTCACCAGAATCAGTGGAACGCTTGGCGACAGGTACTTACTGGCAAACGTCACAATACCACGCCCCAGTTTCTTGAGATCGTCATAGCACGCCACTGCCGCCAAGTCAATAGCAAGAGCAACCCGATCCTTGGCTGGGTCGAGATCCCAACGACTGTACCCGTCCAGAATCGCCCGGCCCAATGTTTCTTCGTCAGGAACCCCTTCGAAGATTGGCCGGACAACCGGAACGTTGCGCATGGGCAGCTCGCTTGGAGCCACCCATATGGTCATGCCACTCAACGTAATCGTCTCGTGGCTTGCGCCCATCACAGTGGCGCGCTCGGTGTGAAGTGGCTTGAGAACTGTCCATTCCTTGACGGCAGGATGGTTTCTCAGCTCCTCCCCCATGAGCGGGCCGATGTCGCCATAGACGGCCACCTGCTCCATGGTCGACACAGGCTTTGCATCGTAGTAGAAGTCTGCCACTCCGCCCGAGAAGAAGATTGTCGTCTTTGTTACCGGCCGGCTGAGCGGTGCCGTTTCCATGAGTTCCTTCGCCATGTCTGACGGTTGTCCCGACAGCGTCTCGACGATGAGGTCAGCCATAAGGCGTGCCACACGTCGCAACGTCTCCACGTCGGTGCGGTCACCCGCCTTGAGGTCGATGCCCAGATGCTTGAGCATCTTCTCTCCGCTCTTGGTAATATGCTTAACGGTTCCAGTCGACTGGTCAACCTGAATGTGTCTGCCACCCACAGAAAGGACCACTGTGTCTACCAGATCGCCCTGGTGGAAAACAGCCACATTGGTGGTACCTCCGCCAATGTCAACATTGGTGCCCCAGTTGAAGTGCTCCGACGTCCATGCCGCCGCGCCGGAACCGCGTCCCGCCAGATGAGCCTCAAGGCTTGGTCCCGCGATGGTCGACACGAAGTCTCCCGCAAGAGGTGCCACTGTGTTGAGCACTCGTTCGGCATTCTGCCCCTTGGCCGCCTCGCCGGTAATAATGACGGCTCCCGTGTCGATCTGGTCAGGAGTGAATCCTGCCTCGCGGTAGTCAGCCCACAGCAGCTTCTCAAGTTCTTCCACCTGGACAAGCCCGTCATGGTCGATGGGAGTGAAATGCACAGGACTCTGATAAAGAACTTCCTTCTTCGCGACTTCGGCTCTTGGCTTGCGGGCAGGCCCATACCGTGCCTGTGGCAACGCGCTGAGTGTCGCCATCTCTGCTACAAGGAGCTTGGAGATTACAATCTGCGTTGTTGTCGTTCCAATATCAATTCCTACGCTAATGAGTTCAGCTGACGCCATTCGCTTGCCTCCATTACTTTTCCGACTTCCGACCGGCCGTCCTGGAGCCTTTCTTATCAACATAAAGGTAGTTCTTGAGCGATGTGACCAGGTTCTTCTTCGCGCCCTGCACCTTCTTCAGGTCATCAACAGAGGCGAACGGTCCTTGCTGTGACCGGAAATCAATGATGCGCTCCGCCAGTGCCGGTCCAATGCCAGGCAGGGCGTCGAGTTGCTCAGCGGTTGCAGTATTGAGATTCACGCGCTGCCGGACAGCAACCCCGGTAGGAGCAACTGCTGGTGTTGTGGCTGCTGGCTCTGGTCCGGGCCTGTTGTCGGTTGCGTCCGACCCTGATACCTTCCTGGGGACCTCAACAGTGTTCTGCCGGTTGTCGGCTACGGTATCCAACGAAACGGGCACGGCCGTGATGACAGGGGATTCCACCGCTGATTCAGGCTCGGCAAAGGCACCCATCGTTTCAGGAGCAGGAGAGGCGCCCTCGCCAGCAGGCAGCCCCATGTTACGCCCCATACTGTCAATAATCGTATCCGTATCCCCAGCTGGCCGGGGAATGACATGAATCGAAACCACTTCACCTACCCGTCCAGCAGCTGTTGCGCCGGCATCTGTTGCAGCCTTGACTGCACCGACATCGCCACGGACAACAACGGTCACCAGTCCATCGCCGGAATAGGCTTTGCCCACGAGGCGTACATTCGCTGACTTCACCATGGCATCAGCGGCCTCAACGGCACCAACAAGACCTCTTGTCTCAATCATCCCAAGTGCTGCCAGCCTCGCGTTATCAGGCATAGACCCTCCCGACGGCGCGAGGCGAGTGGCGACGCATCATGACTTATGGAAGGTGTCGATACCGCCCACTTCGAGCGAATCGAGAATGCCCACGATCGTGGCGTCGGCAGGAGCCTGATCAGTCAGCGACGTAAACCGTCCACCGCTTCCAACTGCAACAAGGACCAGTTCTCCCTCGCCCGCTCCCACGGCATCCACAGCTACGAACGGGGTGCGATCCATGAGTTCGTTGCGTACCGTGGCCTCCTGAACGACAAGAAGTTTTCGGGCAGATAGTTTGTCCGCCTTGATGGTGGATACAGCTGAACCGACAACACGCGCTATCAGCATATTCGTAGCCTCCTGGCACCTCTTCTTGTCTCTCGCATTCGCGACAGCACATCCCACAACGCAACAAATGACAGGCTAAAGCAACTCCGCCCTTGGGTTGCCACGCCCTCACGTGACTTCCCAGCGCCTGTCCTTCCTGGCAAACCTCCGAGCATTTTCTGAACAGCTCCGACGGGCAGCGTGATACCTGCCAGCTGCCGGAACCGCCTGGTAATTGCAAGTGTAGGATGAATCTGCACCGTGTCAAATCGTTCGTGGTCAGGACCATGCAAGCGCTATCAGTACAGTCTTCGGGTCAGAACCCGGCTCAGTCGTGCGGGGTCATGGCTGGAACGTGCCCGTTGCCATCCATGAGGGCCTGTATTGTTTCCTCGGTGCGAGGCGCCTCTCGTACGGTGCCATCTCCCACGACGTACAACCTGTCAGGAAGCAGGCGGATTGTTTCCAGGTTGTGGGTGGACAACACGACGGACTTGCCTCTTGCTGATGCCCATGTGATCAGGCCATGCAACTCCCGCAGACTCGGAAGGTCAAGATGCAGCTCCGGCTCATCCATCAGCAGAACGTCTGTCCACTGGGCCACAAGGGCAAGCAGCATGACCTTCCGCTGTTGACCCGAGGACATCTCGTCCAGAAAACGCCCGCCAAACCCTACAACCTCGTTGAAAACATCAGGATGGTCCGAGGCGACAAACTCATTCATCGTTTTCAGTCTGCCCATGGAGCTGAGCTCTATGACCTCGTCCACTGTGATGTGAGCCTGGGGAATCGACGGCGAAAGGAAGCCCATGGATGAAGCCAGGCGCTGCGGCCCCAGCTCCCTGATGTTCATCCCTTTGTACAGAATCTCGCCTCGTACTGGTTCCAGAAACCCTCGAATCGTACGCAGCAGCGTTGACTTGCCTGTTCCGTTTCGTCCGACAAGAGCTACTGTCTCGCCCGCAACAACATCCATGCTCACCTGTGTCAGGATGGGTGGAAGGTGCGCGTATCCTGCCGCCACTTCTCGAAGCGACACGACCGGCGAGCTCATACTGCCCTCCGAGCCTTGACCGACAGCCAGATCAGGTAGGGAGCGCCAAACAGTGAGAGAACCGTGTTCAGTGGAATCTCGGATGCGCTGACAGACCGTGCAATCAGATCGCCGACAACAACCACGATGGAACCCATCAGCATTGTCAGCACGACGAATGACCGGTCTGTCCTGCGCGTCAGCATGCGTGCGAGGTGTGGCGAGAACAGCCCGGCAAACCCCACAACGCCCGCGGCAGCAACGTCTGTCGCGGCCAGAATCACGCTGATGAACAGCATCCCGACCCGTGTTCGCTTGACGTTGACGCCCACGTTCATGGCAAAGTCGTCACCGACAAGATAAGACCGCAGCGGACGCATCATGCCCATCACTACGGGAACAGCAATGGCCAGACCGACCCCCACCACCAGCATCGCAGAACCCGACGCCCTGTTGAGGCCCATCCAGGACCAGAATACCGTGTTCGAGAGAATGTCAGGCCGCGTCGAAACCAGAATCGAGTACATCGCGCTCAGCATGTAAGAAAGAGCGAGGCCGGACAGGAGAAAGGCCAGCAGGTCATGTCCAATACGATGACTGATGATCAGCAGCAGGACGAGGACAGCAAGAGAACCCAGCAGAGGAGCAGTTATCATGACCGGGATGAATCCGGCCGTGACAGGTACACCTACCAGCGCCACGATCGTTACTGCCAGCTGGGCCCCACCAGACACACCAAGCAGGTAGCTGTCCGCCAGGGGGTTGCGGAACGCTGTCTGAAGCAGGAATCCCGACAATCCGAGAGAAGCGCCTACGAGCACTCCAAGCCCGATACGTAGCAGTCTGAGAAGGACGATCTGCGCAACGGGCAAGGTTGCAGACAGTCCGTCGCGTATACCCCGGAGTCCAGTGAGAACCTCGGCAATGCTCAGCCCCGCACTGCCAAAAAACACGCTGCCCACGCTGACCAGCAGCAGCAATGCGACCGTGCCCGCAAGCACGGTCGCATCATGCCGCCCAATACGCTGGTCAGTGCTGAGCTGCACGCTGGACATAGTCGGCAATCAGTTCCAGACCCTGGATAATGCGTGGACTTGGCCGGAAAATGTAGTCTCCGACCATGTCGTACACCTGTCCCAGCTGGACCGCCTTGACCGTCGAAAACGACGTCCGGCCGGTTACATCTGCAGCACCCATTCCCGATGCGACGATGATCACATCAGGATTGTGGCTGATGACAAACTCCTCGGAGAGCGTCGGCCACGCAGTGTCCGTATCATCACCGATGTTCGTGCCTCCAGCCACACGGACGATGTCCGAAACGAAGGTGCCCTTGCCCGCACTCATCAGCGGGCTGTTCCAGAGTTCGATGTAGACGGACGGCTTTCGTGGCAGCTTCGCGCCAGCAGCGGCGACGCGCTCGATTGTCCGGTACATGCCAAGGCTGACTTCATAGCCCCGGTCGGGAACTCCAAGAACAACAGACAGATTTCGGATGGCACTGACGATTTCCAAGAGCGTCCTCGGGTTGTCGGCGTAGACGGTACGTCCCATTTTCTTGAGACGATCCACGACAGCAAGGGGCGTTCCGTCTGTAACGAGAATCAGGTCCGGGGACAGCACCAGCAACCGCTCAAGTGACGGATTGCTGAACGCTCCGACCGTTGGGATCTTCCGCGCGGCCTCCGGGTAGTCCGTGTACTCGGACGTAGCAATAATGTTACCTCCCTGACCGAGAGCAAAGCAGTTCTCCGCAAGGTTCGGAGCCAGCGTCACAAGGCGCATCTTTCCGGCCTTGGCTGGAAAGGTGGAGTGCTGAGCACCCAGCACGTCCGTCATTGTCGATGGAATCTGGCAGGAAACAGTAGTAACGCCTCCCTTGGCAGCAATCTGGACCGCGCCTCCGGCCTGGGTTATCAGTGTCTTCAAGGTGGCACCAGTCATGTAGACCGTTCCGATCTTTCCGACCACGCGATACAGGTCGCTGCGACTGGTGCTCTTGTACGCGCCATCAATCAGCGTCCTCCTGCCAATATCGTAGGCAGCAGCAACAGGTCCAATGCCGAAGTAGACAACATTCTGTGCCTTTTCAAACCGAACAGTTCCGCCCAGTGCCTCAATGACGGCACGCAGTGGAAAGGCAAGCCCCGAAGCAAGCTGCACGGGAACGAACGCTGTTGGAAAGGTTGCCGAGCTGCGCTTGGATTCAACAGTCACGCTGAAGGCCGGTTGGGCCACACGAACCTCGATGGAAACACGCCGCACCGATCCGGCGGACGATGCCAGACACTGTGTGCTGGGAACAACTGCCAGCATGAAGACCATCAGCGCCACAAGGAACAATGAAACAATCCCAGTACTTCCTGCAAACCTGCCACCTGCGGCCAGACGCCCGACTGCCCGGTTCCGACTCCAAGACCCTGCTCTGAACATGACCGTTCCTCCACTGTTGGGTTTTTGTTCCGGCCGCCTGCGGTAAGAAGTCACGTCTTCCGCACAGCCACCGGTTGCATCCGCTTCTGAGGGCGGACCGCACTGCTCGCACCTGGTCGCAGGAACTCGACGACGAGCCCTGCCTGCCAGTAGTGTCCAGTATAGGTGTTCCCAGACGATGTCAACCTGCATTCCCGCCGCCGATGAGTCCAATGGAACAGACCGCCGCTGCACGAGACCATCCGGCCACCTTCAATGCCCGAACGACACGCAGGATGAGGCACGCAGGAAGCGGGGAGGACAAGAATCAGGCCTTTGACATATACTGTGGTGATGAATTCGGAGGCCGGGGACATGATACACGCAGTCAGTCTGGACCTGTGGGGGACGTTGATCTGCGACCGGGACGGCGATGAGGCTGCTCGGGACCACATTCGTTCCCGCCGCATCAGTGAACTGCTCTCCAAGGAGCATCTGCACGTTTCCGAAGAACAACTCTACTCAAGTCTCCGCAGCATTGACGTCGTCCGCCGTGACATTCGGGAGATGCGCGACTGGACCCTGACGACAGACAGGCAGATCCGATATGTGCTCACCCAGGCGGGCGTGTTTCCCTCCCCAGAGCTCGTGCATGCTCTTCTGCCCCGCTACGACACTGCAATTTTCGAGCTCATGCCCGTCCTCGTCGAGCCGGACGCTTCACAGTGGCTGACCGTCCTGGCTGAGCGGTTTCCCCTGTCAATCACGTCAAACACGGGAAAGACGCCGGGAAAGGTTCTGAAACGCGTGCTTGAGAAGCTGGGTATTCTCGCGCCCTTCACCCACTTTGTCTTCTCCGATGAGGTCCAGTCGCTCAAACCGGACCCGGGGATCTGGTTGTCTCTGACAACGGCCAATGATGTAGCACCAGGAGAGATTGTCCACGTCGGAGACTCCTACTCCCTGGATTACAAGGGAGCACTTGACGCAGGGTTGCATGCAGTGCTCTTCGGGCGACGTCCGTCGGTTTCCCCCACGGTCATCGCGGTCGATTCGCTCAAGCAACTACCAACTACTATTCAGGAGATGGACACATGACCATTTGTCTGACCGGCTCGGGCCTCACCACAGACGACGTCATTCGGGTCGCCCGGGAAGGTGGCTTCGTGGACCTTAGTGACAAAGCCGTCCTGCAGATTGACAGGGCTTCCTCGTTCGTGACGCAGATTGTCGACCATGGAATCCCTGTCTATGGCATCAACACTGGGTTTGGTTCGCTGTGCAATGTTCCCATCAATCGTGGCGACCTGAACAGACTCCAGGAGAATCTCATCATGTCACACGCGGTCGGGGTCGGGCCGTTCTTTGCCGAGGACGAGGCCCGAGCGGCCATGCTCGTTCGCGCCAACACCCTTGCCAGCGGGCATTCCGGCGTCCGTCTCGAGGTCGAGCGCCTGCTCCTTGCCCTGCTCAATGAGCATGTGTACCCTCTGATTCCCAGGCAGGGATCACTCGGAGCCTCGGGCGATCTGGCACCCCTCGCTTCGCTGGCCCTTGTCCTTATCGGAAAGGGCACAGCCCAGGTTCACGGCCAGGTGCTCCACGGGCCAGAAGTTTTGCGAGCAATCGGCCAGACGCCCGTGACGCTTGGTGCCAAGGAGGGGCTTGCACTCATCAACGGTACTGCTGTCATGACAGGCGTTGCCGCATTGGTCCTGGCAGACGCAGAGCATCTCCTTCACCTGGCTAACATGGCCGCAGCACTGACGATGGAGGCTCTCGGTGCACGCCTGGAGCCTTTTGACCCGCGAATTGCGGGCCTGCGCCGACATGCCGGCCAGGAAAGCGTTGCCGGTGAAGTGCTTGCCTACCTCAACCACAGCAAGCTCACGGGGACGTGCGACGAGGTCCAAGACGCGTACAGCATCCGGTGCGTTCCCCAGGTACATGGGGCCGTTGCCGACACGTTGACGTTCGTCAGCAGCGTTCTCGCAAGCGAGTTGAACGCGGTCACGGATAATCCTCTGCTCTTTCCCGACGACGGTGATGTCCTCTCGGGGGGCAACTTTCACGGCGAACCCGTCGCCCTGGCGATGGACTATCTCGGTATCGCCCTTGCGGAACTCGCAAGCATCAGTGAGCGCAGAACCAATCGACTGCTCAATCCGGCCCTCAGCAGGGGCTTGCCGGCGTTTCTTACCGCGAACGCAGGCCTCAACTCCGGGCTCATGATTGCCCAGTACACTCAGGCTGCTCTTGTCTCTGAGAACAAAGTGCTCGCCCACCCGGCCTCGGTCGACAGCATTCCCGTGTCAGCAGACCAGGAGGACCACGTCAGCATGGGAACCATAGCTGCCCGCAAAGCCCGCTCTATTGCTGACAACGTCGAGAACGTCCTGGCAATCGAACTGCTCGCTGCGTGCCAGGCTGTGGGGATCCGGGCCAGAGAACAGGACCTGGGCACCGCGACAGGCAATGTATTTGCGGCAATTCGCCAGGTCGTTCCGCCAATGGACGGAGACCGGATGTACATTGATGACGTAAACGCTGTGCGAACATTGATTCACACGAACGCAATCTGACAGGAGGCACACAATGGAACCCATTCACGCACCGCATGGAACTCAGCTGTCATGCAAGAGCTGGTTGCTGGAAGCGCCAATGCGCATGCTCATGAACAACCTGGACCCTGCCGTTGCCGAGAAGCCCGACGAACTTATTGTCTACGGCGGCGAAGGCAAGGCGGCGCGCAACTGGCAGGCGTATCATGACATCATCGCAACGCTCCAGAGCATGGATGTTGACGATACGCTGGTTGTCCAGTCGGGCAAGCCGGTCGCAGTGTGGAAGACGACACCCGACGCCCCACGGGTCATTATCAGCAACTCCATGCTGGTGCCCCACTGGGCGACCTGGGACGAATTCCACCGCCTGGAGGACATGGGCCTTACGATGTATGGTCAGATGACGGCCGGCTCATGGATCTACATTGGAGCCCAGGGTATTCTCCAGGGCACCTATGAGACTCTTGCGGCTGCGGCGAGGGAGGCTGGCTGGACGGACCTGCACGGCAAGTTCGTCCTGACTGGCGGCTGCGGGGGCATGAGCGGGGCCCAGCCGCTTGCCATCACCATGAATGGCGGTGTAGGTCTCATCGTGGAATGTGATCCCTCGCGGCTGCAGAAGCGGCTGGACACAAGGTACCTGGACACCATGGTGACTGACCTCGACAGTGCCCTTGAACTCGTCAGGAAAGCAGTTGCAGAGAGCCGACCACTCTCTGTGGGTCTTGTCGGCAATGCCGCTGATGTTTTCCCTGAACTTTTGCGACGCGGCATCATTCCCGATGTCGTCACCGACCAGACCTCTGCGCATGACACCCTGAACGGGTACGTACCCAACGGCATGCCTCTTGAGACAGCTTATGCACTGCGCAAGAGCAACCCCGCCGAATATCAGCGCCGCGCACTCGACGCAATTACAGAACACTGCAGGGCCATGGTGGGAATGCAGGACCGTGGCGCGATTGTCTTCGACTACGGCAACAACATTCGCGGGCAGGCCCTGTCGAACGGCTACACGGATGCGTTCAGGTTTGACGGGTTCGTGCCAAAGTACATCCGTCCGTTGTTTGAGGAAGGAAAGGGACCGTTCCGCTGGGTGGCACTTTCGGGCGATCCGAAGGATATCTGGGCAACTGACGAGGTCATCCTCAAAGAATTTGCGTATGACCCGCACCTCACAAAGTGGATCCAGATGGCCCACGATCAGGTCGAGTTCCAGGGACTGCCCTCGCGTATCTGCTGGCTGGGATATGGTGAGCGGGAACGGTTCGGTCTGCTTATCAATGACCTTGTGAAGTCTGGCAGGATTACTGCCCCTATCGTGATCGGGCGCGACCACCTTGACACAGGATCGGTTGCCTCGCCAAACCGGGAGACTGAGAATATGATGGACGGCAGCGATGCCATAGCGGACTGGCCTATCCTGAACGCTCTCCTCAACACGATTGGAGGCGCCACATGGGTATCGGTCCACCACGGGGGCGGTGTTGGCATAGGGTACTCGCTCCACGCAGGCATGGTAATTGTAGCCGATGGTACGGAGGAAGCTGCCAGGCGTCTGTCGCGAGTGCTTACGTACGATCCTGGAAGCGGGATTGTACGGCACGCCGATGCTGGCTATCCTGCGGCCATCCAGTTCGCCAAGGACCATGGCATTCGCATGCCATCTCTGAAGTAAGGCACGCTCAATGCGAACCAGCCGGACACAGCGCTGCAGCGCCCGCCCTGCTGGAGCTGGCGGCTGAGAGGAGACCCTATGGACAGTTCACGCATGAACTACATCAGCCTTATCCGCGAACGGCATTCGGTACG
>Ga0116170_10005318_pt1 | contig 11564 bp, 9 predicted proteins | sample AD_JPNHW1_MetaG_FD_89797 | JGI IMG/M metagenome (GOLD analysis project Ga0116170, IMG submission 89797) | Active sludge microbial communities of municipal wastewater-treating anaerobic digesters from Japan - AD_JPNHW1_MetaG | ecosystem: Engineered > Bioreactor > Anaerobic > Digestate | place... | reverse complement strand
TCCCCATCATCAACCAAAAGCCGAAAAAAGACCCCAGCACATTTCCCCACCGGTCCGACACATACCCCACATACGGCGTGACACCGCGACACGCTTGGAAAACCGAAAAGATCGCCACGATTCCACTCACAAGTACGGCCACGTGCAGGAGGTAACGTTTTCCCGTTCGACTGACCGCATGACGCAAACAGAGGCACCCCACAAAACATGCGACCGCAATCGAACACCACGTTAGGGACGACTGGGTTTCTATGCTGAACGGCGCCCATGCAATAGACGGAGAGGAGAACCGCCAAACATCCGCCTCAGACATATACACCAATTTGCACCCACTATTCAGCCACTGGATAGCCACAAAACATAAAAAAACGAGGCCCAGATAAAAAAACGGATCGTGAACAATGTCACGGGTAACACGCCTACGCGCATCCGCCAACGTTTCGCCCCGATGGACAGAGGGCAGCAACAGCAACGTTTCAAATGCAACAAAAGACAGCCACAACAACGGAACAAGGCTACCCGCACGTGATTGGGTCAGAAAAAGCAAAGGGAACACTAACAAAAGCCCAACGTGAATGGTCAGCCAATACTTTGTTAACACCTTCTGCATCATTCTCTGCCGAACAATGACCCCATAAAAAAGCCGCCTACACACTTGAAATCATTGGCGTAGGCGGACACGACATCTATCAACCTCTATGGTTAATACCTAAAGTTAACACCCAGAGTTGCCCGATATTTATCAAATTCTTGCAGTTCCTCGTCGGAAGTTTGAATCTCATATTCGAACCCGCCATAGAGTGTGACATAACGCTGCAAATGATAATCCGCGCGCGTGCGGAACGCAACTTGATCTTCCGTGTTCCCGGAGTCGGACGAAGCCGAAATATCCAGTTGATTTTCTTCTCGCCGATAGGCCACATCAAACCGCGTCGTTAACCGCCGCATCGGCCGATAAGTCAACCCCGACGACAACGTGTACACTTGAATCGCCTGATTCTGTTCGCGTTCGCTCGGCTGGAAATTGCTCGATCCCGCAACCGTCAACGCCACTTTTCTGTTGATGATCCAACTCGAGTCGAGACTATAGATCCATCCATTGACCTGATCGCCGCCCGCATAGTCGAACCAACTGGCACCCGTCAAAACGCGATAGGTGATTTTTTTGGTCGCCGCCGAGCCGAAACCCGCTTGCAACGAGTACCCCGTACTGTCGCTGCTGTTGTTCACGGCACCATCGCTTGTGTAGCGCTGATAGCTGCCGTCCAACAACACATTGCTCTTTTCGGTAATCTTGCGCGCCAACTCGAGCCCCGTCGACCACTCGGTCCAACCATACAACGGCATATACTGGTTCGAATCATTGCCATAACTGAGATCCGAATACTGTCCGCTCAACGTGGCACTCGTTTTTTCGCTGAACTGATACGAGAGCGCTCCGTTCAGCGCAAATTCATCGCGGTCACGCCAGAGACCACGCCCACCATCCGTGAGCGAGTCGTCCTGCGAACTCTTCTGATATTTCTCGCCCAACACCAGTTTCCACCCACTCGCCGACTCCCTGTAGAACTCCAAATTTTCCCTGTAGCTGTTTTCGTCCTCGCGCGTCTGATCCTGGTACTTTTCGTACGAATAACTTCCGCTACCCTTTAAACCCCAATCATTTCCCGTGTACGAAATATCAACGCCGGGATTGGTTCGGAGAATAAAATCATCGAGCTTATTCTTCTTGTCGTTATCGACGTTCGAGTCGTACGTGTACTCCAAGTTGACAAAAGGTGAAACGGACAAGTTGTTGAACTTAAACCCACTGCCGTCCTGGGCCAAGGAGCAAAAGCTCGCCATCGACAACACCAGCCCCGCCAACCGCGCCATGTGATTAGACCTTCTCAGGGTAAACATGGATGACTCCTTAATTTGCACCAAAAACGCGTCTCAATCCAAAACTGAGGCACACCTTCACTTGGAACTGTGCCAGAAAATCCCGATCGTATTACAACTGCCCTCGCGGATAATACTGCATGACTGATCCGGATAGGGACCGGGCAACGGCAGCCGGTTGATGCCGAAATCAACGGGCTGGTTCAGCGTGTCCGAAGGCAAATTGTCCAAGGATCCGCTTCCGACGGTTGTTAAAAGTTGCCCCGAATTCAAATCCGCGAGCAACCGATCCAGATTGGAGTGTCCGACCTGTTGCAACACGGACTCGCTCGATAGCACGAGAGGCTCAACATCCGCAGCCGCAAGCAGTCCTTCGTAGTTCCGATCCTTCAGGGCTGCTGCCAACCAAGTCGAAGCCAATCCTCGCATCCGGTCATCAGGCAACAGAGCCAACAACGCGTCCTGAAGCTTGGGATTTTTGGCTCCGCGCAGAAACGCCAGCAAAACAAAGGTGTCTCGCACAGAAGGCTCCTCCGTCTGCGCATTGCGAGCAACCGCGACCTTAATCGCACTGCTCGCAATCAGTTCATAGTTTTCATCCGTGAGCTTGTTGTACTCTTGGTCAAAACGCTTGGCCAATTCTTCCGTTACGACCGGGAGAAACTCGACCGGAACACAGGCAAATACTTCGGCGATGACTTTGTAACGGACATCCCCCTTGGCGCTGGCAATGCACGCGACAGACGTCCTCACAAACGCAGCGGCTTTTTCTTCGGGGCTCACCGGGAGTCTCTTGACCGCTTTCAAAACCCGCTGGGTGAACTCGACCCGCTCTTCAGGCAGAATCTGAGAAAGCGTCTCCCGCAGCACATCGTTCTGCGATACCGATGCGCCAATTTTCTTGAGCCACTGCACACGAGTTAAGGTCGTCGGCTCCTCAGCCCCAGCGACACACACTCCCTGTGTGATCGCAATCACAGCGGCCAGCATCAAACCGGTTCTAAATAGTTTCATCGAACCTCTCCTCTGTACTTCAATACCACGACTCGGGAACCCAAATCACATCGCCCGGCTTCAAGGGCACATCTAACTCGGCGCGTCCCTCCTTGCCGATCAGATCGATATCCACAATCAAACGCTTCAGTGCGCCATCCTTCTCTCGACGCGTCACACGCACCTTCCGCTTGTCTGCCAGTGGCGTTGTGCCGCCTGCCAACATCAACGCCCTTGTCACCGTCAAATCGCGCGTCGCATTCATATTGACGGGTCCCGGGTGTCCGACCTCGCCCGTAACCAACACCGACCCCCAAGGCGACTTCATACCGGCATTTTCGAGGTACACAAAGCCAACCGTCACCTGCGGTTCGATGAAATAATCTTTGTAAGCCGCCTTGATCTTCTCCTGCAGTTGAACAACGGTCAAACCGTCACACTTCACTGCGCCGATCAGAGGCATCAACACCTCGCCATTCGCATTGACCTCATTTGCCGATTCCTGAACAGCCGAAGCACCCGACGCCGTCACTGAAATCCGAAGCGTTACGCCGGGGATGATTTTGGGCTCACCTTCCGGAACATACACCGCCTGATCATCGGCACCCGGAAGATCCTTTTTCTCAAACCAAGTCCAACAACCGCTTCCCATCAGCAGAACCAAAACCGAAGCCGTCAGACCCAACCGCATTTTCATGACTCTTTTCAAAAGAAAACCCTAGCAGAACGCGAAAAAGAACATCTTCCTTTTCCAAATTCAAGTTGAGTGTACCATTAGAGGCATGACACCTTCAAGATAGAATATTCTTAAACCAACATTTTTTTTGCATGAGAATTATCGCGCTATATCAACATTCCTAAGACAATATACATTCTAGAGCCCCGTTTGAAACACGCGGCACCTTGTCTTAAAAAAGCACGCTACTCTTTGGCCGTAAAATCGCGCAAATGTCCTGCGACAGAAAGCAGTCCGCGCCAATAAAATTTGGCGTCCTCGATGGGGTCGCGAGTCGTCACCAATCTCCGAACGATTGTTTCCGGATGCAAAAAAGCTCGATAGACGTCGCGGATCGCCTGCTTAATGGTCGCCTCCGAAACCCCGGACTTCATGACCTGCTGGCGCATGTCGTACTCGCTCCACACCCGGGTCAGCAGCAACCCCTCTCGCTCAAGCTCACGGAACAGGGGCGTCCCGGGATAAGGCACCACCATCGTCACCTGCAGCGTATAGGCAAAGCCCTTCCGAAGAAGCGTTCGCGCCAATTGCACGGTGTTTGCGATTTCGGCCGCCCCTTCCCAAGGATACCCAAACATCACGGTTACATGCACGTTTAACCCAGCCCGGGACGCCGCCTGGGCCCCCGAAAGGATCTGGTCCACCGTGACGCCCTTCACCAGACGGTCCAACGTCGCCTGGTTCGCGGACTCCAAACCGAACAGCACCAAACGGAACCCGGCTTTCTTCATTAGAACATACATCTCGGCGTCCAAGCACCCGAAACGCATATTGCAGTCCATCTTCACTTTTTTGTTATAGCCGCGGGCAATCATTTCCTCGCAGAACGTTCGCAGCCACGCCCCGGCTGGCAGGCTTCCCGTATCGTCCATGATCTCGCGGACCCCGTAGCGCTGAATGAGGTCCCCGATTTCGTCCACCACCTCTTTGGGGTCGCGCACGCGATACGTGGGATAAAGAGTCGTCCACGAGCAGAACGTGCACTTGCCGTGCCAGCAGTCCCGCCCGGACATGATATAGGTCCCGGGCGTTCGGCGGTAGTTGCCGTTCTTCTCGGAGTACAGCCGCCACTGCGTCAGGTCCCGGTCGATCCACGGCAGCGTTTTGAGGTCGTGGTCGAGACGGAACCTTCCGCTGTTTCTGACCGCCCCTCCCTCGCGCCAATAAATACCGGGCTCGAGGTTGTCGCAGTCCAGACGTCCGGGCTGTCCGGGCGTAAGACACGTCAGCAGACTGAGCAACAAAAAATCGTAGTCCCCGCCCGTCAGCACGAAATCAACCGGACACTGGCCGAAACTCTCCTCCGGCAGCGCCGTCACGTGATCCCCCACCAGCACCACCGTCAGACCAGGGCGCTTGGCCTTAAGGTCTCGGATATAAGCCCAGTGGGTACTCACCACCGGCGTCTTGGTTTCCAGCATCACGACGTCGGGATTGAAAGCCGCCAACCGCTCCTCAAACTCCGCCACGCTCCATTCCGAAGCGATGCCGTCGAGCCAAGCGACCTCATGCCCCGCCCGCTTCGCCTGCGTTGCCGCCAAGGCAGGAACAACCGGGTAGATGTAGGTGGGGCGCGTAAACCACTGGAACTGGCGGTTCTGAGACAGCAGAGGAACACCCTTTTCCGAAGGGATCGGCGGATAAGCAATAGCAACGCGCAAGACGACCTCCACACCTTATCGAGGCGGGCCAGAAAGCCCACCGTTTGACCATGGCCGTATTAAATCACAAACCCACAGGCCGCGACACTGATTTTTTGGCGGCATTGTTTTTCGACCCATTTTCTGCCATCATATACCCACATGCACACACGCCCGTCAGAAGAGTTCAACCAGCGCAACGCATCGTTCGACAACCGTCTCCGGCCCACCCGCTTCGACGACTTTGTCGGCCAGCTCAAAGTTCGCGACCGGCTTCTCTTGGCCGTCGAAGCCGCCCGGCAGCGGAAAGAGGCGCTGGACCACGTGTTGCTCTCCGGGCCGCCCGGTCTCGGGAAAACGACGCTGGCCTTCATTCTGGGCGAAGCCATGGGCGTCCATGTGAAAACCACTTCGGGCCCGGTCATCGATAAGCCGGGCGACTTGGCCGGGCTGCTCACCAGCCTCGAGCCCGGCGACATCGTTTTCATCGACGAGATTCACCGCATGCAGCGTTCGGTGGAAGAATACCTTTACTCGGCGATGGAAGACTTCGTCATCGACATCGTGATCGACCAAGGCCCGAACGCCCGCTCCGTCCGGCTCGAACTGCCCCGCTTCACCCTGGTCGGTGCCACGACGCGCAGCGGACTGATCTCGTCGCCGCTGCGCTCGCGCTTCGGCATCGCCAACCGCCTCGACTACTACAGCACGGAAGAGCTGAACGAAATCGTCACGCGGTCGGCCTCCAAGCTCGAAGTGGCGATCGAGTCCGACGGGGCCCGCGAAATCGCCGCGAGGGCCCGGGGCACACCGCGCATTGCCAACAACCTCCTCCGCCGCGTGCGCGATTTCGCGCAAGTGCGCGCCAACAACCGCATTACGCGTACGGTGGCCGACGAAGCCCTCACTCTTCTGGAAATCGATCCGCGCGGCCTCGAGGAGATGGACATCCGTATCCTTGAAACGCTCGTCCACAAATTCAACGGAGGCCCCGTGGGCCTGAACACCATCGCCGTTTCGGTCGGCGAAGAACCCGACACCGTTGAGGAGGTTTACGAGCCGTTCCTCATTCAAGAGGGATACCTGGAGCGGACGCCGAAGGGACGCCTGGCGACCGCCGCCTGCTACCAGCGCCTCGGACTCGCCTCGGCGCGGACTAACGAACTCCCTCTGTAGCCGGGCCCCGCTCACCCGCGAGCGAACAGACCGCTGCGCCAGTTTTCGATGAGGATCGAGTCGACTTCCCTGAGCCCCTGCGACTGGTAGGCTGCGCGGACCGCCGCATACTGTTCGTCGAGGATACCCGACAGCACCAGCCGCGCGTTCGGACCCGGCGCAACCGAGGCCGCGACGTGCGGAGCGAACGCGATCAGCACCGGCGCAAGAATGTTCGCCACCACGATGTCGGAAGCCGCATGCGCGTGGGAAAGATCGTCCAGCCAGAACGGAATCGAGACGCCGTTCACCGCCGCGTTCTCCCGCGAGATTCGAATGCAGTCGGGGTCGTTGTCAAACCCGCGAACATCCGCGAATCCCAAGCGCTTCGCACCGATGGCGAGTATGCCCGAGCCGCAGCCCATGTCCACCACCGTGCGCCGGCTATCCTCGGCCGACAAACGGTCGAGAAAACGCAGGCAGGCCTGGGTGGTGGCGTGCTTGCCCGTGCCGAAACTCAGCCCGGGATCAAGTTCGATCACGCACTCGCCGCGTCGGGCCTCATAGGGCTCCCACGAGGGCTTCACCACCACGCGTTCGGAAACGCGTTCCACATGGAAAAAGCGCTTCCAGCTCTCGGCCCAGTCGCTGCGAGCCAGTGTGCCGACCGTCGGCGTCAGATCAAGCCCCACGAGTTCGCCCGCATCCCGGAGCGCCTTTTGAACCGCGGCCGCCTGCGACGCCTCCTCAAGAAAGACATCCATGCGGCAAACGCGGCTCTCGACGTCAAACCACGAGGTCGGCGTGAAGCACTCCGCGTCGATCACCTCGAACAGGCAGTCCACGGAGGCTTCGGGCACGGCGCAGCTGACAACCGTCAACGCATCGCTTGAACGTCCGGTGTTTCCCATCATCACACCACCGTGCACACCGCCGAGTGGGCCGCAATGTCGGCCTTGATCACTTTGACCAAGTCATCCGAAACCGGCTGGTTGAGCTTGATGATGGCCAGCGAGCGGTGCGTCTTCGCGTTGTGGGGGTTGCGCATGTCTTCGATGTTGATGCCCGCATCCGCCAGCTTGCGGCTGATGGACGCGATCACGCCCGGCCGGTCGTCGTACAGGCAGAACAGCGTCGCGCCGGTCGGCTCGAAATAGAGCCGGTCGAACTCGTCGATGCGGGACACCGTCTGCACGCCCTCGGTCACGGTGCCGCGAACGCTGAAGCTCTTGAGCCCGTTGGCCGCCTCGACGGTCAGATCGATCGTCACCGCGTTGCCGTACCCCTTTTCGGCGCTGGCCTCGCGGTTGATCAGCTCAATGCCCATCTCCTTCACGTACTTCACTGCGGCCTTGTAGTCGTTGTAGCGGTCGAAGTCGTGCCAGATGCCGGAGAGCACCGACACCGTCAGCCACTTCGAGAACGGAGCCAAGTCGCCGTAGAAACTGGTTTCAAGAATCTTGATCGGCGTCTGCGCCCCCGAAATCTGGCGCACCAGGCTCGCCAAATTGTAGGTCAGCTCGCAGTAGGCGCGCTCCAGTCCCTCGGGAATGTCGCGGTTGACGATGCAGCTCATGTCGGCCTTCTCGTCCAAATCGATCAGTTCCTGGGCGGCGCGCTCTGCGGCCACGTAGTTGGCTTCATAGGTGTTGGCGCCCAGGTGCGGCAGCATGATGTCCGCGATGTCGGTCATGCTCTTGGGGCCCGCCTCGTCTTTGGGATACACGTCGTTGAGGTAGCGCAGCTTTTTCTCGGCCTTGACCGCGCGCAGGGCGTCTTCGTCGACAATGCCGAACCGCGCGCAGTTGACGATCGTCGCGCCTTTTTTCATCAGCCCGATCAGCTTGGAGCCAACCAGCCCGCGCGTGCTGTCGCCACCGGGGATGTGCAGCGTGACGTAGTCGCACTGGCCAAAGATTTCCTCGAGGGTCGCCGACTCAACGCCCAAATCCCGCATGCGCTCGCTGTTCACGATGGGGTCATAGCCCGGCAGACGGCACTCGAACCCCTTGAGCCGCTTGGCGACGAGGCGCCCGATGTTGCCGAAGCCCACGATGCCGACGGTCTTCCCGGTCACTTCGCGGCCCATGTAGTCCTTCTTTTCCCACCCCCCCGCGCGCGTTGTCGTGTCCGCCGGAACCACGTGGCGAGCGTCGGCCAGCATCATGGCCACCACCTCTTCGGCCACCGCATTCGCATTCGCACCCGGCGTATTCATCACGTCCACACCCTTCTTCCGGGCGTGCTTGATGTCGATCGTGTCGTATCCCGCTCCCGCGCGCACCACGACCTTGAGCTGTGGCAGCGCATCGATGACCGCCGCGGGAATTTTTTCGCTGCGGACGATCACCGCATAGGTGTCGGGGTGGGCCTTGACCAGCTCTTCAAGCGGCGTCTTGGCGTCCTGAATGACTTCGTAACCGCCGTGTGCCTTGAGCCGATCGGCCGCGATGGAATCCAATTTCGTGGGAATCAGAACTTTTTTCATGCTTCTCCAGTTCTTCGAGGTTTGGTATTTTAAAAACGCTTCGAACAAGTCGGCAGCGGCAACAGATCGTCATTGCCCTCCCAAAACGAGGTATACTTTAATCATGTTTTACAATGGAAGCAAGCACAGTTGCTGGACTTGCGCTTCCGCTGTATAGACAGACACGATCGGAACCACCCATGATGATGTTTCTCCCGACCCCGACGCGCAAGGGACACCTGGCGGCGTTTTTCCTGTTGGCCGGAGCCTTTTCCGCTTTTGGCCAGTCCCCGAGTATGGCCTCAAACCAAGGGTACGCCACCGACAAGTTCGACGGATTTGAAGCGATCGACAGGGACAACAGCATCGAGCAGAAAACCAAGTCCTTCTGGTTCTCGGTTTCCGAGCCAACGGCCGAAGCTCAGCTCGCCTACGCCGTCAAGCAAGAAGCGGCCGGCAACAAGCGCACCGCGCGCAAGGCCTACGAGGCGCTGGTCCGCGAGTGGCCCACAGCGCCCCAAGCCGCGACGGCGCAACTGAACCTCGCCCACCTGTACGAAGTTCTCAACAAATACGAGAAGGCGTTCGACGAGTACCAGTATCTGCTGACGTTCTTTGCGGGCAACTGCCCCTACAACGAAATTCTGGACCGCCAGTTCCGAATCGCCAACTTCCTGATGCACAACAACCGCAGCATGTTCGGATGGCTGCTCAACGGCATGGATCCGATTCGCGAGCGGTTCGAGCAGATCGTGCGCAACGCCCCCCGCTCCGCGATCGCCCCCGAAGTCATGCTGATCATCGGAAGCATCCGGGTGTCGCAAGACGAGCGCGAAGACGCCATTAAGGTCTACGACGGCCTGCTGAACCGCTTCCCCGACTCGCCTCAGGCCGTTTCGGCCGTTTACCTGGCCGCCGAGTGCCGGCACAACCTCGCCGTCAAACACAGCTACAACGAGTCGCGCTGCCGCGAAGCCATTGCCTTCTCGAAGTCGGTTCTGGCCCGCCTGCCCAACCATCCGCAGAAGGAGCAGCTGAAGACGTGGCTGAACGAACTCACCTCGCTTCTCATCGAACAGAACTATCTCCAAGCCGTCTTCTACGATACCCAGCAGCGCAAGCCGGAGGCGGCGACGGCAGCCTACCGCCGCTTTCTTGCGGAGTTTCCCGACTCGAAATACGCCGCACAGGTCCGCGCCCGACTCGAAACGCTCGAGAAAGGCCACACGTCCTCCAGCGCCAAATAAGGAGATCCTCGATGCGCACGAAACCCTGCCTCGCTCTCGCCTTTGCAACCGCGCTGCTCGCCGCCGCGGGCTGCGCCACCTACCACTTCCGTTCGAATGTTCCCGAAGAGCTCCGCACCATCGCCGTGCCGGTCTTCGAGAACAACTCCGGGTATCCCGAGATCGACGCGGTCGTCACGCAGTATGTGCTGCGCGAATTCCAGCGCGAAGGCACCTTCAAAATTAAGAACATCGACGGCGCCTCTCTGAAGCTCCGCGGCACGCTGGTCAAAACCGAACTGCTGCCGCTGAACTACGACCGCAACTACGGCTCAAGGACGTCGGAGTACCGCTATTCGCTGGTGGCCGAAATCACGCTCGTCGAAAGCAGCACCGGCAAGCTCATCATCGACGCCATGCCGATCAAAGCCAACACGACCTTCCTGACGCACGGCGACATGCTCACCGGCATGCAGGACGCCTATCCGCGCATCGCCAAGGAGCTCTCGCGGTCCATCGTCGACGCCGTGCTGGCGCACTGGTAACGTCCGCGTATGCCCATGCATGAAACACGCCGGGTCGAACGCGCCGTTCTGGCCCAAGTTGTGCACTCCCGGATGGACCCCGCCGAGGCGGCGGATTCGCTGGCGGAACTCGCGCGCCTCGCCGACACGGCCGGCCTCGAAGTCGCGGGGCAAATCACGCAGAACCGCGAAAAGCCCGACGGCGGCACCCTGTTCGGCCGCGGCAAGGTCGAAGACCTGAAGGCGCTCGCCTCCGAAAAGGCGGCCAACACCGTTGTGTTCGACAACGCGCTCAGCGCCATCCAGGCCTACAACCTGGCCAAAGAACTGGGCGTCCGCGTCATGGATCGGACCGAAATCATCCTTCAAATCTTCGCCCGGCGCGCCCGCTCGGCAGAGGCACAAACACAGGTCGAGCTCGCCCAGATCGAATTCCAGCTTTCGCGCATCCCCGTCACCGAAGCCCAGCAGCGCTTCAAAGGCGGCATCGGCATGAAGGGCCCCGGCGAGAGTCACCTCCAGCTCCGCAACGAGCCGCTGCGGCGGCGCATGTCGGAGCTCCGCAAACGGCTCGAGGACATCCACGCGCGACAGACCACCCGCAGCAAAGCCAAGCGCGAGTGGCCGACGGTTTCGCTGGTCGGCTACACCAACGCAGGGAAGTCGACGCTGCTGAACGTTCTCGCCAACACCGACGCCTACGTCGACGACCGCCTCTTCGCCACCCTCGACACCAAAACGCGCAAGGTCTGGCTGAACGACAAGCGCCAGATTCTTCTGACCGACACCGTCGGGTTCATCCGCAACTTGCCGCACGGCCTGGTCGCCTCGTTCAAGTCCACGCTCGACGTCGCCGTTCAGGCCGACCTGCTGCTCATCGTCGTGGACGCCGCCTATCCGCGCGTGGACGACCACATCGCCGTCTGCCTCCAAACGCTCGCC
>Ga0116170_10005317_pt1 | contig 11566 bp, 9 predicted proteins | sample AD_JPNHW1_MetaG_FD_89797 | JGI IMG/M metagenome (GOLD analysis project Ga0116170, IMG submission 89797) | Active sludge microbial communities of municipal wastewater-treating anaerobic digesters from Japan - AD_JPNHW1_MetaG | ecosystem: Engineered > Bioreactor > Anaerobic > Digestate | place... | reverse complement strand
TGGTACAGATCAAAGAGCGTGACCGCTTCTTTTATCATATTTGGCGCCTTCAAGCCGTAAATCCGGTTATCCAACGGGAAAATGTATGGGCAGGCGACGCTGTAGTCATACGCTTTTTCATAATTGTAGAGCAGGTACCGCTTGCCGGATTTCCGGATGTCACCCATGGTAACCGTTGAGATATCGTCAAAATCGGTAAAGGCATATTTTTCAGGCGATAGATATTCGCGCACAAGGGCGTCGACCGCCTTTGCGTCGGCTTTATAAAGCATATAGAACGGTCCGAACTTTCCCGTGTAATATTCTCTGATATCAAAAATAAAAAATTCAGAATCATTTTCCGCAAGCATTCTTCGCATGTTTTCCAGTTCGATTGTAAACCGCTTTCCTTTTACAACCCCGTGCTTGAGGATGAGACGCCCTTTCTTATCCGTATCAAGCCGGATGCAGAAATGGCGGACCCCGCAGGCAAACTGCTCATACATATCGCCGCTCTGGCAGCAGCCCATGCGGGCCATGCCGCTGCTGCCGGCATTGTGAGCGCCGGGCATGACCATTTTTGTTATTTTGACATCGTCTTTTATGTAGGACATCCAGTTTTTATAAATCAACCGCACCGCTCCCTGCCATCCAGAAATATCAGTTTCATCATTTCATCTGTAAACCCCGAACTCATGCACCGCGTTGTACATCGCGATGACATTCTCCGTCGGTGTATTGTCCTGTATGGCATGGGTCGGGGCAAAATGATACCCATAGCCATCCATCATAATTTCCAAAGTATCCTTTACATCTTTCACGGTATCCTCCGCGCTGCCGTATGCAAGCGGCCCCGCGGTTGAAACGCAGCCGCGGAAACAAAGCCTGCCACCGAAATGCTCCTTTAAATACTTTGGGCTCATGTTCGCCGCTTCCGGCTGCAGGGTATCGACACCTCGGACACCCATTTCAATAAAATCCTCATACGCCCAGGAGGAGCTGCCGCAGGTATGAATGATAACAGGAATTTTATAGGCGTTCGCTAAGTCAATAAATTTTTGGTGCCGCGGGCGGAAAACCCTGCGGAATAAATCAAGGCTGATCATCGGGGAATGCTGCGTGCCCAAATCCTCGCCGAGCCAAATGAAATCAATTTTGCCCTTGGCTGCCGCCAGGGTTCTTTCCATCACGCTCAGCTGCATGTCTATCCTGCGGTCAAGGAAGTGAAGGGTCGCCTCGTCCTCCACCATGAGGTTCACAAGGACATCCTCCATACCCATGATTCTTCCGGTGGAGTTGATGATATCCGGTGTCCCCGCTCCGCCGGTGTAGATGGCTTTATCCTTATGCTGCTCCAACTGGTCGGCAATACGGCTGTAATCAAAGTTATCGGGGTCCGGCACAGGGTAATTCGCGATGATTTCCGGTTCGGCATCTTTCAGCGGAAAATCGCAAAAATCCCAATAGCCGCCTGTTTGGTGCTCAATCCAGCGCATGTAGCAGCCTTCGATTTCATTCACGCGCCTGTCCGGCAATTCTTTAAAAAGGGACGGGCCGGTATACGGCGCGCCGACGCCGCGGTAATCCACGCCGAGCGCTTGGTTTACCTGCTCGCGGTTACCGTTCGGGATGCCCAGCGCTTTTGCCACGCGCATATGTACCCCGTCGTTGGTATCATAGCCGATGGTCACCCTGTCCGTTTTTTCCAGGGCAAAGGTTTTGAGCACCCGCTCCTTCGCCGTCATGGTTTCTTTAGCCTTGATTATTTTTGTCATAATAATAACTACTCCTCATACGGTTATTGGGCAGGGTCATCTTATCTGTTTGATTATAACATAAAGTTTTGTTTGCCACACTATTTCGATTTAGAAATTTAAAAATATCTTGCATTTTTATTGATATATGATAAACTGATAGTAATTGATACCAATTACTATCAGAGGTGATACAATGGAAGCCAGTTTGTACGCAAAAATGCTCAGCGACAAAAGCTTTACCGACTTAAAGAAGATGCAACACAAATATACCGACGCTGCTGTTGCAGAAATGCTTGTTCTTCTGAATCATACAGCCTATAAAGATATTCCATTATTTGACTTTAACGGCAAAGAACTCGTATATCTTGAGAACTTTGCGCAAATAAACATGTCAGCCTCAAAAGCATTGCTTACTGCAAACAATTCAACCGCAGACTACGGGCTTAAAGCGATGGAGGATGAAATTCACTCCACGCTTAATATTGAAAATATCCGGTCGAGCAGAGAAAGCATTCACCGTATCTTATGCGGCTATGCACCAAAGGACGAGGCTGAAAACCGAATATTCGGCATGAAAAAAGGGCTGGATTTTATCAGCGACACCGCAAACGAGATTACCGAAGAAAATATTTTCAAACTTTATATGCTTACTGTCGGAAATTATTTGGATGGCGAAGAGAAACTGATGCCGGGGAATTTATACCGCCACGACAGCGTTTATCTTGTTAGTGATAAAGTTGAGCATCAGGGTTTGAACTGCAAACAATTACCTGATTATATGGCACAACTTGTCACATTTATTAAAAACGAGCGCAGCACCAATGATCTGTTGAAAGCGGCTGTGATCCATTTCTATATTGCCTTCCTTCACCCGTATTTTGACGGCAACGGAAGGATGGCACGGCTTCTTCACTTATGGTACTTGGTTAGAAAAGGCTATTCGGCGGCGCTCTTCTTCGCCTTTTCATCGTATATCAACAAAAGCAAGAGCAAATATTACAAAGCTTTTACGCTCGTTGAGGAAAACTGCGGAATCAGCGGGCTGATTGATGTCACGCCGTTCCTTCTTTATTTTATTGAGAATGTATACAACCTGCTTGAGGACACAACACCGCAAACAGACACAATGGGCATATACAAGCAAGCGCTGACGCTCGGGAACATTACCGAAAAGGAAAAAAGCTTGTTCTTGTTTGTGTGTTCGGCTTACGGCAAAAACGAGTTTTCGACCAAACAACTGGAAAGGGACTTCGGCAACGCCGCATATGCCACCATACGCGGTTTCGTATTAAAATTCGAGTCGCTTGGCATATTAAAAAGCGAAAAACTCGGAAACCGTAATAAATACTATATAAATTAACTGATAAAGGATCGTGTTAGTCTATGAGCAGAATAACCTTTTACGCAAGCGAATACGCAGCGCTCGACAGCAATGTAAAAACCGGCGGCGGAACAGATGACACACAAGCAATTCAAAAACTTTTAGACAATGCCCCGGAGAATCCGGTTCATCTGATTATGGATGGCGCCGCACTCGTCGGGGGGCTTGTTTTCCATTCCAACACCACTATTGAATGCCTTAATCAAAGCTGCGGATTTTATTTAAAAGACAACTCTACCGTTCCGCTTCTGCAAAACAGCAATCAGGATTTTTATGAAATTAAAACCGAGAATGTCAATCTTTACGGCGGCACCTACAATTTCAACTGCCTGCATCAGGAACATCACGGCAAACCCGACGGCCGTGAGTTTGATGATAAGAGAATAGACGATTTTACCAATTACTGGACCTTCGGCTTCCGGATTTATGGCATCCGGAATTTGGTTATGCGTGATGTGACAACGGTCGACCAGCGAACTTTTGCCATGATGGTTGCCAACTTTGAAAATGTTACGATGGATAATATCGACATCCAACTGCCCAACATTATGTTCGGGCAAAACCAGGACGGCCTTCATTTTTGGGGCCCGGGCAGGTTCCTTACCCTGACCAATATCAAGGGTACCTCCGGCGATGATATTATCGCGCTTGCACCCGATGAGGGTGACTGCAAATCCTCCATCACCGATGTGCTGATTGACGGTTTGATGCTGCGGGAAGCAGACCAGGCTATCCGCCTGCTCAGCCGGTCCAAAGGCAGGCTCGACAGAGTAGTAATACGCAATGTATCGGGCGAATTTAAAAGTTTCGGTTTTTTTATCAATCCATGGTTCCGCGGGGATAATATTGAAGGCAATATCGGCAATATAGTCTTTGAAAACATCGATTTAACACAAAATAATCACAAATACACCTATTCATCGCCTTTGCTTTTCCGCCTCGGCGGAACAATCGAAAGGCTGACATTAAAAAATATAAGGTTTTCCAATCCTAATGATAAAGCGGTATTTATGCAAATCGGCGGTTCATATTCCAGTGAGGATAGAACCGATGAAGGCTGCCCGTCCCATATCGGCACCGTTGTGATTAACGGGTTGGAAATCGTAAAAAATAAGAACGGCAACCAGACAAGGGGCTTTGAAGTAAAATGCCATGTGGATAATCTGATTATCCGCGACGCTTTTTTGAATAATTTTGAGGAACACGCTTTTATCAAAATGTTTGAAAACGGCAGTATCGGTCATTTAGCCGTTGACAGCGTTTTAGCTGACGATAAAAGTCGGCCGATCGATGACGCCGAAAACAAAATAAATTCCTGCCGCTTGAATTATATTTAAGTGACAGTTTCAAGGGGGTCTTCTGATTGTTCCACAGAAAATATAAAATAATCACCGCTGAACAGGCTAAAAGTATTATTGACGCCGGAAATGTGACTGTTGTTGATGTCAGAACGCAGGATGAATATGACGAAGACCATATTGAAAACGCCATACTTTTGCCAAACAGCGAAATCAAAAACACGGCAGAATCAGTATTGCCGGATAAAAACGCAAAAATACTTGTTTACTGCACAAGCGGGCGGAGAAGCAAGCCGGCGGCAAAACTGCTGATTAAAATGGGTTACACGGATGTCATTGATTTCGGCGGCCTTGCTGATTGGCCGTATGAAACGATTTTTCAAGAGATTGAATAATAATATACCGGTACCGGTAATGCCGGCTAAAAAAGTTTGGTCTGAAACTATATGCAAACGAAAGAGCCCGTGCTTATATATCACGGGCTCTTTCGCTTTTTGGGGGAACATAATTATTCTTCAAACTCTTTAAGAGTCAATGTAATATTCAGATTTCCGTTGCGGCACCTCAATTCATCCAAAAACACTTTCTGATCTGCCGATTGTTTCAAATCAATCAAATAGCTCAATTCAAAAAGGGTGCCGAAATCCGTGGTCCTGACTTTTCTCAATTTCCAGAAGTCGGTGTATTTATTCAATATATCGTCAAAGAGGCCCTGAAAGTTAAGATTTTCCGGCACAGTGATTCTCACTTGCATACTGGTTGACTTTTGTTTTGCGTAATTTGTAAAAGTAAGAAGTATCATAACAAGGCACAAAATAACCGCAAACACAGCAGCGTAGGCGATAAAACCCAACCCGCATGCGAGGCCGACCCCCAGAGCGAAGAAAACATAAGCAATATCTTTCGGATCCCCGGGCGCGCTTCTGAAACGGACAAGGCTGAAAGCGCCTGCAAGGCTGAAAGCCCTTGCCACATTGTTGCCGATGAGCATAATAATAACCGATATAATTGCCGGCAGCATAATCAGCGTAACAGCAAAACCGGACTGATATCCTTCGGATTTATGCGTTTTTATATAAACAAAACTAATCAATAACCCCAAAGCAAGGGATGCAGCGAACGCAGCAACCATTGCCTGCAAGCTGAGAGTGTCCCCGATAGTTGACGCGAATATAGTATCCAACATAGTTTTGACTCCTTTTAAATCTATCTGCTGGTGCAGAATTTCGGACTGACAACGATAAATTCGGATTTATAAATATCCTTGGGTTCCTGCTTGTTTTTATTAAGACAATATTTTTTGTATTCTGAGCCATATTTGGAAAAGCTTGTTTTATATATCTCAAATTCAGCAAAAAGGTCTGCCAGCCATTTAGGGACAGCGCCCGGTATCTTCACTTCCATCAAGTAGTTCCCGTCCTCTAAAAGTTTTTCTCCGTAACAGCCTTTTTGAAAACTTAAATCATTTCTTCTGGTTGTGATATCCCGGTCGAGGGTAATTCTGAAGTTTTTATCATTCATTCCGAAATAAGCCATGCGTTTGTAACACAGAAATAAAGCGGGATGAACGTTATAGCAGCTTAGAAAATATTCAATTTCGTTGATAACCTGCCCGTTGATATAGTCCGATGTTTCCGGTTTCTTTCCGGACTCTATAAAATCGCACGCCTGCTGCAATGTCATTGCCGCTCTTCTTTTATTCACAATGCCGCCGATTTTCTTTTTCAGTTCCAAAAATACTTCACTGTCCGGCGCAACAGGCGCCGAGTAACTTCTCAGACGAAGTTTTTCTTTATAATAAGGTTGCAGCAGTGAGGTTCTGATCAGATGATTGTCGGGAGTATCATAATAAATGTTGAAAATGCTGTAATATTTGCCGTCTGTGCAATACCTGTCCGGCTTCATATATTCCGTCAGCCTTGGAAGAAGTTTGTCCGCTTGTGCTTTTGTCAGCATAAATTTCATTTCATTTCGCTGAAATGTTGTCTTCGCCATTATTAAGCCTCCTTCTTTTCATGTCAGGCCATATGGTTCAGCCTGTTTATGTGATTGACGGCTGCAAAGGCAGAGCAGGGGTTGTCTGCTGAGAAATTTCTGCGTGCTCAACGGTACATCTGTCTGCCGAAATATATCCTGTTGAAGCAGTCATCACAAAACACATCATCAATGAAATCGCAAGTAATTTATTTTTATATCGTTTCTTTTTCATTTTTTCATCCCTTTGTTTCGGTTGTATTATATGCTGAGTTTGCCTTTCATTTTTCAATCTGCAGATTACAGTATAAAAGCGCAATGTGAAAACTGCTTGAACATAATGTGAAAATTTAAAAATATCCGCACAATTACAGCTGGGTTTACGGTCTTCCGAATCCGCCTTTCCCGCCGCCCATACCGCTGTTTGAACCCAGTGATGTGACAACAGAGGCAACCGTAAAATCAGTATATTGCGTTCCGCCCGTATAACTCCCGGCGGTATAAAGGCCATCCTTTGCCGTACCAGACGAGCTGCCGCCTGTAAACACCTTGTATGTTGTACCTTGCTTGAGTGTTGAAGAGCACAGAACAACCGACTGATAATTTTTCACCGGTACAAATGTAAGCACATTTTCACCGCTCTGAGTTTCTATATGGACCATTGTGCCGGCCGATAAAGTACTGTCAAAATTAATTTTAACCGAGTATACGGTTGATGTTTCGTCCGGAGCAAGTGCCATGCCGGAGCTTCCCACAGCCAGGATAGTACCGCCGGTAACTTTGCATCCGCTGTCATAGTCCAATGCTCCGTTGCCATCCGAAGTCGGCCCGTTTATAATCAATGTTCCTGCCGTCATGGTAATTGCGCCGTTTATGTCTACGCCGTCACCGTTGCCGTTAACTGTAATATATCCGCCGTTTATACTGAGGCTGTAATCGCCGCCTGTTGAAAAACTGTTTTGCCCGGGGCGGCCGTTAACCGATGAATTGTCGTTTCCTCCCGCGGCGTTTATTCCGTCATCGCTTGATGTGACATTGATATTCCCTGCGTTAATCACAATATCCGCGCTTTCGATACCCTCATAGGATTTTGTAATGGTTATATTTCCGCCGCTGATTGTTGCAAGCGTATCGGCGTGTATTCCGTCATCACCGGCAGAAATCACTATCCCACCGCCGCTAATTGTAAGACTGTTGTTCGAATGCAGCGCGTCATCGGCTGAATCGATGTTTATTGTTCCGCCTTTGACGGTAATATCGCCGGCTGCTTTTATGCCTTTCATACTGACGGAGGTTGTATCACTGCTTGATGAATATCCGCCTCCAAATTGGTTTTGGTCCTTGTTGATGCTGTTGGCACTGCCGCCGCCGGAAGTTATATCGATATTTCCTCCGCTTATCAAAACACTTGTTTCGGCTTGAATCGCGTCATTCCCGGCTGTTATTTTAACAGTTTTGCCCTCAATAAGAATATATCCCAACGCGGCGTTTTCGGTATTGCTTGACTGGATGCCGTCGCCTTGAGCATTCACGGTTATATTCGCGCCGGTAATCGCGACACAGTCTTTGCCCTTAATGCCGTCCTTGGCAGATGTAACGGTAATGCTGCCGCCGGTTATTTTCAGCTTATCCTTACAATTGACAGCATTATTGTATTTAGCCGTCACAATCAGTGAACCGGTGCCGTTAATGGTGAGATCGCTTTTGCAGAATATGACCGCGTTCGGTTCGTCTTCCGATGAGTCTCCGGATGTAAATACCGCTGTATCATTCAGCTGGTTTTTCATCCCGGATGCCAATGTAATATATGTTTTACCGGCGCTTTTAATATAAATGGGAGCGCTTGATTTGCAGGTTATGTCTGCACCGTTCAAAAGCAATGTAACATCCGCTTTGCTTCCCGCATTGACAATTATTTGTCCGTCATTCAGGGTCCCGCTGATGTTATAAACACCCGCAGCGGTAATTGTAATCGTGCTGCCGCTGACCTTTGCCCCACTGCCGTCAAATTCAATTGAAGTTTCGTTCAGAATGATCTTTGACGCGGATGATATTTCGGCCGTAGTGATTTCATTCTCATTCTTAAAAACTTCCGAGCTGTTGATTGATGTGCCTTCGGCTGTCAGTTCCGACACGGTTACGGATTTGTTTGTACTGCTTAATGTAACGCTGTCTGCGGCGGCGGTTTCGCTTTCGATGATCCCGCTTGTATCCGCGCCGCTGCAGGATGATAAAAACGAGGCACAGATAAGAACGGAGAGAACAGCTGCTGTTATCTTGGTGATTTTATATTTTTTATTTGTGATCATGACAATCTGCCTTTCTTTTTTAAGCTTGCAGTCACAGTATAAAGGCTCAATGTGAAAATCATTTGAAGGTAAGGTGATATTTTGGATATATTTTGATGATTTTTAATTGCCGGGCCGGCTTTGCATCTTGCGGATGATTGATAATGTAATTAAGCTGAACTTATTAATAAAATAAACACACAGATAAATCAGCATAAACAATCAGATAACCTTCATATATCCGTCACATTGCCTATTTACAATGGAAGTAGTATAATTAAGAAAATAAGCCGAAAGAAGAGGTGCTTGGTTTGTATAAGATTCTTGTGGTTGATGATGAAGAAAAAATCAGGGAACTTGTTAAAAAATATGCCGTATTTGAAGGCCATGAGGTAACCGAGGCCGGAGACGGCATGGAAGCTGTTGAAATATGCAAAACCAAGGATTTTGATATTATTGTCCTGGATATTATGATGCCGGAGCTTGACGGATTTTCCGCCTGCAGAGAAATACGTAAAACAAAATCCACCCCTGTCATCATGCTGTCGGCAAGGGGTGAAGAATATGACCGTATTCACGGTTTTGAGCTTGGTGTGGACGATTATGTGGTCAAGCCCTTCTCGCCCAAAGAACTGATGCTGCGCATTGACGCAATCATCAGGCGGGCAAAAACGCAGAGCGGTGGTGAAACAAAAGATGTCTTCGCTTTTGAGGGGTTAACCGTTGATTTTACCGCGCGAATAGTATATGTTGATGAACAAAGGGTTAAAATGTCCCCAAAAGAGTATGATCTCTTCTTTTATATGGTAAAAAACCAAGGCCGCGCGCTTACAAGAGAAAAGCTTATCACAGAGGTTTGGGGTTATGATTATTACGGCGACGACAGGACCCTTGACACACATATAAAACTGCTGAGAAAAAATCTCGGTGCTTATTCAAGATTTATTGTTACCTTGAGAGGAGTAGGATACCGTTTTGAAACGGATTAAGTTTGAAAAAATAAGCGTAAAATGGCGTTTATTTATTTATCTTTCTATTTTTGCCGCAGCGACTTTGATTCTGCTGTGGTTTATGCAGGTTGTATTTCTTCAGAATTTCTATAAAGCTATCAAAGTAAACGATATCAAGTCTGCCGCGAACAGTATATCAAAAAACATTGATTCGGCCGATTTGCAAACCTATATAAAAACCATAGTTCAGAAAAAAGATTTTTCGATTGTTGTTACCGATATTGAAGGCAACACAATCTATTCGGAAGGGTTTTCTCCAAACAGCGTTATACAGCACATGTCCGAGCAAGGCTTGTTCAGCTTAATTAAAAACGCGCAGAGCAATAACGGGGCATATCTCAACCGTTATGACAGAGGCGGAGTCATTTTTGACCAAATCAACAAAGATAATTTCCCGGATCACCTGCCAAAACCGGTCGGGAATAAAATGGCTGAAAGTATGCTGTACACAAAAATTGTGACCAAAGCCGACGGAACACAGGTTGCCATCATTTTAAATGCCAATATATCGCCGGTAGACGCGACTGTGCTTACAATCAGGATTCAACTGATTTACGTAACGGCCGTTATGATTATTTTTGCGTTTCTTCTTGCGCTCTTCATTTCAAAAAGGATTTCAAAACCGATCATCCAAATAAACACCTCGGCTAAAGAACTGTCACAAGGGCACTATAATGTCCGTTTCAGCGAAAACGGATACAAGGAAATTGCCGAGCTTGGCGGCACGCTGAACATTGCCGCTCATGAGCTTTCCAAAACAGAGGCGCTGCAGCGCGAATTAATTGCGAATGTTTCCCATGACCTGCGCACCCCGCTGACGATGATTGCGGGATATGCCGAAGCCATGCGCGACTTGCCGGGAGAAAATACACAGGAAAATGTTCAGATCGTTATAGACGAAGCGAAGAGGCTCACCACCCTTGTCAATGATATTCTGGACATTTCAAAACTGCAGGCCGAGACGGAAAGTATCCGTTTGGAAACTTTCAACCTGACAGAGAGCATCAGCGAAATCTTGAAACGGTACGGGAAATTAACCGAACAGGAAGGCTACAAAATAAAATTCATATGCAGCCGCGATGTTTTTGTGAAAGCCGACGAATTAAAAATATCACAGGTAGTATATAATCTTGTCAACAACGCTATCACTTACACCGGCAATGATAAATCGGTAACCGTTAAACAAACCGAGTCGCAGGGCAAGGTTAGGATTGAAGTTGTTGACACCGGCGAAGGTATTCCCGCCGACAAACTCAATGACATTTGGAACAGGTATTACAAGGTGGACAAATCACACAAACGCGCTCAGATCGGCACAGGGCTCGGGCTCTCGATAGTCAAAGAAATATTAATTAAGCATAACGCGGATTTCGGTGTCGAAAGCACCGTCGGCCAAGGCAGTGTCTTTTGGTTTGAACTTCCGGCAGAATAATCATAATCATTAAAGGAAATACCGGACAGTTTTTCAAAAAAGGAGCTGTCCGGTATTTTTTTAATCTTCGCATACCATTTAATTTAATGCGAATTCCTTGTTAAACCCAGCCGGACGATCCGGCGCAAACAAACAGCTTATAATTGCAGTCAGTATAACCGGAACATTAGGCCGGCAGGCAAAACAGTATAATCAAATAAACGGAAGATAAAATATTAAAATAGCGCTTGACATTGACGCTGCGTCATAGTTTATACTGATACTGCGAGGTGAGGATAATGGAATACACGGTAAATAAATTAGCACGGCTGTCGGGCATCAGCACACGCACATTACGGTATTACGACAGTATCGGGCTGCTCCAGCCGGCACGGATCAGCTCAAACGGGTACCGCATTTACGGTCAAAGCGAAGTGGATAAGCTGCAGCAAATCCTCTTTTACCGTG
>Ga0116170_10005316_pt1 | contig 11566 bp, 10 predicted proteins | sample AD_JPNHW1_MetaG_FD_89797 | JGI IMG/M metagenome (GOLD analysis project Ga0116170, IMG submission 89797) | Active sludge microbial communities of municipal wastewater-treating anaerobic digesters from Japan - AD_JPNHW1_MetaG | ecosystem: Engineered > Bioreactor > Anaerobic > Digestate | place... | reverse complement strand
GGGCCTACGGAATCCGGGACGAGGAGTACCTGAGGCTCAAGATCCTGACGACAGGATTACCAGCATGGTAGGCCAGAGACAGCTCCTGTCAAGATTTCACCCACACGAAACCGTGAAGAGCCACAACAACTATGCCTGGAACGGTGGCTTGCCGCGACAGGGAATTTGCCCTTCTGGCTGGCACGTTCCTGTGGACACGGAGTGGAATCGCCTCATGACTACCGCTGGAGGATCCAGCGTGGCCGGAGGCACTTTGCGTGCAACCAAAGGATGGGGGGAGTACCTGGGGCGGACAGGAAATGGCACGGATGCATATGGATTCCGGTTGTTGCCGAACGCTGATCCAATTGTGAACGCGCAAGGGGAGATCATTCAGACCGCAATGATGAGATCGGCTACGGAAACGAACAGCGGATCGAATTATTACAGCAACGATTGGTATGTGAGCAACCAAAATGGTTACATGTACCAGACCACAAATTGGCGCGTAAACAGCATTGGTGGGCTTCGTTGCATCGCCGATTGAAAATCAAATCGGCTCCTTCAAAAAGGCATCGGTGAAGATGCCAAATTTTCCAGGGTCGCCTTCTGCGGCCCTTTTCAAATTTCCGGAAACGGCTTGCCATTCTAGTCATCTGCCCACTTTCCATGGCAGATCAGTTGGCCGCACTGCTCAACCTTCCACCGATTAACACGGCTAGCCAGACCACCCTGGAAGGCTTCGTCGCGATCCGTAAGCTTTGAAGCGAGGTGGGGGAATTTTTCTCTGTAAGAATGGAGAGGATTTCGTGCTCCAAGTCCTTGAAGCCGGTTAGGAATCCGACATCGGCTATTGCCGACCACCAATCATTCCAGGGAACATCAAGATGCGAAGAATCCTGTTGGCGACGCTGTTGGCAGCGTTGTCCTTGACATCATGTGGAAGCGAAGATCCATCCCCTTCTCCTACCGCTTCGGCCGGCCAGGATCAAAGCCAGGAAGATGTTTGTGCCGAGCTGCAAGCAAAATTGAACCGAGGGCGCAAGAACGGTTTCAGCGAAGAATACCTGGAGCCCGTAAAAAGGGCTCTTCGTGCCAACGATTGTCTCTGATCCGATCACATATACACCTAATGAAATCGAGGGAATACATGCGAATCCTGTCCTTTTTCTTCATGCTTGCCACTTCCATCGCTTGCGCACGAGATTGGCGCGCCGTCGCCCAGCTCCATGGAGGCTACGTCCTGCCTTCCACCGATATCGATGGCGCCGATCCTCTGCCTGGGTACAACGCGCAGGTTGATCTCGGGTTCCGATGGCGTCTTCCCGTCGATTCGAGTCTGTATGTGGGGCCTTCCGTCGGTCTCCAATGGGTGTCCCACGGGTTCCAGCAGACACCAGAGGTATTGGGCGCATTGGAGGATGTCGTCTACAAGCAGGAGATGGTCTCGAAATTCACCACCATCGCCGTGGCGCTCGAATACCACCCCGTGGCGAACGGATGGATCGCGATCGTTCCCGAATTCGATCTCTCCAGGAGTGCATCCAGCAGCACTTCGCTTTCCGGGTACAGTCCTAGTCTTCGGCAGGTGGTTCATGGATACGATTCCGGGAATCTGGATGACATGAACGATCCGTGGTACCTGGGCCTTTCATGTGGATACGGTGCCATGGGGCCTTTGGGAGTCGGCTTTTCGATGAAAATGCCAATGAATTCCTATGACAAGGTGGAAGATTATTCCCTCTGGCAATTTTCGACGACGTTGCGTCTGGAGCTCTGATGCGCCCCCTCCTCTCGCGCGGATTCGTTCACGGATTCCTGATTCCCCTGGTAGGCATCCTTCCGGTGCATGGGCTGCTGTTCGCCTTCTACCGCTCGCCACTGGACTTCGTGGTGCGCGGTCATTGGGGCGATGGAGTGAGCTGGCTTCTGGGGTTCCAGTCCGGGCCCGTGGCGATGGCCGTGTCCACCATCGCGGTGCTGGTTGTGCTCCTGGACGCGGCGCGTCGATGGGTGGCCGGTTGGCGCGATCCGAGTACCCCGCGGTTGGACCTGTTCTGGTCGGGACTCGTTGCGAGCCTCTTCCTTTACGCGACCTTGCGGCAGATCGGGACGCTGACCCAATGGGAGCATGCCGACAGCAGAATCCTTTGCGGGCTGCGGATGGTCGTATTCGGAGGAGGCGCGGTCTTCCTGGTGTCTCGTGCGATCGCCGTGGCGCATCCCGGGAATCCATGGACAGCACGAATCCGCTGGAGCGGGATACTCGTGGTGATCGCATTCGTGTTCGTCGCGGGGCGGGGCGGGGATTTGCTCGCTTGGCAGGTCAAGCGCATCGCCCTGGAAACGGGGGAGCCGGAGGATTTCCAGCGCTGGTTGAGCCTGGAGGAAGACGGACCCGAGCTGGATCGCATCAGGAGCCTCGCTTGGGAAACGATCCGCCAGCGTTGCAAGGTCCGATCCCTGGTGGACTTCGAGCCGGATTCGGAAGCCTGGGGAGGATATTCAGACTCCCTCCGCTCCCTGACCGGACGTTGCATCGTCGAACGGTCCCGTAGCAGGTCAGGAATCCGGTTTTCCTCTCGGGAAACCGTGAATACGATCTGGCAGGATTTGCTGCGGAGGACGGGAGATTCGGCGCGAAGAGTGGACGTGCACTTGGACATGGATTGGGAGCGTTCACGGATCCGCCTCTTCCTGGACAGCGTGCGGCGTGCAGGAGGCCCCGCCATCCATTCCGACCGCGCGATGCCCTTGTACGGCATGGAAGATGAATCCGCCCGACAAGCTGCCTTCGGGTTGGTTTCTTCGATCGATCCCGATCTCTTCGTGGTCGGGAACGAGGCCTCGCCGGATTCGGCCGAGATCCATCTGTCGCTGGAGCCGTTCCTAGCGCATGGCCTGGCCGGGCATCGCGCTCCCGTGGGATACCGTTGGAAAGCCATGCTGGCGTCCGGCCAGATCCGCGACAGCGTGGAATTCTCCAGTTGCGACACGGTGATCGGATTCGCGCCACCGGGGGAGTGCCCGCGGGGTGGAAACTACGACCAGGACTCGGTGCATGCCCGTCGGCAGGGAGAACTCCGATGGAACGACCTGGGAACCACGCCTCGCCGACTGGAGGCGTTCTTGCGGGAAGTCTGGGGGAAGAAGCCATGAGGTCGGGTATGTTCGAAGGGATCAAGAATGCGGTTTCGCGGTATGCTTCTCCGTGGCTTGCGATGATCCGACGCGGATTCCTGCATGGAGCGGCCATTCCCCTGCTCTGGCTGATCGGTGTGTACCGACTGTGGTTTTCCAGCAGGTACTCCTCCCTGGACGAACTCCTCTTTTCCGACACCATGTGGCATTCGGGACGATTTCGTCTCGATCCGTACTCCTGGACGGCGGTCGCCCTGGCGGTTGCCTTCGTGAGCCTGGGTTGGATGGCGATCGGTCGGTTCTTTGACAAGAATCGTCCACGGATGGACCTGTTCCTTCCCGGGGTCGCCTTCGCGTTGTCCTCCTACGCCGGAATGATGCAGGTGGGCGCTTCGCTCTCCACCGCCAGGCGGATGGATCCCCCCTTCCACTACGCCTTGTTCGACGCGTTGCGGTGGATCGTGTTCTGGCTCGCGGCGGTAGGCATCCTCGCCTCGGTCCTGCGCGCGGTGGGCGTGCACAAGAGGAGCATCGCCCGGTTTTCCGCGGTGGCGGGATCCTGCATCCTGGTGTCTGCCGCCGCCCTGGGAGGTTTCGGGAGGTGGATGGGCGAGTGGCGGGATTGGCGCGATGCCAGGAAGATCGCGACGGCCATGGCCATGGATGGATTCGTGAAGGCCCATCCGGACTCCAGGCATGTGGAGGAAGCGCGTCGCCGCGCGTGGGCGCAGGTGGTGGCCCATCCCGATCTTCTGCATGCGCGACTGTACCTGGAACATGCCGTGGATTGGGGGGATCGGATCGATTCGGCGAGGATCCTGGAGCGCCTGGCCGTCGACGACCTGCGTCGCGCGGCCTTGGCCCGCGGGTTCTCGGAGGATTCCGTTGTCGACGGATTCTGGCATTCCATGGTTCCCCTCCCGGGATCCGGATCGATGGGTTCGCGCATCGTGCGCTACCGGACCGTCTTCGAGCCGTTCGATCCGCGGGAGCAGGCCAGCGCCTTGTCGGGAGCGTCCCGGCGAGGTGTCTTCGCCCCGGACACGTCCTTCCGGCCGTTCGAAGTCATGGGGCGCAACCGGCTGGTGGAGGATCTACTGGAATCCCAGGTCCGCCCCTGGGCGGGCCCCCAGATCCTGACCATCGCTCCCTGGAAGTCCACGGACACAGTCCCTCCCGACATCGAAGTCCGCCTGAGGGCCGACCTGGTGGGACCGATGGAGCCGGTTCCGTGCGATCCGGGATGCCCGCCGGAATCCGAGCGCTGGATGCTTCCTTCCATCGCCTATTCCTGGGTGGTGGAGCTGGTCAGAGAAGGCGGTCGGGTGCATCGCGCATCGGGAACCGCGGTGGATTCATCCTCCGTGCGATCGCCTCCGCAGGCCGGCGAGGAGGGCGGCCGCGAAGGGATCTGGCCCGACGGAATGGGGTTGGAGGAAGCCTGGGACCTCCTGCGGGAACGGTCGCAGGCGCGATTGGCCGCATCCCTGGGCGAGGCGTGGAAGGTGCGGGCGAACCCTCGCTGAGAGGGCTACCTCCTCGAACCCTCCACATACAGCGAGTCCAGCTCGCGACGGTATTTGTCCAACACGGCCTGGCGCCGCACCTTGTGGGTGGGGGTGAGGCCTCCGCCCTCGATGGTCAGCGGCGCCGTGGCGAGGATCCAGCGGCGGACCTTCTCCCATTCGTTCAGACCGGAATTCACCCGGGCCACCCAGGCGTCCAGCTCGCCGACCAGTTCCGGGGGAGGTGCGGCGGGATCCAGGGTGGAGGGAAGTCCGTTCCTCCGCAACCAGTCGGCCAGCGTGAGGCGGTCCGGGAAGAGGATTGCCGACACGAACTTCCGGTCGTCGGCGCACACGACGGCGTGTTCCACCAGGGAGTGGCCGGTCAGGGCTTCCTCGATGGGAGTGGGAGCCACGTACTTCCCGCCGGCGGTCTTGCACAGGTCCTTCTTGCGGCCGGTGATGTACACGTAGCCGTCCGCGTCGATCCGGCCCAGGTCGCCGGTGGCGAGCCATCCGTCGGAGGTCAGGACCTTCGCCGTCTCGTCGGGGCGATTCCAGTACTCGCGCAGGACGGAAGGGGAGAACACCTGGAGCTCGCCGTCCGCCGCTGTCCTCACCTGCACTTCCGGGAAGGGGCGGCCCACCGAACCGGCCCGGTGGTGTTCGGGCGTGTTGGCGGCGATGACCGGACCGTTTTCAGTCATGCCGTATCCGTTGAACACGGGGATGCCCATGCGGTTGAACGAGGACTCCAGGTAGGTGGGGAGGGGAGCCCCGCCGCAGACCACCAGGCGCAGATGTCCGCCGAGCGCGGAGCGGACCTTGCTCCACACGACGCGGTCCAGGACGGGATCCAGGGCGGGTGACAGGACGTGGGGTGGGTTGGCGGCCTGTTCCAGCGCGAGCTTCCCCACCCGGCGGCGGACGGGGCCGGCCAGTTCCACCTGGGAGCGCACCCGCAGCAGCATCTTCTCCAGGAGCCTGGGAACGGCCGTGAAGATGGTGGGGCGGAAGGTCGCCAGATCCTCGCCCACGGCCTGCACGTCGGTGGCGATGGCCAGGGGGTATCCGTTGGCCAGATGGAAGTAGGCCACGATCCGCTCGAACACATGCGACAGCGGAAGGCAGCTGACTGCGGAATCCTCGGTGGGATGGACGGGGTATCGCGTCTGGGCGCCGCGGACCTGCGAGAACAGGGCACGGTGGTCCAGGAGAACGCCCTTGGGACGTCCGGTGCTGCCGGAGGTGTAGATCAGGGTGGCGCTGTCCTCCGGACGGAGGCGTAGGGGATCCACGACCGGATCTGGACCCGTGGCGGTCTCCACGGACGCGACCAGGTCCTGGAGGACCAGTGGACGCAAGAAAGGGAGATCCAGGGAATGGATCAGTTCCAACTGGGATGCGTCCACCAGGATCCGTTCCATCCCGGAGTCCTGGATCTGCCACGCCAAGTTGTCCAACGAAACATTGGCGAACAGGGGGACGGTGACCGCACCGGCCAGCAGGGCCGCCAGATCGAACAGGAGCCAGTGGGCGCTGGAAGGGGCCAGGATCCCGATTCGTTCACCGGGCCGCAGACCGTCCGATATCAGCGCGGCCGACCATCGGGAGACGATGCGGGCGACCTCCCTGCTGGTCAGCGTTTGGATGGAAGGGGTGCGCCACTGCAGTCGCACGCGTTCCGGCGCCTCCAACAGGGTGCGCCAAACAAGGTCAGGTACGGTCTTGGGCTCGGACATCCGGACCTGGAAATTAGCTTAACCCCACCGCGACCATGGTTTTGGATCTTTGCATCCACGACCATGGAAACAACGACCGACATCACTCCGATCCTGGAACAAGCCTCCACGGGCTCCCGCCTCACCCCCGACCAGCTGCGCCGCCTGCTATCCAGCGACGACTGGACGTCCATCGCCGCCGCCGGGCACCGGGAGCGCGTGCGTCGCCACGGCTCCCAAGTGGCCACCTGGACCGCCTTCCGGGTGATCAACTACACCAACCACTGCGACATCGACTGCTCCTTCTGCTCGTTCAAGGACGAGATCGAATCGCAGAGGGGCTACACCCTCACGATGGAACAGATCGAGGCCAAGACCCTCGAGGCCAAGGAGCTGGGCTGCGACGCGATCTTCTTCCAGGGCGGGGTCCATCCACACCTGCCTCTTTCCTACTACACGGATGCCTTCCGGATGATTTCAGGACACGGAATGCACGTGAGGGCGTTGTCCCCGGTGGAGGTCTTCCGTCTGGCGGGCAAGGAGGGATTGTCCGTGCCGGAACTCCTCGGGATCCTCAAGGAGGCGGGACTGGGTTCCGTTCCCGGTGCGGGTGCGGAGATCCTCACCGAACGCATGAGACAAATCCTGTCTCCAAAGAAGCTGTCGTGGCGGGATTGGTGCGAAACCATGGGGCATTGCCATCGCGCGGGCCTGCCGGGAAGCTGCAACATCGTGTTCGGGAGCTCCGAGACGCTGGACGACCTGGTGGACCATCTCACCTACCTGCGCGACCAGCAGGACCTCACCGGAGGGTTCCTCTCCTTCGTGCCGTGGGTGTTCCAGGCGCAGACGAAGAACTTCCCCATCCGCCACGTGAAATCGTGGGAATACCTCCGGATGGTGGGGGCCGCGCGGCTCTTTTTGGACAACATCCCCCACATCGAGGTCTCCATCATGGTGCTGGGAAGGGAGCTGGCGGAGCTCGGCCTCTACAGCGGGGCCGACGACATCTCGAGCATCGTCATCGAGGAGAACGTCTTGGCCAGCCGGGGGCTCAAGACCATGCGCGCCGCGGAACGGTACCTGACCGAGGCCGGCTTCACGCCGCGTCGCCGGACCCTGGGGTACCAGCTGATGGGCTAGCGCTCGTGGACCTCGGCCTTCATGGAGCCGCGGGAGCGGGGAAGCCGCGGATCGGCGCCGTAGCCGAGGATGCGACCGGCCCTGTTCTTGCACTGGTCCAGGGTGCCGTAGAACACGGTGGTCCGCCCCATCAGGTCCACCTCCACGGCGCATCGGAAGGCCGATTCGCGCGAGAGGTTGCAGGTGGCGCAGAGCATTTCCACCACGTAGTCGTAGGTGTGCTCGTCGTCGTCCATGAGCACCACCTTGAACAGGGGAGCAAGAGCCGATTCCGTCTCGGTGTCGGTGGTGGATTCGGTCTGGGAGCTCATCGGCGCGTCAGGAACGACCAGAGTTCGTTCCATGCCTCCAGTTGGGTGGCCGGTGGAAAGGGGCCCAGCCCGAAATTGCGGGCCATCCATTCGTTGATGTGATCCATCTCCTGGCGCAGGAAGAAGGTCTGGCGCGAGGACAGGAAAGCCAGGTCCTGGCAGGCTTCCGGGGGGAGCCAGGCTTCGAGGGGATTGAAATCGCCATCCAGAGGGGTCTCCAGGACCAATTCGCGGTAGCGGGTGAAGAACCGGTCGGAAAGCTCCCGGTTTTCCTCCTCGTGGTCGCCCAGGAGCTTGTCGAAGACTCCGGCTCCGGCTCCCTTCAGGAGACTGACCAGGGCGGGGAGGATCGGCTCGGGAAGGAGGTCGGCCAAGCGCAGGAGATCGCGCGAGGAGAGGGCGGCCAGATCGGACACGTCCTCGAGTTCCCGGCCGAGGATCTGACTGAAGTAGGTCAGCGCCTGGGGCGCCAGTTCGTCGGGCAAGCGCATATGGTCCTTGAAAGTACTACCCGAGCTATCTTTCCGACCCAAATGGTACGTCGAACGTTCCTTTCCATTCTCCTGACCACTTCCCTGGCCATGGCCGGAGTTTCGGCGGGGACTCTCGCCCCTCCGGTCCAGGGTGCCTACCTGGGATTCCTCACCAAGGCCACCGCCAACCCATGGAACGCATCGTTCTCCGGGAATCTGGGGTGGCGGGAGGTCCTCTACGAGGCCGAACAACCCGCCTTCTCCTACAACTTCATCGGCATGGAGTTCGTTTCCCAGGCGCTGATCCAGGAATTGGACCTGGGGGCTCGCGTGGTGCTCCAGCCCACCAGTTTTCTGCAGACCAGCCTGACCTACCATCGGATTTCCTTTCCAAACGGTCTGGTGTCCATGGGCAACGGTTCCGGAGCCTCCGAAAACGAGATCTGGAACTTGTCCCGCGGGCTGGATGCCGTCTGGGCCGACCAGTTCACCTGGTTGGGCGCGCTCCAGAAGGAGTTCGGCAGTGTGCAGTTTCGGGCGGAAGCCCGCTGGAGCCGGATCAACATCGACGACAAGCGCGATTCCCTGTACATCCCCGCCGAAGACCTGATCGTGGAGTCCCGCGACGACATCTTCGGATTGGAAGTGAGCGTGGGATACATCTTCAAGACGCCCATCCTGGGGGCGATCGGCCCTTGCTACTCGGACCTGATGTCCTACGAACACGAGCTGGACCGCCAGCGCGCGGGCTTCTGGTTCCAGGCCTGGCCATTCAGTTCCGACGATGGGGAAATCAAACCGTTCTGGACTCTCCGCTCCAAGGTGGAACTGTGGTCACGCCACACCACCCGCGCCTGGGAGCCTCGTTTCGAGCTGACTCTCGGCTGGGAACGCAACATCTTCCAAAAGCAGAAACCCTGAGCCTTCCAAAGGAACGATCCGCATGAAACTCGAAACGTCCGCTCGCTTTTCCGCCACCAAGGGACCCGTCGTCACCATCGTGATGGACGGCGTGGGGTTGTCCGAAGGCGAAGGAAATGCCGTTAGTACCGCCCGCACTCCGGTCCTGGATGGCTTGATGGCCAAGTACCCCTGGACCAAGCTCGCCGCGCACGGCCTGGCCGTGGGACTGCCCTCCGACGACGACATGGGCAACTCCGAGGTGGGGCACAACGCGTTGGGCGCCGGTCGGGTGTTCGCCCAGGGCGCGAAGCTGGTCGCCGAATCGATCTCCAGCGGAGCCATGTGGAAGGGCCAGGCCTGGAAGGAAGTCCTGGACACGGCCAAGAAGGGCGGCACCTTGCACTTCTTGGGACTGTTCTCCGACGGCAACGTCCACAGCCACATCGACCACCTCAAGGCCATGATCGAACGGGCGAAGGCCGACGGTGCCGCCAAGGTCCGCGTCCACATCCTGCTGGACGGTCGCGACGTGGGCGAAACCTCCGCCCTGGAGTACGTGGAGCCCTTCGAGGCGTTCCTTGCCGGGTTGCGCGGTCCGTCGTTCGACGTGGCGATCGCTTCCGGCGGTGGACGCATGAGCATCACCATGGATCGCTACGAGGCCGATTGGAGCATGGTCGACCGCGGCTGGAAGATCCATGTCCTGGGAGAAGGCCGCGCCTTCGGATCGGCCAAGGAGGCCATCGAGACCTTCCGCGCCGAGGCGAAGGTGATCGACCAGGATCTGCCGGGTTTTGTCGTGGCCAAGGACGGAAAGCCCCTGGGCAGGATCGTCGACGGCGACGCCGTGGTGTTCTTCAATTTCCGCGGCGACCGCGCCATCGAGATCTCGCGGGCCTTCACCGAGGAGAAGTTCGACAAGTTCGCTCGTGGGGTGCTTCCCAAGGTCACCTTCGCGGGCATGATGCAGTACGACGGCGATCTCAAGATCCCCGCCCGCTTCCTGGTGCAGCCTCCCACCATCGACCGCACGCTGGGCGAGTTCCTGGCGGGAACGGGTGTCAGCCAGTTCGCGGTTTCCGAGACCCAGAAGTACGGGCACGTCACCTACTTCTGGAACGGCAACCGTTCCGGCAAGTTCTCGGACAGCCTGGAAACCTACGTCGAGGTGCCTTCGGACGTGGTTCCCTTCGAGCAGCGTCCCTGGATGAAGGCCGCCGAGGTCACCGACGCGCTTCTGGCCGCTCTGGAAACCGGCAAGTACCGGTATCTGCGGGTGAACTACCCCAACGGCGACATGGTGGGGCACACCGGCAACTTCGAGGCCGCCATCACCGCCATGCAGGCGCTGGACCTGCAGCTGGGACGCCTGATTCCCGCCATCCTGGAGAAGGGCGGCGTGGCCATCGTGACGGCCGACCACGGAAACGCCGACGAGATGTACGAACTGGACAAGAAGGGCAACGTGAAGAAGGGCCCCGACGGCTCGCCCAAGGCCAAGACCAGCCACACGCTCAATCCGGTCCCCTGCATCCTGGTGTCGGCCGACAACCCGGGCTGGAAGCTCTCCGGCGCGGTTGCCAAGCCGGGGCTCGCCAACATCGCCGCCACCGTCTGCAACCTCCTGGGATACGAGGCTCCGGCCGACTACGAGCCCAGCCTGGTCGTGAAGGCCTGAGCCGGTGGACAACGTCATCATCGTCGGGAACGTCGCCGAGGATCCGTTCGCGATCGACGTGGGCCACACCTTCGGGCAGGAAGCGGATCTTTCCGACATCATCTCGCTGAAGAACTTCGCCAACGGCGAATTCTGTCCACGCTTCATCTCCGACGAGCAGGACCACGCGCGGATCGGATCGAAGCTCCAGGGCACCACGGTGGTCATCGTCTCGGTCAACAGCGACAGCCACAGCCGCCAGTCCCTGGCCATGCGCAACTTCCTGATCGCCCGCGCGGCCAAGGACAACGGGGCCTCCAAGGTGATCCTGGTGGAACCCGACCTGTTCTATTCCGCGCAGGACCGCGGGCCGCGCACCGAGCACGGGCGGACCGCCCATCCCCGGGACGAGAAGGACCTGAAGAAGTTCGACGGGCAGCCCTTCAGCTCCTTCATGTACGCGCAGCTCCTGAAGGCCGCGGGGGTGGACGGCGTGGTCACGGTCCACAACCACTCCCATTCGGTGCAGGATGTCTTCCGGACCATCTTCCCCGGCGACTTCGTGAACCTCCGGCCCATCGAACTCTACACGCACTACCTCAAGAATTCCGACATGGTGGATACCGGCGGGGACGGGTCCAACCTGGTCTTCTGCGCTCCGGACAAGGGCGCCTTGGAGTTCGTGGAGCAGATGCACAAGGAGATGAACCTGCCCGGCCTGGGCCTGTGCAAG
>Ga0116170_10005315_pt1 | contig 11571 bp, 13 predicted proteins | sample AD_JPNHW1_MetaG_FD_89797 | JGI IMG/M metagenome (GOLD analysis project Ga0116170, IMG submission 89797) | Active sludge microbial communities of municipal wastewater-treating anaerobic digesters from Japan - AD_JPNHW1_MetaG | ecosystem: Engineered > Bioreactor > Anaerobic > Digestate | place... | reverse complement strand
TTCAGCATCTCAGGCGTCAATTCCTTGAGACTGATTTTATCCTTCTTTGCCTTCTTCAATATACTGCAAATCCTTGCATGTGCATACTGGCAGTAGAATACAGGATTTTCATTGGTCTTTCTCTTTGCGAGGTCAATATCAAAGTTTAAATGTGAATTCGGCTTCCTGTCCATAAAGAAATAACGTGCGGCATCAGTACCTACATAATCTACAAGGTCATCCATCGTCACAATCGTACCAAGACGTTTCGACATCTTCACCTTTTCGCCGCTATCGAACAGATTGACCTGCTGCAGGAAGATGATCTCGAGTTTATCTTCCGGGTAATTTAAAGCGTGGATGGCTGCCTTCAGGCGAGGTACATATCCGTGGTGATCAGGACCTAACACGTCAATCATGACATCAAAGGAACGCTGATATTTCGTCAGATGATACGCTAAATCAGGTACAAAATATGTAATGGAACCGTCAGCCTTCATCAGTACACGGTCTTTATCATCCCCAAACTTACTGGAACAGAACCAGATTGCGTCTTCCTTTTCATAGGTGCAATCTGCTTCAGCCAGATAACTCAGGACTTCTTCCACCACACCCTGCTGGCGCAAGGTCTTTTCGGAAACCCAGCTATCGAAGTGAACACCATATTTTTCGAGGCTTTTCACCTGCATATCATGTATCTGCTCGAGTGCGAATTCCTTCAAATGCTCTGTTCTTTCGCGATCAGCCATCAATAGGACACGTGATCCCTCCAGCGTATTCAGCCTGTGGGCAAGATCCTTCACGTAATCACCATGATAGGCTTCAAACGGGAATTCACCTATATTCTCACCGTGCATTTCACGTAAGCGTAATTCAAGCGATTCTGCAAGGATATCCACCTGATTCCCGGCATCATTGATATAAAATTCACGTAATGCGTCATATCCCACAAACTTCATGACACGATAGAGGGAATCTCCGAATGCTGCTGCTCTTGCGCTGACAATATTCAAAGGACCTGTTGGATTGGCACTCACGAATTCAAGAAGTATGCGTTTCCCGGTGCCGGCTTCCGATTTGCCCCAGGAATCATTCTGATCCAGAATGTCCTTGAGAGATTTCTGTAATACCGAAATGTTCATGGTCATATTGATGAAGCCCGGTCCAGCGATCTCCACGGCTTTATAATCCTTGTTTTTACGCAGTTCCGTACAGACCTTCTCCGCTAATTCGTACGGTTTTATCTTATTGAGTTTCGCCAGGACCATGGCAAGATTGGTGGAATAGTCTCCAAACTCATCATTTGCCTGTGTCTCGATGACAAACTTGTCATTTGACTTCAGTTTGAGCTTGGACAGGCATTCGTTCAGGTCATTCGTTATCTTATATTTTATCATTCGTGGTTTCTTCCTGTTTTGGTTTTTGTTCCAGACTTTCAAATAACTGATCTATTTTGAAATTCTCCCTGATAGAAGGAAGAAATACATGTACAATAATATCAAACAGATCAATTAAAACCCATTGCCCATTATCCAGCCCTTCATTACCCATTGTAGCATATTTGACTTCACGGGCTTTACTAATAATGTAATCTGCAATCGCTCTTAAGTGTAATCCGGAATTTCCTTCGCATACAATCACATAATCTGTATATGAGGTTTTCCCCAATAAATCAAAAACCCTTATATTCTCCGCTTTTCTATCTTCAGCCCACTGTACGACCATTTGTGTCATTTCCTTCGCTGTCGGCATATCACTCCTTCTCATTTTTCTGATCAGCGATCAGTTGTTCATAATCTTTTCCGATGATAATGACGAATGGTGCAATTGGATAATCGGTTTCTGCCATTGTCCATTGCTGGATACCCGTCATTTCCATCAGTCTTTGCAAATCACCCTGATCCATTTTTTTTACGACGATGATCGTCTTATTATAAATAAACTTGGGAGCGTTACCGGTTGCCACGATCTCGATGTTCTTCTTGCCCAGAAAATCAGTCATTTCTGAAGCAGCACCTTCAAATCCGCACCCATTCAGCAGCGATATCTTAATCGAAGGCAAAGTTGCTTCCACCTGTGCCTTCTTTTCCATGGCATAGTGCCGATAAACAATGATCCCTATCGTCAATGCGATGAGAAGAACAACGACTAATATCAACAACAGCCGCTTTTTCCCATTTCCACGGGTCAAATTATTTTCGGGTACGTTCATTGTCAAACTGTTCCTGTAGTAGGTTATACGTCCTTTCAAATGCTTCTGGAATCACTCTGATCCCGCCAATTACCGACATGAAATTGCAATCTCCTGACCAACGAGGCACCAGGTGAACATGCAGATGTTCATCAATCCCTGCTCCCGCAGCCTTGCCAAGATTCAGTCCTATATTGATCCCTTCAGGATGATACGCATTCCGAAGCACCTTCTCGGTTAACTGCACGACCTCGAACAAGTCTTGCAACTCTCCCGGATCCAGGTCTGTTAAACTCGACACATGCCTGAATGGTACCACCATCACATGCCCGTTATTATACGGATATAAATTCAGCATGACATAACTCAGTTTGCTGCGGTACACGATGAAGTGCTTCTCATCTTCATTCGCATCAGGCTTATGACACAAAATGCAGCCCTTTTCCTTCTCAGAAAGAATATAGTCCAAGCGCCAGGGTGAATATATATACTTTTTATTCTTCATCGCTCATTACCGTTTCACCAAAATCGAGGAAGTCACCCTTACCCAAGGTTGCATCCTGTATGATATTGTATCCTTTCAAAATTACATCCTCTTCCAGAATGGCATCCTTGATATATGAATTGCATCCGATACGGCAGTTTTTTCCTATCTGCGTTTCTCCCTTGATGATGGTGTTGGCTTCAATGATCGTATCGTGCTCGATCTTTACATGCTCACCGATGATGACTGAACATGGGTTTTCAATCACCACGCCGTTATTTAGCCAGTGTTCCTTGATTTCGTCATAGTATGCAACTTCCAGTTCGGATAATTGCTGCTGGGAATTGATACCAGAGGCTTCGAGAAAGTTCTCAAGCAACACTGCTGACACGATCGCCCCCTGTGAATTTAGAATCTCGAGCGTATCTGTCAGATAGTATTCATGCTGTTTATTATGATTATTCACGAGTTTCAGCGTTTTAAACAGGATGGGTGCATCAAAGCAGTAGATACCTGTATTGATTTCCTGAATCGCTCTTTCGACATCGGATGCATCCTTGTATTCAACGATCTTTTCCACATGGTTCTTTTCAGGATGACGTATAATGCGTCCATAGAGTGCTGGATCATCCATGACATAGGTCAGGACTGTACATGCTGATCCGCTTTCCCGATGTGCTTTCAAGAGATTCTGCAGTGTCTCGGCTTTCAATAATGGAACATCACCGCAAAGAATGAAGACATCTCCCCTAAAATCCTGGAAAACCGGCTCTGTCACCATCACCGCATGACCAGTGCCATTCTGTTCCTTCTGTTCAACAAAACGTATTTTTTCATTCGGTTCCAGGGAATCCATCACGGATTCCTTCTGATACCCCACCACAACACAGATGATCTCACTATCGAGTTCTGATGCTGTATCGACAACTCGCTGGACTAAGGATTTCTCTGCAAGTTGAAAAGTCACTTTCGCCTTTTCAGATTTCATGCGGGTTCCCTTGCCGGCAGCAAGTATGATTGTGGCAACAGGCTTTGTTTCATTGTCATGCCAAATTTCGGTTATTTTACTTGGATCATTCTGCGGCATCGTTTCTCCTCGTAATTCTGCAAGCAATCTCTTCATTGACTTCCCTGATATCGGGTCGATATAATTAGGAGCAATTTCGACCATCGGCTGCAGGACAAATTCTCTCTGGGTGGCTCCAGGGTGAGGAACCGTAATAAGTTCATCCTGATAAACCAAGTCATCTACAAATAGAATATCGAGATCAATAACCCTGGGACCCCATCTGAAAGTCTCTGTCCGCCCCAGTTTCTTTTCTATATTCTTCAATTCTTCAAATAGTTCTGAAGGCTCCAGATCGGTCATGATCCTTACCACCTGGTTCAGAAAATCTTCCTGCTCTGTGTATCCGTATGGTTTTGATTCAAGAACGGCACTTTCATCCAATATCGCTACACTTGGTAGAGCGGCAATTCCTTCCAGGGCTTTACGAAGATGGATCTCTCTCTCTCCAATATTCGAGCCCAATCCGATATATACGATTCTCATCGATTGCGTTCCATCTCCACTTCTACGTACTCAAGCGTACCCTGGATGGGCACGGATGGTTTTTGAATACTGACAATTGCAGTCATGATCTCCGGAAAGGATTCCAGCGTTTTATCCAAAATGCGATTGGCGCAGTTCTCCAATAAATGGAACTGCTGTTTCTCCATAATCTCCTTGATCACAGCGTAAACCCTGGTATAATCCAATGTCGTTTCAAGGTTGCGGATTTCTGAATCGTGTTTCACATCCGTTACTGCCGTATAAGACACCACAAAGCGCTGTCCAAGGCTTCTTTCCGCATCATGAACGCCATGGAATCCATAGAATACCATATCATGAAGGTGTATTTTCATCTTCCCTCTCCTCATGCCGCAGTTGGTCTTGTGGAATAACGCTCATATAAATCTTCTTCCCGTAAAAATGGTCGATCAGTCGGACAACAAAGAAACTCAATCCCAATCCCAATATGGAGATCAGAACCGATGTTCCTTCTGTTAAGTGCAGAATGAATCGTCCAACGACAAATCCAATGATCATGAAGATGATTGGAAGCAGGAAGAGAATCAATGATGAAATGACTTCTGACCCACCATGGATTTGAAGAATGAGTTGATCCCCCACCTTGACAGGCAGGTCGGTTTCCAATGTAAAGTATTTATTCTTGTTTCCGCCGCCGCATACACCACTCATGGAGCAATTCGCGCATCCTGAACTTGGGCAGACCTCAACGGTTATCTTCCTTTCTCTCACTTCGACAACGGTGCAAACGTCTTCTTTTGTCATTTCCTGCATATTATTTACCTTCCCCTTCTATCACATGACGATATGATTCGATGATCTTCGTGATCGTATCTGTCGTTGAAAATCCTTCCCGATACGGCAGGCTCTTCACTTCTCCGCCATTTGCCGTCACAATGTCATTCCCGACAATGTTCTCGGGCAGCCAATCACCACCTTTGACCAATACATTGGGGCTGATCAGTTTAATTAGGTCATATGGTGTGTCTTCATTAAAAATCACGATATAATCGACGTCCGCAAGTCCGCCAAGCACAAAGGCTCTCTCCCTTTGCAAATTGACGGGTCTGGACTCTCCCTTGATCCGATGAATTGAATCGTCGCTATTCAAACCTACGATCATTACGTCACCCAATTGTTTTGCATCATTCAAATAGGCAACATGACCTGCATGGAGGATATCAAAACATCCATTTGTAAATATGATCTTCTTCTTCATTTCATGCAGGGAGCGTGAAATATCCTCGATCTCTGCCCATGTTTTTAATTTCGTTTCTGGATGCATATTTTACCTGCACTACTTGGAATTTTGACTGAATGACTCTATGATCTCATTCGATTTCGCCACCGAAGTCCCAATCTTCCCGCACACTACACCTGCCGCATGATTGGCTATAAGGGCTGCAGTTTCTATATCACAGCCTGCTGCCAATCCCAGGGTCAGGGTACTGATGACAGTATCACCGGCACCGGAAACATCAAAGATTTCCCGGGCAAAAGTTGGAATGGATACCACTTTACTGCCTTTTGAAAACACCGTTAATCCTTTCTCTCCCCTCGTGATGATGAGATATTTTGCCTTGATCCTCTCTTCCAGTTTCGCGACTGCTTCCTGGAATTGGTCTTCGGTTTCGATCATGATCCCCAGGTTCTTCTGCAATTCAGAGAAGTTCGGTTTAAAGACAGTACAATTGCGATAAGCAAAAAAATTCTTGAATTTAGGGTCAACAGCAACCAGTTTCTTTGATTTATTACATAGGGATATGATACTCTCAATCATATGCTCTGTCAACAGACCCTTATTGTAATCTTCCATGATCACAGCGTCATAGGTATTGATCAGTGAAATCACTTTCCCCAGGATGGTCTTTTCCATACTGGATGGGATATCTTCGTGCTTTTCCTTATCGATCCTGACAATCTGCTGCTGATTTGCTATGATGCGAGTCTTCACGGTTGTGGGTCTTTCTTCCGATACGAACACACCTTGGGTGTCGATCTTCTTCCCTTTCAATTGTTTCAATATCTGCTTTCCAGGTTGATCATTTCCAACGATGCCAATGATACATACTTCTGCACCCAACGTAATCAGGTTCTCAGCCACATTTGCCGAACCGCCCAGCCTATATTCTTCACGCTTGACTTCCAGCACGGGAACCGGTGCTTCCGGAGATATGCGGTCCACTGATCCGTGAATATAGTGATCGAGCATGATATCGCCGATCACCAGTATCTTTTTCTTCTTAAAACCATCCATAATAGACTTCAGTGTTTTCACATCCATCATATCCTCACTTTACCGGATAATTCCCATCAAAACAGGCATAGCAGTACTCTTCGGGATTGGTGACACAACTTTTCAGATCATCTAACGAAAGATATTTCAAAGAATCGGCACCACTATATTCCCTGATCTCCTCCAACGTTTTCTGGTTGGCAATCAGGTCAGTTTTATTAGGTGTATCGATACCATAAAAACATGAATACTTTACCTGGGGTGATCCGATCCTTAAATGAACTTCCCCGGCTCCAGCATCTTTCAGCATTTTTACGATCTTGTGAATGGTCGTACCTCGAACGATTGAATCATCGATCAAAACGACTTTCTTCCCGGGAAAGAAATTTGGTAACGGATTAAACTTCTGCTTCACGCTTTCATCGCGTATGGTTTGCTCCGGTTTGATGAACGTCCTGCCAACATAGTGGTTCCTGATCAATCCCAAGCCAAAGGAGATCCGCTTCCCGTTGGCATAACCCAAACCAATGAAATTCGAGGAGTCAGGAACCGGCAATGCATGGTCAGGTTCCCAATCCTTATCTCCATCCGCCAGTTTATTCCCAATCTTCTCTCTGACTGAATATACATTCTCACCAAAATGAAAACTGTCCGGACGTGAGAAGTAGATCTGTTCAAAGACACAGTGTTTATTGCTTTTTAAATACCGATATTGATCAGGATCGTTCTCCATGGTTTGAATCCCATTTTCATTTACGATCATGATCCCGGCTGATGGAACTTCATAACGATTTTCAACTTCCAGGATATCCAAGGCGCAACTTTCAGAAGCAACAACCACCGTACCATCGCTCCTGATGCCCCAAACCATCGGTCTGATTGCATAGGGATCTCGAATCATATACAGTTCTTTCTGGGTTGACATCACGGTCGAATACGCACCCTTCACCCTTCTCATCATCTGCTTGATCGCATCCACGATGGAAAGACCTTCCTTCTCGATCTGGAAGACAATATATTTCAGGATCAGTTCACCATCATTCTCACTGGCAAAAACGACACCTTTTGCTTCCAGTTCACTTCTGACTTCCTGGTAGTTGATGATATCACCATTACTGGCGAGAGCATAGGAAGGACCTGCAAAAGTGTTTACAAGATGAGGTTGTGTATTATACTCAGTCGCAGAACCTTTGGTGGGATATCTTACATGTCCGATCGCAATTCTACCTTCCAGATTTTCTAATAATTCGGGAGGAAAAACCTCTTTAACCAATCCCATTCTCTTATGTATCCTGATATGTTTTCCATCATTGACTGCCATTCCACAACTTTCCTGACCTCTATGCTGTTCGGCAAACATACCCAATGCTGCCAGGCCGGCAGCATTCTCATGGTTAAAGATACCAATGATTCCGCACATTACTATTCCTTATCGCTACGCTTAAATGAGATTTGGTTTTCCCTTCCTTCACTTAACCTTTTGATATTTTCCTTATGTTTATAGATCACAAAACTGCCGATGAATAATACAAGAATCAGGTTATAAACATCCGTGAATTGACTGATCATATTGATATAAAACTCAGAAAGCATAAGCATGAATACGCCAAATATTGAACCTACAGATACATATTTCGTGATCACAGTCAGCAGAATGAATGCGGCAAATGCAATCAGAAGGGGTATGGGTGTGAGCATGAAGAATACACCCGCAGCGGTGGCAACCCCTTTCCCACCACGGAATCCCAAAAATACGGAATAGATATGACCCAGTATTGTAGCAATGCCAACTAAACTGAGGAACAGGGCTGTATTATTGATTCCGAATTTGGCATACAGAAAGGTACCCAATATCACGGCGCCGACACCTTTTCCGATATCGATCAATAGCACAATAACGGCTAATCCGGGACCAAGTACTCTCATTGTGTTCGTTGCTCCGATATTCCCACTTCCCTGTTTACGGATATCCTGCTTGCGGATGAGTTTTACAAATATGAAACCTGTTGGAATACCTCCAATCAGATACGCCAATATAATTGGCAGACTAATACTCAATATCGGGTTCATCTGGATCCTTACCTTTGAATAAGATTCGTATCGTAGCTCCCTTGAATTGGAATTTCTCACGAATCTGATTATGTATGTATCGTTTGTAACTTTCCGACAGAAGTTTCGGACTATTACAGAAGATTAAAAAAGTCGGCGGATGCATTTCAATCTGGGTCATGTATTTCAGTTTAATATGCTTCCCAGTATGGTGCGAAGGTGCATGCTTATTGATGATGTCTTCACGGAATTCATTCAATTGAGCAGTCGGTATGCGAATATGACTCTGCTCACTCACTTCGAAGATCGTTTCCAGTATTTTCTGTACTCTTTGCCCTGTTAAGGCAGAAATGAAGAGAATTGGCGCATAATCGATAAAACTAAGTTCCGACTTGATCATGGTCACAAACTTACCGATGGTGGAGTTGTCCTTTTCGGGCAGATCCCACTTATTGACGACAATGATCAGATCCTTGTACTTTCTGCGTGCATAGGAGGCGATTCTCTGTTCCTGATTGGAAATTTCCTCATCCGCCGCAACGACAAGCAGAACGATATCCGCCCGATCCACTGTATCGATCGTGCGCATGGAACTGAAGTATTCCACCCCATATTTGACCTTCGATTTACGGCGTAATCCTGCTGTATCGATGATGGTCAGGTTCTTCCCCATATACCTCAGATCTGTGTCGATGGAATCCCGGGTGGTGCCCGGAATCTCGGAGACAATGACCTGGTTATTCCCGAGCAGTTTATTTACGATCGAAGATTTTCCTACATTCGGCTTCCCGACAATCGCAATCTTGATCGTATCTTTTTCTTCTTCCTCCATGTCGCTTGTTGGAATATGAACCATCAGTTCATCGAGGAACTTCCCGGTATTCCTGCCCTGGCTTGCGGAGATTGGGAATGCATCGCCAAATCCAAGTTGGAGAAATTCAAAGAGGTCGAATTCATCTTTTTCATTATCCACTTTATTAACGACCAGCATCACTTTTTCGCGATGAGTCTTGAGCATCTTTCCAATGGCTATATCCAGGTCCGTGACACCGGTCTTGGCATCGACCAGAAAAAGTATGAAATCAGATTCTTCCATGGCAATCGATGCCTGGTAACGAATCATCTGATCCATGGACTCATTCGAATCAGCGATAATTCCACCTGTATCAATGATTGTGAATACTTTGCCGTTCCACTCGACATCTTCATATTTTCGGTCACGCGTGATGCCTGCTTCAAAATCGACTATGGCACTGCGCTTCCGGCATAAACGGTTGAATAATGTGGATTTCCCAACATTGGGACGCCCCACAATGGCAACGATCTGCTTTCTCATTCAATATTTCCTTGGAATTGCTAAATTTCGTTATTCAGCGATACTAATTCATGCGAACATGTGAATTTGTCAAAGGAAATGAATGGTAGAAGGTGACAGCTTAGTGGTTACTGGTGACTAGAAACAGGAAGGCAGAAGGTTACTGGTTACTGGTTACAGGTTACTGGTTACTGAAAACAGAGGGATGAGTATAGGGAGAGTTCGTTTTCTAAAATTTAAGTTCCAGGCTAACCTTTTCATCTTCCAGTTTCAGATGGATTTCCTTCTTCTTCTGGTCAAAATTATAAAGGTCTGCATCCACGTAGGCGTCGAGAACAGAGAGGAAAACAGTCGTTCCGATCCACCAGTAATCACTTTGCCTGCTATTGTAGTTCTTCTGGTATTTGGACTGGTAATAATTGAACAACTCAGGATTGTTCTGAGCTTTATCGTAGTAATAATTGATTCGATTCGTATGATAAACAGCCATTCCGACGAAGGTTGCTTCAGAGGCAAAGAATATCGCCGATTTCACATATGAATGGTTATAATACTGCCCGGCACCCGGCAAGGCAGCCGAGAGAAGACCTGCTTTCAACGAACTGCGTCCCGTATCGAAGGCTGCAAGCGAAAAAGTAAGAAGTACAAACAGAAGAATCAAGATGATATTACGCATGCTATTTCCCCAGTATCTTTTCACGTAAGCTGAGGAGGAAAAGCGGAATCATGATCTCATGATGTCCAACAAAATAATACCCTTTCCCACCTGTCATGGTTGGGCGGTCAACGACATTTGTCTGGGGTCTGTAATGCATGTTCATATCGAATACGGCTGTATAGAAATCCTTGAGTGGATAACCAAGATTGCGAACCACGGTAATGGCTTTCAGGAATACTTCGGGTAAGATCACAGCAGAGCCGAAATTCAGGAATACACCGCCATCATTCAATTCGATGAGGGAGTTGCAGAAAATCCGGAAATCACGTAGAGAACAATCACCTATCGCCTTTCCATCGGCAGAGGCATGCTGATGGATAATGTCAGTCCCAACAGCGACATGAACTGTAAATGGGATCTGTTTCTGATAGGCTGCTGCCAATATTGATTTATCCTTGTACGGTGCATCGGATTCGCTGATGGCTTTCCCGACTGCTTCACCATAACCCAAGCCCTCTTCAGAAGCCTTCGTGATAATGTGATTAATCCCATCCGCTGTTTCAATAGCCATCCCGAAGGAACCATCCGCCAATGCTGTGGTTACATCCTCTGATGTATTCCCGAAATGGGCGATTTCATAGTCGTGTATGACCACGGAATTATTGGATAAAATACCTTTAATGACTCCCATGTTGATCATTTTGATGAGAAGGGGAGCCAGTCCGCACTTGATGACATGCCCACCCATACCAACGATGATGGGTTTTCTTCTCCGAACTGCTTCTGCACAATGATTCAGCAGTTCCTGCATTTCCGATGCTTTCAGGATTTGGGGAACACTGTTCCAGAAGGATGATAACTCGGTTTCCTGAACTTGAGCAAACGCCTTCTCATTCACTTTCGAAAGCCTGTCTGATATCGAATATCGATTCAATTTACTGAGGTCAATTTCCTTGAATTTGCTCATGTATCATCCTTTGTTTCATTGTTTTGTTTCTCTTTACTTTCAAAATCCAGATTGTCAAGGAGAAAGTAGGAGCACCCGGGATGGAGACGCTGTGGGATTGAAGATTGAAGATTGAAGATTTG
>Ga0116170_10005311_pt1 | contig 11574 bp, 8 predicted proteins | sample AD_JPNHW1_MetaG_FD_89797 | JGI IMG/M metagenome (GOLD analysis project Ga0116170, IMG submission 89797) | Active sludge microbial communities of municipal wastewater-treating anaerobic digesters from Japan - AD_JPNHW1_MetaG | ecosystem: Engineered > Bioreactor > Anaerobic > Digestate | place... | reverse complement strand
GGGCGGCCTGCCCTTCGTGACCCTCCGCGACCGGACCATCGACCGGGCCCTCTTCAACCGGGCCACCGAGGAGCAGCTCGAGCTCCAGGCCTCCTTCGAGGTCCAGCGCATGAAGGCCATGGACTGCTACATCGGCTTCACCTCGCTCAGGAACCAGTTCGCCTGGGCCGACATGCCGCCCGACGCCCTCCAGCGCTACAACGCCATCGTCAACAAGAAGGTCCACATGGACGTCCGCCTCCCGGACACCCGCTGGGTCGTCCTCCGCTACCCTTCAGCCGCCTTCGCCCAGATGGCCGCCATGAGCGAGGAGGCCTTCGAGGACTGGTACTTCGACGTCTGCACCATGGACTACGCGAAGATGTCGAAGGCCATGGACCCCCTCGTCGAGCTCATGCAGAAGACGGACCGGGTGCGCCTCGTCGGGCCCGGCACCGACCTCTCCTTCTCGATCAAGGGCCTCCCCGCCATCAAGTGCGACGGCACCATGAACATTCCCGACGGCGAGGTCTACACCGCGCCCGTCCGCGAGTCGGTGGACGGCGTGATTTCGTACAACGCGCCCGCAGAGAAGGACGGCTTCACCTTCGAGCGCATCCGCTTCGAGTTCAAGGGCGGGAAGATCGTCAAGGCCACGGCCAACGACGACGAGCGCGTGAACCGGGTCCTCGACATCGATGCGGGCGCGCGTTACGTGGGCGAGTTCGCCATCGGCGTCAATCCCTTCATCAACCGCGCGATGAAGGAGACCCTCTTCGACGAGAAGATCGCCGGCTCCATCCACTTCACCCCGGGCAACGCCTACGACGACTGCTTCAACGGCAACAAGTCCGCCCTCCACTGGGACCTCGTCCTCATCCAGACCCCCGAATGGGGCGGCGGCGAGATCTGGTTCGACGGCCGCCTCGTCCGCAAGGACGGCATCTTCGTCGCGCCCGAGCTCTCGGGCCTCAATCCCGACCGGCTGCGCTAGCCGCCGTCAGCCAGGGAAGGAGAAGCCGTGATCCTGTCCATACTCCTCACCGTCCTCGGGCTCTGCCTTTTCGAGACGGTCTCCAGCATCGACAACGCCATCATCAACGCCGAGGTCCTCGGCGGGATGGGCCAGAAGGCGCGGCGGTGGTTCCTCACCTGGGGCATCATCGTGGCCGTCTTCCTCATCCGCGGCCTCCTTCCCTGGCTCATCGTCTGGGTCGCGACGCCGGGCCTCGGCCCCCTCGAGGCCTTCGCCGCGGCCTTCTCGAACGATCCCTCGGTCCTCGAGGCCATCGACCGATCGCGGCCGCCCCTCCTCATGGGCGGCGGCGTCTTCCTCGTACTCCTCTTCCTGCACTGGCTCTTCCTCGAGCCCAAGCACTTCGGGCTGCCGGGCGAGAGCGCCTTCATGAAGCGGGGAGTCTGGTTCTTCGCGGCGGCCGCCGTCCTCCTTGCCGTCCTCGTGAAGTTCGCCCTCGACGTCTCGAGCGGCCTGGCCTTCGCGGCGGTGCTCGGCTCCACGGGCTTCTTCATCACCTACGGCTTCAAGGAGAACGCCGAGAAGAGGGAGGAGGGCCTCGTGGCCGGCGCCCAGGGCGGAGTCGCGATGTCCGACATCTCGAAGCTCCTCTACCTCGAGATCATCGACGCGACCTTCTCGATAGACGGGGTCCTCGGCGCCTTCGCCTTCACCCTCTCGGTGCCCATCATCCTCATCGGCAACGGCCTCGGCGCCGTGGTGGTGCGGCAGATAACGATCGGCAACATCGAGAAGATCAAGCGCTACCGCTACCTCAAGAACGGAGCCATGTATTCCGTCCTCTGCCTCGGCGCCATCATGGTCTCCGAGGGCTTCGGCGCCGGCCTGCCCGAGTGGCTCTCGCCCGCGCTGACCTTCGCGATCGTCGGCGGCTTCTTCTGGAAGTCGGTCATCGCGGCCAGGAAGGACGACGCGGCGGCGAGGGCCGGGGCCTGATCCCCGGCTTGCATCCCGGCCTCCCGGGCCGTCCGGCGCGCGCCGCCGGGCGGCCCTTGTTTCTTTGAAGCTTGACACCGCGCAAAACTGCCCCTACCCTGAACGAAAACGCACAGACTCCATTCCTCGAGGTGGTCGATGTCCAGGCGCTTCAGCATCCTTGGAAGGCTTCTCCTCGCGTTCGCGGCCGTCGCGATGATCGGCGCGGCGGCAGGGTTCTACGGACTTGCATCCATGGGAAGGCTCTCCCGCCAGATGGATGCCATGTACGGCCAGACCATCGACCCCCTCGCGTCGGTCTTTGCCCTCTATGGCCACTGGCTCAGGCTCGCTCCTTCCGTCGACGGGCTGGGGGAGCTCCGCAACGTCTCCAACAACGCGAGCCTGGTGGCCCAGGGCCTGGGCAAGGTCGACTCGACCTTCGAGGAGCTCCGGGCGGCAGCCGGCACGGGAGCCTTCAAGGAGAGCCTCGATGCCTGCGCCACTTCCTGGGCCGACTACAAGGCCCGCCTGGCCGCGCTCGAGGATGCGGCCGGGTCGGGAGATCCGGCCGCCGCCGCGGAGTCCCTCGTCTCGCTGAAATCGGGCCCCGGGCTCGCGATGACGGGCGCCCTTTCGCGGATGATCTCCACCTTCATCGGGCAGGGCACCACCATGTCGGCGAACGCGAGGAAGCAGGCGACCGCCTCTTCCTTCGTGCTCGCGGCCCTCGTCGCCGCCTCCATCCTCGCCTCGCTGGCCCTGGCGGTCCTTCTTGCCCGGCAGTTCGCGCGCCCCCTCTCGGCCTCGGTGGCGGCCGCGTCGCGCATCGCGACGGGCGGGCTCGCGACCGCCATGGACCCTGCCGCCCTCCGGCGGGGAGACGAGCTCGGGGACCTGTCGCGAGCCCTCGACCGCATGGCGCGCGACCTTTCCGGGCAGATGCGCACCCTCCGCTCGTCCGTGGCCGAGCTCGCCTCCGTGGGCTCGAGCCTCGGCAAGACGATGGCTGACACCGACAAGGCCCTGCGCGAGGTCGATGGCGCCGCGTCCGGGATCCTCGGCCATGCGGAGGCCCAGGCCGAGGGCGTGGGCCGCACCATCGCGACCGTCCGGAACATGGCGCAGGTCATCGAGGGCCTCGACGAGGCCATCGAGCGGCAGGCGGAGAGCGTCTCCGCCTCCTCCTCCTCGGTCGAGGAGATGGTCGGCAACATCTCCTCGGTCGGCGAGGGGCTGGAACGCATGGGCACGAGCTTCTCCGAGCTCATGGCCGCGGCCGGCGAGGGGCGGGTGAAACTCGACGGGGTGACGACGGTCATAACCGACATGGCCGAACGTTCGGAGAAGCTCTCCGAGGCCAACACCATAGTCGCGGGCATCGCGGCCAGGACCAACCTCCTCGCGATGAACGCGGCCATCGAGGCCGCCCATGCGGGCGAGTCGGGCCGGGGCTTCGCTGTCGTCGCCGACGAGATCCGCAACCTCGCGGAAAACGCGGCGCGCCAGTCCAAGGAGATCAGGCGCGACATCGAAGGCATCCGGCAATCGATCGACGCGGCCGTGGCGAGCTCAGAGGCGGCGCGGCGGGCCTTCGCGGGCGTCGTGGAGCTCCTCGACCGGGTCGAGGGCCTCGAGCGCGAGATCATGGCCTCCCTCGACGAGCAGCGCGAGGGCTCGCGCCTTGCCCTCGAGGGGCTCTCGTCCATCAACGAGGTGACCGCGCGCGTCCAGGCCGGCTCCGTGGAGCTCAGCAAGGGGTCCCGCGCGATCGGCGGCGTGATGGATGCCCTCGAGGGCGCCACGACGGCCCTCAAGGACGCGGTGGCCGGCATCTCGAACAGCGTGTCCGACATCGGCACTGCCGTCCAGTCGGTGGCCGACCTCTCGGTCCGGAACGAGGAGGCGATCCGCGCGGTCGAGGCCCTCGTGGCCCTTTACGTCCTCGATCCCCCAGGGAGCGAGGCGGACCGCCAGGCCGAGGCCGGCTGAGGCTCCCGCGGCGCGGGCGCCGGCCGGGAGGCGGGTCCCGCGCCAGGGCGCAAGGAGGTTCCCATGAGCGGCTTGTTCCCCATGCTTTTCCTGAGCCACGGCTCGCCTGTAAACGCGGTCGAGGAGACGGAATTCTCCCGTGCCCTCGGCCGCCTTGCCGCGCGACTGCCGCGTCCCAAGGCCATCCTCTGCATCTCGGCGCACTGGACAAGCCCCGGCCCCCTCCTCGGGAGCAGGACGCAGGGGCCCCTCGTATACGACTTCTACGGCTTCCCGCCCGAGCTGTATCGCATAACCTGGCCTGCGCCTGGACAGCCCGCCTTGGCGGAGCGCGCCGCAGGCCTCCTCGCGGCCTGGTCGCCCCGCCTCGACCCCGGGCGCGGCCTCGACCACGGCGCCTGGACCGTCCTCATGCGCCTCTTCCCCGCGGCCGACGTCCCGGTGCTGCAACTGTCGCTCGCGGACGGCCTTTCGCCGCAGGACCATGCCCGGCTTGCCGCGGCCCTGGCTCCCCTCCGGAAGGAAGACGTCCTCATCGCGGGCTCGGGGAACTTCACCCACAACCTGGCCGAGGTCTCCTGGGAGGGGGACGCGGAGCCGCCCTCCTGGGCCCTGGACTTCGACCGGGCCGGCCAGGCGGCCCTGGAAGCGGGCGACCTTTCCTTCTTCATCGACGCGGTGTCCGATTCCCGGGCCGGCCGCCTCCGGGCGCATCCGACGGACGACCACCTCCTCCCCCTCCTCTACACGGCGGCACTCGCCGCCGCTTCGGGAGAGGGACCAGAGACGGTCTACGAGGGCTGGCAGAACGGCAGCCTCTCGATGCGCTGCCACGCCTGGGGGCTCTGAGCCGCGCGGCCTCGCGCCGGCTCCGCTCTGGCGGCGGGCCGCCGCGCAGCCTACACTGTCCACGTGGATCGCGAGAGCAGGCTCCAGGGCGACAGGCTGCCCTTCTCCTCGGGACAAGCCGCCTGGGACATGGCCGGCATGCACGGCCTCGTCCTCGTGCGCTCCGGCGTCCTCAGGCTCGATCCGGCGGAACTCCCCGCCGGCCTGGCAGCCGCCTTCCCCGCGCCAAGCCTCGTCCTCCTTCCTCCGTCGATGCCGGGCCTCGCGCCGGCGTCGGCCGCGGCGCCGGGGAGGGCCCCAGGGCCCGGAATCCTTGCCGTCCGCTTTGGCCGCTCCCTTGTCGACCCCCTCGACCTCGATGAGAGCGCCGACCTCGTCATGGACCTCATGGGCTCCCCGAATCCGGTCGCCGCGCGGCTTTCCCCGGGGGAGGCCGCGGAGGCCGAGGCCCTCTTCCTCTCACTCGGTCGGGAAGAAGCAAGGCAGGCCCTGGGATCGGGGGACATGATCCGCCTCAGGCTCCTCGAGCTCGCCATCCTCCTCGTCAGGGCGCGCCATGCGGCAGCCCCTTCCCGGCCCGGACCCGCGGGCCATGCGGAGGCCCCGCTGCGCTTCCACCCGGCGGAGGCCATGGACTACATCGAGGCGCACTGCGCCGACGCGCTCACGCTCGACGGGCTTGCGGCGCGTTATGCGATGAATCCCAGCTACTTCTCCCGCCGCTTCCATGGGGAATGCGGCCTGTCCGTGGTCGAGTGCGTCAACCGGGCGAGGATCAGGAAGAGCTGCCTCCTCCTCAAGCGCACGGAGGCCAGCGTCCTCGAGATCGCCTTTGCCGTGGGCTACAACAACCTTTCGCACTTCAACCGCTACTTCCGCCGCCTCATGGGCATGAGCCCCCGCGATTACCGGAAACCCGGCGGAACGTAAAAAGGGTACCGGTTTTCCTGCGCATCCGTGGAGGAACGACTCCCCTCGAAAGGCCATGATCTGGAACATGGAGGAAATCCATGGAAGCTGATCCGGTCTTTTTCGGCAGGCTGGCCCTGCCTTCGCGCGCCGTCGTCCATCGCTGCAGGCTGGACGCGGATGCCCTGGCGGCCGCGGCCTCCAAGGGCTGTTTCGTTCCGGGGCCGGGCGAGACCTGCGAGCTCGAGGTGGGCGGGCAGGTCGTGGCCCGCGGCAGGATAATCCGCAAGGGCGGCAGGCGTTTCTTCAAGGTCATCGAGATATCCCAGGGAGGCGGGTCATGAAGCTCGGGAGCGTGCGTCAGGCGAGGGTCGAGGCCCGCGTGGAGCTGGGCCGGACGGAGCTCAGCGTGGGAGAGCTTTCCACGATCGGCTCGGGTTCCATCATCAAGCTGGAGCGGCTGGCCGGCGAGCCCGTCGACTTCGTCGTGGCCGGGGAGCTCGTGGCCAGGGGCGAGGTGGTGGTGATCGACGAGAACTTCGGCATACGCCTCACCGAACTCGTCGAAGGGGGGGCCTAGCCATGGACATGGGCATGGTGGACGGGTCGAGGATCCTGGGGAAGGACGTGCATGCCGGCAAGTCCTATCCGGTGGCGACCTGGGATTTCCGGCGGCCCGGCAAGGTCTCGAAGGAACAGCTCCGCACGATACAGGTACTCCATGAGGGCCTCGCGCGCAGCCTCGAGATGCGGCTTTCGGGCACGGTCCATTCCATGGTCTCCGTGAAGCTCGCATCGCTCGACCAGATGACCTACGCGGAGTTCATCGCCTCGCTGCCCTCGCCCACGGTCATGGCGGCCTTCGGCATGCAACCGCTCAAGACCTCGGCCATCCTCGAGCTGGGCGGAGCCTTCGTCTACCCCGTCCTCGACCGCCTCTTCGGCGGCCCCGGCCGCCTTGACCGGATCGAGCGCGAGCTTTCCGACGTGGAGTTCGCGGTCATGGAAGGCGTCCTCGGCCGCATGCTCGAGGGCGTCGGCGAAGCCTGGGCCCCCGTGCTCGAGCTGAAGCCCCGCCTCTTCCAGGTGGAGACCCATCCGCAGTTCGCGCAGGTCGTCCCTCCCCAGGAGATGGTCGTCCTCGCGACCTTCGATACCAGGTTGTGCGACATCGACGGACGGCTGAAGCTCTGCTACCCCTGCCTGACCATCGAGCCGATCCTCGAGCGGCTCACCGCTCAATACCTCTACGCGCAGGACCGGTCCAGGCCGGGGAAGGCCGGCTTCCAGGTCCGGTCGCTCCCGATGGAGGCCTCGGTCTCCTTCGAGGCCGAGCGCCTCTCCCTCGCCGACCTGCTCGGCCTGCGACGGGGCTCGTTGGTCGCCCTGCCGGGGCTGGACGAGGGCCTCGCGAAGCTCTGGGTCGGAGGCGAGCCCGTCCTCGACCTTGCCGCGGGACAGGAGCCCCGCGGCAGGAAGGGCAAGGGGGGCCTCCCGCTTTCCTGGACGGTGTCCGGCAAGGGGGCCATCAAGGACCTGGCCGCCTTCGGCGCAATGGCCGACGGAACTACGGAGGCCCGCAGGGACGCCGTGGAGGCCTCGGTGCGCAGCCTCTCGGCCGAGCTGTCCGGAGCGGTCAAGGACATACAGGCAGGCATCGCGGGGCTCGCCAGGAAGCAGGAGGAGCTGCAGGACCAGCTCATCTTCCAGTCGCCCGAGCGCGAGCTCGCCGGCGAGACCGCAGGCGACGGCAAGCAGCCCTTCGCCTCCCTCAAGGATTTCGGCGCCAGGCAACTTGCCGCCTTCCTCCAGTCGGAAGGCCTCCAGCTCGTCGCCCTCGTGATCTCCAGCCTCGAGCCGGCCCAGGCCTCGGCCGTGTTCTGCGGCCTGCCCGAAGAGCTGCAGCCCGAGGTGGCGCGACGCATCGCCTCGATGGAGGAGACCTTCCCCGAGGTCATGCGGACCGTGGAGGAAGTCCTGCGCAGGAAGCTGGCCATGGTGTCCTCCCCGGCCTACTCGGAGAAGGGAGGCGTCGATGGCCTCGTCGACATCCTCGAGCTCGTGGACCGCGAGACGGAAATCCGGGTGATACGGGAACTCGAGACGATCGACGCCGAGGTGGCCGAGTCGATCAAGCGCAACATGTTCGTCTTCGAGGATATCGGCCTCCTCGACAAGGCCTCCGCCTCCCTCGCCCTCGCGTCCACGCCCGAGGCGGACATCCTCATGTCGCTCAAGGGCGTCCCCGACGGGGTCGCGGCCTTCGTCTGGTCCTGCCTCCCCGCCGTCGAAGTGCCGCGGCTCAAGGAAGCCTTCGGCGTCATGGGCGCCGTCAGGCTGAGGGACGTGGAAGCGGCCCAGCGGCGAGTCGTCGAGACCATACGGGCCCTCGAGGAGGAGGGGCGGATCGTCATTACGGGGCCGAGGGTAGATTCTCCGGGCTGAGGCCGCGCCTGCGGGCCGGCCAGCGCCGGCCCGGGCGATCGGCCTGGATTGACAGGTCTGTCCTTGAAAAATCCGGGACTGTCGCTCCAAGGGCTCTTCGCGGCACGTAAAAAACCTTGCAATTTACCGGTTTTAGGCTAGACTTTCCCCTCGATGATAACGCACCCATGGTGCATACAGGAGGAACGTTCGTGAAAAGAATCGCATCCTTCGTGGTTGTCCTCTTTGCCGCCGTGGCTTTCGCTTCCGCGCAGGCCCAGTCGGTCGGAGCCTATACCACCCTCGAAGAGCCCCTCGCCAAGCAGCTCTTCGACCAGTTCGAGCGTGAGACGGGCATCCACGTCAATTGGCAGCGCCTCGCCGGCGGCGAGGTCGAGACCCGTCTCGAGGCCGAAAAGGGAAATCCCACGGTCTCCATCTGGGTCGGAGGCGTAGGCCTCAACCACATGAGCGCCAAGGCCAAGGGCCTCACGACGCCCTACCGCTCGCGCCTTGCCGACAACACGCCCGCGCAGTACCGCGATCCCCAGAACTACTGGATCGGCCTCTACGTCGGCCCCCTCGGCTTCATCTCCAACGACAAGCGCCTCGCCGAGCTCGGACTCCAGCCCCCGAAGAGCTGGGCCGACCTCCTCAAGCCCGAGTACAAGGGCCTCATCCGCATGGGCAATCCCACCGTCACGGGCACGGCCTACAACATCCTCACCACCATCCGCTACGTGTTCAAGGGCGACGAGAACAAGGCCTTCGACTATATGAAGAAGCTCGACGCCAACATCGACCAGTACACGAAGTCCGGTGCGGCCGGCGGCAAGAGCGTGGCCATCGGCGAGATCCCGATAGCGATCGGCTATGCCCACGACATGGTCAAGCTCAGGGTCGAAGGCGCTCCCGTCACCATCACCATCCCCAGCGAGGGCACCGGCTACGAAGTCGCTTCCATGTCCCTCGTGAAGGGCGGCAAGGACCCCGTCAACGCGAAGAAGCTCTATGACTGGATCCTCGGCAAGACCGCCCAGGACATCATCGCCCAGTGGTACGTCGTCCCGCTCTCGAAGCTCGCGACCAAGAATCCCGTCGCCTTCAGCCTCGACGAGGTGAAGACCGTGAAGCAGGATCTCCAGTGGGACGCCGACAACAAGGTCCGTCTCCTCGAGCGCTGGACTGCCGAGATCGGCTCCAAGCGCTGATGATTCCCCGCTTCCCCGAGCGGTGAAACGCGCGGGAAGCTCGACCGGCGCCTTCGTCCCTCTCGGGACGGAGGCGCCGCCTTCCATCGGCCTTCGTGGGCCCGTAGCGCGTTCGAATCCCCTTTCCCCGATACTTCACGCAAGCAGGTTCCCGTGTTCACAAAGAAGAAGATCATCGTTTTCCTGACGGCCATAGCCGTCTTCGTGGCCCTCGACCTCTGGATGTTCTCGGCTCTCAAGTCGAGCTACAGCAAAACCCTCCTCGAGGACCAGCGCCAGCTCGTGACCGCCGTGGCACGTTCGGTGCCGGCCGATCCAGCCAACATCGACGCCTGGCTCGAGTCCGCGGCCCAGAGCTACCCCGGCACCGGCATCCTCTACATCGCCGGCATCCCCGGCATCGATGAGACCGTCTCCACCTATTCGAAGCTCCCCGAGCTCCTCGAGCTCTACGGGCGGGAAGAGGGGAGCGAGGTCTTCGCAAAGGGCATCGAGGCAGCGGGCTACCTCGAGACATCTCTTTCCGGTTCGACCTACCAGCTCGGCTCGGCGAAGGTCCGGCTCCTCTTCGCGCCGGTCCCGAACGAGACGGGTGATACCGCCAACGGCATAGTCGTGGCGGCACTCGACGAGGTCCGGAGCGCCTCCTTCCTCAACCTCGCCAACGCCCTCTCCATCATCGCCTTCGCGATCTTCTCCCTCGCCTTCGGCATCATCCTCTTCACGAGGGATCCGCCCACGGGTTACGCAATCCTCGTCCTCTTCGGCGTGGCCGCCGTCTTCGTCGCCTATCCCCTCCTCGAGGCCCTGAAACTCACCTTCCTCAAGGACGGCCGCTTCTCCTTCGCGGTCTGGCTCGAGGTCCTCGGCAACAAGCAGTACCTCTCGGCCCTCGCGGGCTCCGTGAAGCTCGGCTGCCTCACCGCGACCATCTCGACGGTCATCGGCTTCATCTTCGCCTTCGCCGTGGCGCGCACGAGCATCAGGGCCAAGAAGCTCATCACGACCCTGGCCACCCTGCCCGTCATCTCGCCGCCCTTCTCCCTCACCCTGTCGATAATCCTCCTTTTCGGGAACAACGGCCTCATCACGAACAAGATCCTCCACCTCCAGAATTTCTCGATCTACGGCATGTGGGGCCTCTCGCTCGTACAGACCATCTCGATGTTCCCCATAGCCTTCCTCACCCTCTCCGGAGTCCTCCAGGCCATCGACTCGACCCTCGAGGAGGCCTCGCTCGACCTCAACGCGGGACGATGGAAGACCTTCAGCCGCGTGACCCTGCCCCTCGCCATGCCGGGCATCCTCTCGTCCTGGCTCCTCGTCTTCACGAATTCGCTGGCCGATTTCGCGAATCCCCTCCTCCTCGCGGGCTCTTTCCGGGTCCTCTCGGTCGAGTCCTACATCGAGGTCACGGGCATGAACCGCCTCGCGAACGGCGCGGCCCTCTCGATCCTCCTCCTCCTCCCGACCCTGACGGCCTTCTTCGCCCAGCGCTCCTGGGTCTCGAGGAAGTCCTTCGTCGTCGTGACGGGCAAGCCCTCGGGCCGCCTCTCCGACCTCGCCGCCAAGCCCGTGCGCATCGGCCTGGCCGCCTTCATCGCGGTCTTTTCCCTCTTCGTGGTCGCCCTCTACGGCACCATCGTGGCGGGCTGCTTCGTGAAGAACTGGGGCATCGACTACAGCTTCACCCTCGGCAACATCGTGGAGGCGCTCCAGCGCGGCAAGGACGCCATCCTCTCGACGGTCCTCCTCTCGGCCATAGCCACGCCGATAGCGGGCATCCTCTCCATGGTCGCCGCCGTCCTCGTGGTGCGGAAGAAGTTCCCCGGGAAGCGCTTCCTCGAGGCCCTCATCATGACGCCCTTCGCGATACCCGGCACCCTCCTCGGCATCAGCTACATCCTCGCCTTCAACAAGCAGCCCATCCTCCTCGTGGGCACGGCAGCCATCCTCGTCATCAACTACGTCGTCCGCGAGCTGCCGGTCGGCCTCGAGAACGGCGTGGCCACCTTGAACCAGATCGATCCCTCGATCGAGGAGGCCGCCTCGGATCTCGGCGCGGACCAGGCCACGGTCTTCAGGACGGTGGTCATGCCCCTCATCAGGCCGGCCTTCATCTCGAGCATGTCCTATACCTTCGTCCGCTCGATGACGGCGGTCAGCGCGATCATCTTCCTCATCAGCGCGCGCTGGTACCACATAACGATCCAGATCTACAACTTCTCCGAGAACATCCGCTTCGGGCTCGCGAGCGTC
>Ga0116170_10005307_pt1 | contig 11584 bp, 8 predicted proteins | sample AD_JPNHW1_MetaG_FD_89797 | JGI IMG/M metagenome (GOLD analysis project Ga0116170, IMG submission 89797) | Active sludge microbial communities of municipal wastewater-treating anaerobic digesters from Japan - AD_JPNHW1_MetaG | ecosystem: Engineered > Bioreactor > Anaerobic > Digestate | place... | reverse complement strand
GCCGCCGAAATCTTGGCAAAAGCAACCGCGCCCCCCCTTTTCTGCGGAGGCCCCCACGATCCTGCCGGAGCCCTTGCCCGCGTAAGGGCGGAGAAGCTCCACGCAGGCGCTGTGCGTCGCGGGAGAGGGCGTCATGATCTGCCAGCCGACAAGCGAGGAGATGTCCTGCGCGACGGCACGCCCGCAGAGAAGCGCGAGTCCGACGAGGGCCCACGGAAAAGCGTGCCCCGCCGCATGATTTCTTCTCGTCATTCCAGCCCCCAGGGTCTTGTCTTTATCGCTTGTCCTGTTCCCTCCGATCCCGATCCCCCTTCGAACACGGCAAGCCGACCCATGCAATTTTCGACGAGCGTATCACCGCGGAGCCCCGCCCGTCAAGGAAACCGGATCATTCAGAAACGCAACAGGGACGTGTCGGGGAAGAAACCGGAAACCTTTGCCCGCGCGCCGCTTTCGCGGACTGGCCTTGTCGGGCGGCGCGCCTTCAGGTCTTGGACCCTTTGCGGCGGACCGTTGGCTTTGAGCCCTGGCCCCATTTCCAATCCCGGATTTCAGGCATGTCTTCGCCGTATCGGCGGATATACGCTTTGTGATCGATGATCCGGTCCCGGAGCCACTGTTTGACGTACGCGGCCCGCGTCTCCAACCCCGGCACACGGTCTATCACGTCGTTGGCCAGATGGAAACGGTCGAGGTCGTTCATCACCGTCATGTCGAAGGGCGTCGTGGTTGTGCCCTCTTCCTTGTAGCCGCGAACGTGCAGATTCTTGTGGTTTGTGCGGCGGTACATCAGCCGGTGAATGAGCAGCGGATAGCCGTGGAAGGCGAAGATGATCGGCTTATCGGCCGTGAAGAGCGCGTCGAACTCCTTGTCGCCCAAGCCGTGCGGATGTTCGCTCTGCGGCTGGATCTTCATCAAATCCACGACGTTGATCACCCGGACTTTCAGCTCGGGAAGCTGCTGCCGCAGCAAGTCGGCGGCGGCCAGCGTTTCGAGCGTGGGCACATCGCCGCAGCACGCCAGCACGACATCCGGTTCATGGCCCTTGTCGTTGCTGGCCCACTCCCAGATGCCGATGCCCGCCGTGCAATGTTTGACGGCGGCGTCCATGTCGAGCCACTGCGGCGCGGGCTGTTTGCCGGCAACAATCACGTTCACGTAATTGCGGCTGCGCAGACAATGGTCCGTCACGGAGAGCAGCGTGTTCGCGTCGGGCGGCAGATAGACGCGGATGATCTCCGACTTCTTATTGGCGACGTGGTCAAGGAACCCGGGATCCTGATGGCTGAAGCCGTTGTGGTCTTGTCGCCAAACGTGAGACGACAGCAGGTAATTCAAGGAGGCGATGGGCCTGCGCCACGGGATGTGGTTGCACACCTTCAGCCATTTGGCATGCTGGTTGAACATCGAATCCACGATGTGGATGAACGCCTCGTAACAGGAAAAGAAGCCGTGCCGTCCCGTCAGCAAATACCCTTCCAGCCAACCCTGGCACTGGTGCTCGCTCAGCATTTCCATCACCCGTCCGTCGGGCGCGAGCTTGTCATCCCCATCGAGCCGCTCCGCCATCCAGGCGCGGTTGGTGACATCAAGCACATCCTGCCAGCGGTTGGAATTGTTTTCGTCTGGGCTGAACAGGCGGAAGTTCCTGCCTTCAAGATTGGCCTTCATCACATCGCGGAGAAAACGCCCCATGACTCGCGTGGCTTCGGCGACGGCGTCGCCGGGCTTCTCGACCTCAACGGCGTAGGCACGGAAATCCGGCATCCGCAAGTCATGCAGGAGCAAGCCGCCGTTGGCGTGCGGATTGGCGCTCATGCGGCGCGCGCCTTTCGGCGCGAGCGCGGCGAGCTCGGGCCGCAATTTTCCGGTTGCGTCGAACAGTTCCTGCGGACGATAACTCTTCAGCCATTTCTCCAACAGTTTCACATGTCCCGGGTGGCTCATCTCCCCCATCGGCACCTGATGCGAGCGGAACGTTCCTTCGGTTGGCTTGCCGTCCACGACCTTCGGGCCGGTCCAGCCTTTCGGCGAACGCAGGATGATCATCGGCCAGCGCGGACGGGCCTTGAAACCGTTTGAGCGGGCCTCGCGCTGGATTCGCTGAATTTCGTCGACCGCCCGATCGAGCGTGGCGGCCATGAGCTGGTGCATCGCCTCAGGGTCGTCGCCCTCGACGAAATACGGCGCGTACCCATAGCCGCGGAAAAGCGCCTCCAGCTCGTCATGCGGGATGCGGGCCAACACGGTGGGCCCGGCGATCTTGTACCCGTTCAAATGCAGGATAGGCAGCACCGCGCCGTCACAGACCGGGTTGAGGAACTTGTTCGAGTGCCAACTCGTGGCAAGCGGCCCGGTCTCGGCCTCGCCATCGCCCACGACACATGCCACGATCAGATCGGGATTATCGAAAGCCGCGCCGAACGCGTGCGAGAGCGAATAGCCCAGCTCGCCGCCCTCATGGATCGAACCGGGCGTCTCCGGAGCGACATGGCTCGGGATCCCCCCGGGGAAGGAGAACTGCTTGAACAGGCGCTTGATCCCGTCCTCGTCCTGCGAAATTGTCGGGTACGCCTCGCTGTACGTGCCCTCGAGATAGGCGTTCGCCACCAGCCCCGGCCCGCCGTGTCCCGGCCCGGCGATATAGATCACATTCAGGTCGCGTTCCTTGATGGCGCGGTTCAGATGCACGTAGATGAAGTTCAGGCCCGGCGTCGTTCCCCAGTGGCCCAGCAGCCGCGGCTTGATGTGCTCCAACTTCAGCGGCGTCTTCAGCAAAGGATTGTCGTAAAGGTAAATCTGACCGACGGACAGATAGTTCGCCGCACGCCAATAGGCATCCATGCCGCGCAACACCTCGGGGGTCAACGGTTCGTCAAGCACGCAAGCCTTGTTCGTTTTCATAACGCGCCCTCCTGAATGATCGCTATTTTACACGTCTTTTTCCGCCTTGGCCATCCCGCTTTTCGTCAAGACAACCCCAAAAGGGAACGCGGCGCGCAGCGCGGCGTTATTTTTTGCCGCCCCCGTTTTCCATGCGCCGGATGCGCGACATGCTTTACGCGCCGCGTCTCATTCTTTCCCCTTCGACGTGAAGGGGCCGAAGATCTTCGTGATGTGGTGGGCCTCGTTCGAGTCGTCCACGATCAGCACGCGGTATTCGCCGCCGCCCGGCGCGACCCGGATCACGATGTGGCCATGCTTGCTGGCGAGTCGGCTCAACCCGCCATTCACGTTGAGTGCGGCCTCATGCGCGTCCGTAGCGAAGACGTCGCGCGGCCCCGGATAAACCCGCTGCGACAGGAGCCGGTTCCACACGCGCGTCGTCGGATGCGCGGAATCCCAGACCGAGATCACCCAGACGCGGGGCCGCAAGGTGGCGACGAAGTACGGGTTCATCGTGTCCACGTACCCGTGATGATCCAGAATGGCCGCTTCCACCGGGCCGACAACTTTCGCGATAGGCGTTTCCATGTCGTGCCACTGCGGACACCCCTCGTAGGGAATGCCGCGGATATCTCCGCCGTTGAAGTAGTCGAATTTCCCGTAGCTGATGCGGAAGGAGGTGCTGAAGACGTTTTCATCCGGCCAGTCCGCCTTGGGCACCGTATCGAGGGGAGGAATGAGTTTCTGCGTCGCGGTCCCGGCGCCGGACCAGATTTCCCCGTTCGCGCCGATGTTGCGGAACTCGAAACCCGGATATTTCTTCGCGTCGCGGCGCAACACGACCTGATCGTTCCTGCCGGGCTTGAACGCCTCCGCGGTCATGCCCTTGTTCGCGACCTGCCATTTCACGAACGCTATGTAATTCGTCACAAAAGCGGCCTTCTGCGGAACAGGATAATCGTAGTCGGGCCAGCCGCGGTCCATCATTTTGCCGATGGCGATCTTGTCGCCCACCTCCGTGAGGCCGGCAAGCCGATAGGCACCCGAACCGGACAGCGGGGTGTCCTGCGACACCTCCCCCATGTGGTCCTCGTGAAAATGCGTCACCAGGGCGTAGTCGAGCGCGGGCCGGGGGTCATGCCGCAGGGCGTGGCGGACATACCGCGTGATCCATTCGCCGGCGCGGCGAGTCCCGTCCGGCCGGTCGGGGGTATGACGCACGGTTTTCTTGGCGATCTCCCCGGCATCGACCAGCATCGTTGTCCCGTCCGGAAAAACATACAGCCCCGCATTACCCCGCCCGGTGCTGATCTGATGGATCTCCAGCGTGCCCGGCGTCCAGGGCGAAATCTCCTGGCCGACCTCATCCCCCGCCGCCGGCAGAACCTTCGCCGCAACAAAGAAAACGCTCCCCCACACAAAACCTCTGCGCATGCTCTCATTCCCCCTTTCGCGCGACACAAAAACAACGTCCGGCGCTCGCGCGCCCCGCGCCGGACCAAGCATTCCCCCTCGGACGGTCCCCTTCGACCGCCCTTATCTGGGCCCGAGGATCGCCCCCCAGGCCGTGACTGACCGTCAGGATACCCGGAGGACCTTATTTTCATGCATTTCTCGCGACCCAGAAAGCGACCCTTTACGCAGCAAACTCAGCAGAGTTAAGTGTATTCACTCTTCCCCGGAATTCAAGGTCAAACAGCCCCCGGGCATGACCCGCCTTCAAACGAAACGTCCCGCATCCGGCATCCCAGACCGAGGTTGACCCGCATCCTCCCTTCCCCTCATAATGAGGTCGACCGAATCTTCGGGGGAGGGGCGAAATGGCAAAGAGTTTATTCCTTTTTTGTTTGTCGCTAACCGTCGGAGCCGCGAGGCTCTGTTTTGCCGATTCACCGGCATCGCCCGCCGTCGCCCCAGCCGAGAAACCCTCAATGCCGGGAAGTCTCATCGCGACGGGCTCGTCGAAAAACTTCACGTCCGGATACCATAACGACCCGCTACCGCTTCTCTTTTCGCTCTGCCGGTCGGGCATCGTCTTCAACAACCGGGTCTTCATGTACGACGACCGCTTGATCAGGGCCAACCTCAACTGGATCCGCGACCATGTGCAAACGATGAAGGGGTCCCGCTACCTCGAGCAGGACTTGACCAGCTTTCTGGATCTCATGCTCGAAAACCAGACGCCCTCCGGCTTTTTCTTTGAGATCGCGGCGCCGCTGACGGACTGCCATTCCGGCGACCTCGGCCCGGCCGACTGCTGTAAACGGACGCCCGGAAACGGCTTCGGCCTCGCGCGGATCGAGCTTGAGGCCGACGTCGAATATCTGATGGTTGAGGGCGTGTACATGGTCTGGCAGGCGACCGGCAACGACGGTTATCTGCGCACGAACCTCCCCCGCCTCGAAAAAGGTTTGCGCTACCTGACGAGCGACCCCAAACGCTGGGATGCGCACTACCAGCTGGTCAAGCGCCCCCGCACCATCGACACGTGGGACTTCCTCGATCGCGCCTCTTCCCAAAAGGACCGCGCGATCCACCCCGACGACCCGATGGGGATCATGCACGGCGACAACACAGGCCTTTACCAAGCCGAGAACCTGATGGCGAAGATGTATCGGCGGATCGGGAATGAGGCCGATGCCGCCCGCTGGGAACAGTCCGCGGCCGCCCTGAAAGAGCGGATCAACCGCCACCTGTGGAACGGGCGGTTCTACAAGCATTTCCTGCGCTTGGACAACACGGATTACGGCATCGACGAGACGTGGCAGCTCAGCCTGTCGAACGCCTACGACCTCAACCGGGGCACGGCCGATTTCGCCATGTCCCGTTCCATTCTCAACGAATATCGCGCGCTGCGCCAGAAATTCGGCGGCGAACTGGACGACTTCCGCAATCTGGAGCCGCCCTATCCGGTCTTCAAAGGCATGAAAGCAGGCGAATACGTCAACGGCGCCATCGCGCCCTTTATCGCCGGCCAGTTGGCGCTGGGAGCCTTCGAGCTGGGCGAGGAGAGATACGGCGTCGACATTCTCAACCGCATCGGGCGCAAGATGAGCCGCGACGGCAAGATCGCCTTCCTTTATAACTGGAAGGGCGAGGACGTCGGCGGAGGCCCCCGCTGCTGGTGCGGCGCGGAGATCATGAACGCGCTGGTCACCGGGCTGGCCGGCATACGCGATAACGGCGCCTTGTTCAAGGACGTCACCCTTTCGCCGCGGTGGACGGCGGCGAACGAGCGGAAAGCGCACGTCCGGATCGAGTATCCGGTTTCAGGCGCAGCCATCGAGTATCAGTTTGATCACGACGGCGCGAGCAAGCGGATCTCCCTCGCGCTCCTTTCCAAACATGAGCACGTGAAACTGCGGATGCTGCTTCCGGAGGGTGCCGGCGAGGCCAGCGCCGCCGTGAACGGGAAAACGCCCCCCGTACGCGAAGAACGGGTCGATAAAAGCCGCTACCTCGTGATCGACCCCCTGTCCAGCGGCTCCTCCGTCGAAATCGTTTACAAATGAGCGGAGGGCTTGGTCCACTTCGTGTTGGGACTTTCCGGCCGGCGCCGCCACTCCGGCAAAGATTGGCAGCCCGGCGGCGCGTCTGCTACACTGGCGGCATGAAGAACGACGTCTTTTTCGTGCGGTGCGACGACTACGGCCCTGCCCTGTCCGAGGCGCTGGACCGCCTGTTCGATCTCACCGGCTGGCTGGCGCGCCGCGACCTTTCCGGCAAACGGGTGCTGCTCAAGCCGAACCTGCTCACCGACCGCACGCCCGAGCAAGCGGTCACAACCCATCCGGAACTGGTGCGGCAGATCATCCGCCGCTTCAAAGCCGCCGGCGCGCAGGTCAGCGTGGGCGACAGCCCTGCCAGCACCGCCAATCTCCAGCGGGTATGGGAGGCATCGGGCATTGGCGCGGTCTGCGCGGCAGAGCAGGTGCCGCTGATCTCATTCGAACAGGTAGGTGCCCAAGCCTTTGAGCGGGAGGGCTTCGCCTTTTCTATCGCGCGGCCGGTGCTGGACGCGGATCTGATCGTGAACCTGCCCAAGGTCAAAAGCCACTCGCTCACGATGCTGACCGCTGCGGTCAAGAACATCTACGGGGCGGTCCCCGGCTACTCCAAGACCACCTTGCACCGTCTCCACCCCAAACCGGACAGCTTCGGCCGCCTCATCAAGACCATCTGGCAGGTGATCCCCCCCTCCTGGACCATAGCCGACGGCGTGGTGGGCATGGAAGGGCAGGGCCCGGCCAACGGCCGGCCGGTGAAGCTCGGATTCCTCGCCGCCGCCGAAGACCCCTTCGCGCTCGACCGCGCGCTGTGCGTTACGCTCCACATCGACACCCGCCGCGTCCCCTATCTGGCCGCCCAAGAGGCGGCCTGCCAAACGCCCCCCGCCGTTGCCGGCGACCGCGTGAGCGTGGAGGCCTTCGACATCCCCTCCGGCGCGCACCTGCTCAGGCTGGTGCCCGACTGGCTGGTGCGCCGCGCCGGCCGCATCGTGTGGGTGCGTCCCGCCTTCTCCGGAACGGCCTGCGTGCAGTGCGGCCAATGCGTCAGAGCCTGTCCCGTGCACGCCCTCTCCTTGTCAGCCGGGGCGCCGTGCCCGGTCCTGGACAGCACGCGCTGCATCAGCTGCAGCTGCTGCCACGAGATCTGCCCGCAAGACGCCATCCGCATGACACAGTCCCGCATTCTCCGGCTGCTGAAGGTCTTCAAGGGCATCGATTGACGCCCCGAAACGGCTCACAAAAGCAAAGTTCCCGCATTGACAATTGTCCCCCGTACAGGCATCATAAACGCCTAATTGAAAGCCCGGGGGGCGCGGATTCGGATCCGCGGACCGGAAACAACAGTAAGGAGCATCAGTATGGCACGCGTTTACAATTTTGGCGCGGGACCCGCGGTCCTGCCTTTGGAAGCCTTGCAAGAAGCCCAGGCCGACCTTGTCGATTATAAGGGTTCGGGCATGTCGGTCCTGGAAATGTCGCACCGCGGTAAAGAGTACGACGCCATCCATAATGAAGCGGTGGCCAACGTGAAGGAGCTGCTGGGCCTCAACGACGATTACGCGATCCTTTTCCTTCAGGGCGGCGCCAGCCTCCAGTTTGCCATGATCCCGATGAACTTCTTGGGCCAGGGACAGACCGCCGACTACGTGAACGCCGGCTCTTGGGGCGCCGCAGCCGTCAAGCAGGCACGCCTCATCGGCAACGTGAACATCGCCGCCGACTGCCAGAAAGACATCCCGACCCGCATGCCCGACGCCTCCGAGATGAAGTGGACCCCCTCCGCGGTCTACAGCCACATCACCACCAACGAGACCATTTCCGGCGCGCAGCTGAAAGCGCTTCCCGAAACGGGGTCGCCCCTCATCGCCGACATGTCGTCCGACATCCTTTCCCGCCCCCTCGATTACAGCAAATGCGCGATGATCTACGCGGGCGCGCAAAAGAACCTCGGCCCCTCCGGCGTCGCGCTGGTCGCCATCCGCAAGGATTTCGCGGAAAAGGGCAACATCGCGCTGCCGACCATGCTGCGCTATCAGACGCACATCGAGAACAACTCGCTCTACAACACCCCTCCCTGCTTCAGCATCTACATGCTTTGCCTCACCACCCGCTGGCTCAAGAAATTCGGTCTGCAGAACATGTACAAGCAGAACCGCGAGAAGGCGCAGTACCTCTACGACGCCATCGACGCCTCCAAGTTCTACCGCGGGACGGCCAAGAAGGAGTACCGTTCCGACATGAACGTCACCTTCCGCCTCCCCTCCGAAGAGCTTGAGACGCTCTTCGTCAAGCAGGCCTCAGAGGCCGGCATGAAACAGCTCAAGGGGCACCGTTCCGTGGGCGGCATCCGCGCCTCGATCTACAACGCCTTCCCGGTCGCCGGCGTCAAGGCACTGGTCGACTTCATGAAGGAATTCGAGAAGCGCAACGGCTAAACGCACGCCGTTCCGGAGCACAAAAAAAAGGCGGGGAGCGATCCCCGCCTTTTTTTGCGCCCGATCCGGCCTTAAGGCAAAGGCTCGGGCCGCTGTTTTTCGGTGACCAGCCGATGCGCGATGCGCTGCATGACGGCGCAGTCCGCCGCCGGCACCCCTTTCGGCACAAAGCCGTTGCCCACAGCACTCTGGCCGAAGAAGAACTCGAACCAGACGCACCCCAGCAGATACTCCCCCGTCGGGTTGGCGTGGAAGGCGTCCTTGCCCAGCGCGCACTTGCCGGTCTTGGCGTCCTTCCGCCAGCTGTAGCCGTTCTGCAGCGAGTGCTTCTCGTTCTTGGGCAACGCCGGATAGACGGCGGCCTTGGCGTCGAAGGCCGGGTCGGGCTCGAACTTGCCCCAAGCCGGATCTCGGCGCGCGGACTCCATCGCGTCGCCGCAGGGGATCATCCGGAAGCCGGTGTCTTTCGCGAGGCCGTCGTAGGCCGCGCGCACGCCCTTGTACATCGCGTCGCGGTTCACCGGCTGGTCAGGATTCTTGTCGTGATCCACGAACCAGCGGTGGTCGTCGCGGTAGGCCCAGGTCTCATGGATCACGATCTCAGCCTGCGGCGCGTACTTGCGGATGTAGGCGATCAGCCGGTCCGCGTGCGGGTGGAAGGTCTCGGGGCGGAAGCTCTTAGGGCTGGCCTGCTGAATGGTCACGTAGTCCCACTTCTCCTGAGTCAGCAGGTCCTTGAGGCTCTTCTTGCCCGGGTAGGGCCGGCCCTCTGGATCCTTCGGGGCCTTCTCGAAGGCGTCGGCGTGGCGCATGTGCCGCTCGAAGTCGCAGCCGCCAATCATCGCGTTCTGCGCCACCGTCCGGTTGCCCGACGCCTTGACGATGTCGCCGAAATACTTGAGGGCATTCGCCGAAAAGCTGTTGCCCACCGCCAACACCTTGACCGTTTTCATCTCCGCCGCGCGCGCGGCGGCGCAGCCGGCCAGCGCCGCCGCGATTGACAGAACCCGAACCAGACGCATACGTCCTCCCTTTGGTTATTGTTGAAAGAGCCATTGTAGTTGACTTTCCGGTCCGCCTCAACGACAATGAAACGCCTGTTTGCCCCCTCTAAACGGGAATCGTTATGATCGCTATCGTCGACTACAAAGCCGGGAATCTGACGAGCGTAAGGCTCGCCTTCCGAACTCTCGGCTGCACCGCGGAGGTCACCTCGGATCCGCAAGCCATCCTCGCCGCAGACCGCGTGGTCTTCCCCGGCGTCGGCGCGGCGGGTTCCGCCATGCGGAACCTCGCCGACCTGCACCTGACGCCCGTTCTGAAAGAGGTCGCCGCGCGCGGCACGCCGTTCCTCGGCATCTGCCTCGGCACCCAGATCCTGTTCGACTTCTCGGAAGAGGACGGGGGCACGCCGACCCTCGGCATCCTGCCGGGCAGCGTGCCGCGCTTCCAGCCGCAGGACCGGTGGGACAAGGTGCCGCAGATGGGTTGGAACCAGGTCAAGGTCGTGCGGCCTCACCCTCTGCTCGACGGCATCGAGGACGGGAGCGAGTTCTACTTCGTGCACAGCTACTACCCCTCGCCGACCGACGCCGCGCTGACGATCGGCGCCACCGGCTATGCCGGCGTCACCTTCGCGTCGATGGTCGGGCGCGGCAACGTCGCCGCCACGCAGTTCCACCCCGAGAAGTCGGGGCGCATCGGCCTGCGCCTGCTCGCCAATTTCGTCACGTGGTCCGGAAAAGTCGTTGGTATCGGCAACGCGGAAGGGACGTTGGAGTAGCCATGCTCACGAAACGCATCATCCCCTGTCTGGACGTCATCAACCGGCGCGTCACCAAAGGCGTGAAGTTCCAGAACAACATCGATCTGGGCGACCCCATCGAGATGGCCGTCCGCTACTCCAACGAGGGATGCGACGAACTGGTCGTCTATGACATCACCGCCTCAGCCGAGCGCCGCCCCATCGACATCGGGATGGTGCGCGACGTGGCGCAGGCCATCCGCATCCCCTTCGCGGTCGGCGGCGGCATCGCCTGCGTCGAGGACATGTCGCGCGTGCTGCTCGCGGGCGCGGAGAAAATCTCGGTCAACTCGCTCGCGGTCAAGAACCCCGGCATCATCGCCGAAGGGGCCCGCGCGTTCGGCGCACAGTGCATCGTCCTCGGCATGGACCCGGTGGCCACGCCCGACCGGCGGCGCTGCCCCAGCGGCTACGAGATCACCACGCGCGGCTTCCGCGAGCGCACCGGCATGGACGCGGTGGAATGGGCCGAGAAGGCCGAACGGCTCGGCGCGGGCGAGATCGTCGTGAACTCCGTGGACGCGGACGGCACGCGCGCCGGCTTCGAGCTCACCATCACGCGGCTCATCGCCGAAGCCGTGCGTATCCCGGTCGTCGCCTCGGGCGGCGCGGGATGCCCCGCCCACCTGCGCGACGCTTTCAACATCGCACATGCGGATGCCGCCATCGTGGCCGGCATGATCCACACCGGCGAGTTCACCATCGCGCAGATCAAACGCGAACTCCACGCCGCCGGCGTGCCGGTGCGCATGATCTGGTGAGAAGGGCGCGCGGGCGGCACACCGCCCGCCGCACAGGGAGCCAGACGGCTCCTGTTCCACGCTCACTTCTTCGCTGCGGCCATCATTTGCATCAGGTTGCGCTTCTCCTGCCACGTGTCGCGCAGGGAGCCGATGCGGATGCGCTGGCGGAACTGGTCGAGCTTAATGCGCGTCGCAGGCGTGATGCG
>Ga0116170_10005306_pt1 | contig 11586 bp, 8 predicted proteins | sample AD_JPNHW1_MetaG_FD_89797 | JGI IMG/M metagenome (GOLD analysis project Ga0116170, IMG submission 89797) | Active sludge microbial communities of municipal wastewater-treating anaerobic digesters from Japan - AD_JPNHW1_MetaG | ecosystem: Engineered > Bioreactor > Anaerobic > Digestate | place... | reverse complement strand
TTGACCGAATGTCAGACGTGCGGCTTCGGCGTCCGCACGCTTCGGAGGCCTTCACATGTCCGCCCTGCTTCCTCTGTGCGCCGCGCTGCCGCTGCTGTTTTCTGGCCCCCAGGATGTCACCAACACCTGGGGCCAGCTCCACTTCGGCACGACGCCGCTGCAGCGGCTCCGCGACTGCGAGAATCCGGGCTTTGAGCTGAGCTACTGCGCGCCGCGGGCCGACGGCGCATGGGACGTCTACGGACTGACCTTCAAGGAACTCGCCAAATGCGACGACCACGTGCGCGTGACCAACGCGTGGTCGATCGTTCGCGCGACCACGCGAGACGGCGCGCACTTCGACGCCCGCGAGACCGTTTACGAGGCGGCCCCCGGGCCGTGGACCTTTAACCACGCCATGGCCTACAACCCCGAGGCCAAGGAGTACATGCTCCTCAAGCTTAAAATGGACAACTCGGGCTTCCAGTACACGGCCTTCTTTAGTCCGGATGGCCGCACGTGGCGCGAGCACGACCACAACCCGCTCTTCTACGACGGCGACGCCATCAGCCTCTTCTGGAGCCCAGCGCTCCACCGCTTCGTTTGCGTCTCCAAAAGCCTCCAGCCCTACCGCAAGCATATTCTCGATCACGGCGGCGCAACGCCCAGCCTCAAAGACGACGCACTTCGAGACCGGCGGGTGCTCTCGCTCCGCTCGAGCCCTGACGGTCGGCGGTGGGAACCGTCCGACTCCATGGAAGACGTCTGGAACCGGGGCGGACACAAAACGCCCCGGCCCTCCGAGTTGCTGACGGTGCCCGACGATCAAGATCCGCCGGATCTGGAGTTCTACAGCGGCAACGGTTTTTGGCTTCACGACCGATGCTTCATGATGGTGCTGAACTATGCCGCGAGTCCGCTGACCTCCGGCAAGCATGCCCCTCAGCTGGACGCCGAGTGGTGGGCGGGGCGCGACGGGCTTCGCTGGGAGAGGCCGGGCCGAGGCCTCAACGCGACCGGCTCGGAAGTCACCCGGATTACGCACAATCCCCTGATCATTGACGGCCAGCTGCTGTTCCACTATGGCAACCGCCTTTTGGGCATGAAACAGGACCGCATCAGCTATGTGGGCGCGAGAGCCAACGCCGAATTTTCCACGCGCCTCTTTGCCATGCCGACAGCCGATCTTCTGCTCAACGCCGCGGTTCCTTCGCCCGACCGGGCCTTCGGCGCGTCACAAGCCTACGTCATGGCCGCCGTGCTCGACGAGGCGGGCGCGGTCGTGCCGGGCTTCGAGGCGAACGCGTGTGTGCTCCAGCGCGCCGACGCGATCGACCTCCCGCTCGTCTGGAATGGACAATCGACCCGAACTCTGGCCGGACGCAGGGTTCGCCTGCGCTTTGACCTGCGCGGCGCCAACCTGTATGCGGTTTCGGAGAAACCCTGACTCGCCGCACCTTCACAACTCTCCGCGCATTATGATAGGATAACGACATGATCAGAATGCTATTCACACGAATGGGGTTGGGCCTGATAACAATGGGTGTGGCCTCTTCTTGTCTGGCAGACTCCGCCTCTCCGTCCGACGATGCCGACGTGGCAGCCACCTTCCCCGATGCGGTGCGCTGGATCTGGTTTCCAGAAGGCCAGCCGGCCCAAGACGCGCCAGCCGCAACGCGCTATTTTCGCGCCTCGGTCGACTTGCCCGAGAATGTCTCTTGCGCCCAACTGACGGTTGATTTCGACGACACGGGCCGTCCCTTCGTCAACGGCAAAACGCTTCCCCAAAAGGAAGGCGGCTGGGATGTCTTCCAGTCTTACGATGTCACGCCGCTCATTCACCCCGGACACAACGTGCTGGCCGTCGAGGCGCGGAACAACGCTTCGTCGGCGGGCTTCATCGGCTGGCTCACCATCCGCGCGGGCAAGGAGCGGCGCGTCCTAGCAGTCACAGACGCCGCGTGGAAATCGTCGAACGCCCCTGCGACGGGATGGGAGCAGCCTCCGTTCGACGACAAGGCCTGGCCCGCCGCCCAAGTGCTCGGCCCCGCCAACATGGCGCCGTGGGGTCAGCGCATGCGCTACGTCGCCGTGCCGCTCGTCAGCGTGGCCAAGCGCAGCGCCGACAAACCCGTCACCGCCGCCGACGCCCAAGCAATGATCGAAGAGGACTGGGTTTTTCAGACCGGCGACAACACGCCCGCGCGCCAAGCTCTGAGGGAAATCGCGTGGGCCCGCGAGCTCGCCGCGCGGCTCGCCGCGCCTGCGCACGGCCTGAGCTTCGAATCGGAGCTGAACGAGCTGGCCGCCCTCGAAGCCAAGCTGAAGGCTTTGCCGCCGACGCAGGACGACGACGCCACGCGCGCGCTCTACCTGGCGGTGCGCCGCGTCAAACGCGCCATCGCCTTCCGCAACCCGGCCCTGAACTTTGACCGCGTCATGATCGTGGACGGCCCCTCGTATTGCAGCCCGCACGAGTCGGCGCACCGCAACGGCTACTACTACGGCCAAACCACGGGCAGCCGCCTGCTGGTGCTCGAAGGACTCCGCCCCGACGGCGTCGAGCGCGAGCTCGTGAAGGGCGAAGAAGGCTACATCATGCGCATGGACCTGTCGTTCGACGCGTCCAAGGTCGTGTTCAGCCTCAAACCCAAAATCGAGCCGAGCTTCCACCTCTACGAGATCGGCGTCGACGGCGCGAACCGCCGCCAGCTCACCCGCAGCCTCTACGACGACATGGACCCGATCTATTTGCCGGACGGCCACATCCTCTTCTCCACGTCGCGCGGCAACTCGTACGTGCGCTGCCTGCCGCAGTCCGCGTCCACGGTTCTGGCCCGCTGCGACCCCGACGGCCACAACATCGTCATGATCTCGCGCAACAACGAGCCCGACTACACGCCGACGCTCATGCCCGACGGCCGCGTGCTCTACACGCGCTGGGAGTACACCGAGCGCCCGCTGTGGCGCCTGCAGAAGCTGTGGACCATCAACCCCGACGGCACGGGCGAGTCGGTCTTCTGGGGCAACAACAGCGCCTACCCCGACATGCTCTGGGAGGCCCGCCCGGTCCCGAACAGCGGCCAGGTGATGTTCGTCGGCGTGGGCCACCACAACGTCATCACCGGATGCATCGGTCTGATCGACGTCGGCCGCGGCCTGCAGTGGCCGAACGGCATCACCAAGGTCACCAAAGAGCTGCCTTGGCCGGAGGTCGGCGAGCCGGAAGGCGGCAGCCCCATCGCCTCGCCGCACTACCACACCAGCGGCGGGCTCTGGTCCGTGCGCAGCCCCTACCCGCTCGGGCCGGAAGACTTTCTGGTCTCGGCCCAGCGCTCGCCGGACGGCCTCTTCTCGCTCTTCCTGATGGACATCCACGGCAACCGCGAGCTGATCTACACGGGCAAGCAAACGGTCTGGTATGCGCAGCCGATCCGGCCCCGCACGCCGCCGCCCGTGCTTCCCGACCGCGTGGCGTGGCCCAAGGCCGGCGAGACGGCGCAGGACGGCGTGCTGTTCAGCCCCAACGTGTATGCGGGCGCCGACGGGCTGCCGCCCGGCTCGGTGAAATATCTGCGCGTCCTCGAGATGGACGCCAAAACCTACAGCATGGGCTACAAGTCGTGGCGCCACTCGGGTCCGACGATTTCCGTGATCCAGGAGGACGGCGTCAAGCGCATCCTCGGCACCGTGCCCGTCCGGCCCGACGGCTCGGTCGCGCTCAAAGTGCCCTGCGGCAAGGCGCTGCACTTCCAGCTTCTGGACGAGCGCCAGCGCTGCATTCAGGTGATGCGCTCCTTCACCGGCGTCATGCCCGGCGAAACGCGCGGCTGCCAGGGCTGCCACGCCCTGCACACCGCCGCACCGCAGCAGCACCCGAACGTGATCGCCCTGCGCGACCCGCCCGCCACGCTCACGCCGCCGCCGTGGGGAGCAAACACCAGCATCAGCTACGAGCGCTTCTGCCAGCCGGTGCTCGACCGCCACTGCGGCCAGTGCCACGAAGGCAACGGCAAGGCCCGCGCCAAACTCGACCTCACGCTGCGCGGCGGCCTGCACGAGACCGGCATCGACGACCCCAAGCTCTGGCCCTTCAAGGAGCCCTACCTCACGCTCATCGGCCCCACGTGGGACGGACCGAAACCCGAAGGCACCGGCGCGGCGCTGGGCCTCGCGGGCTGCCTCAACGTGGAGTCCTCGCAGCACTACGAGCCCATCAAGCCCATGACCATGCTCTCCTCCACCAGCCGGCTCATCGAGCTGGCGACCAGCGGCAAGCACAACAAGGTCAAGATCGAGGGCGAGGACTTGCAGCGCCTGATCGCCTGGGTGGACTGCAACTGCGTCTACCGCGGCGACGAAGAGGTCCGCCAGATCCCCGACCCGCCGTCGCAGGGCTTCCCCGTGCCCGTCAAAACCTGCACGGCGCCGGTGATCGACCGCCTGCAGCCCGTCACCGACAACCTCGCGGCCACGGGCAAGTGAGTCGAACTCCCGCCGCTTAAGAACTGCCGCGCTCGCATCAGAAAACAAGGGGCTGTCAGATTGTCTGAACGCCTGCGAGGCGACAGAAGTCCTTATCGAAAGAAACCAATCGGTCGACCCGATCAAGCAAGTCCGCACGAATTAACCGGTCACCTAATCCGGCCCCTGTTCCGCGGCATTCAGCCAACATTTCGGTGGCATGTCCCGCACAGCGAACGTTAGGCGAGGTCAAAAACTTCCTCAAGGCATCGAGCGCGGTTTTGGGGGGAATATCATAATAGTAAATCAGGGCATGATAGACCTCGGCCACGACCAGATCGTTAACCCACACCTGTTCGCCCGTCCGCTGACACTCCTCAAGAAAGTCGCGGGCGCGAACGAACTGCTCCTGTGGCAAACCGGTCAGCAGTCGCAACACCACGCAGGAGTCGAGCCCCACACCGCTCTTCATGTTAGCCCCCCGCGTTTCCTCGCCACGGTGGCTCGGATCTCGGAGATTTCATGAGAGGTTTTTCTTTCGGCAAAAGTGCGCAGCGACCCGAGCCACGAAGAACGGGGCGCGGGCGACTCCGCCTCCAGCGTCCAAACGCGTCGGCCGTTCACCTGTGCGTCCCGCAGCACGAGCGTGTCCCCCGGATAGACCGCCAGTGTCTCGCAAACAGCCGCGGGGAAAGTCACCTGCCGCTTCGCCGTCATTTTCACCTTGAGTGCCATACCGAACCTCCTTACCGTTCTCATAAATAGTAAGGCGACTGCCGTTCGGCGTCAAGTAAAGCGTCGGACGGTGAAATTATTAGGGGGCGTCCTGACAAACCATTCTCACACCTCGCGAAGTGTGAGAATGGAGCACGCCCAACCAATGAGGAGCAACACTGAGAAAACAACCGTCTCGCAAAAACAGTTTCTGTATAAACAGTTTCTGTATAACAGAAAAGGTAAAGACCGCGACTTGGAATGAAGGCACGGGCTCTGTTACACTTTTCTTCGGGTTTAGTGTACGCTTATCCTTTCCGCAACCTCCATCCATCCGGACATCCGAACACATGAACACTCGCCATCTCCAATCGACACACTTCCGTCTCGGCGCACAAACGGTTGCCGCCTTCGCCGTCTGTGCCATTCTGCTTCCACTCACCTCCTGCCGAACCGACAGCTCGGCGCCTGCCGCGAAAACGCTGCCGCTCTCCGCGCTGGATCTGTCGCTGATGTCGCAGGGGTACGGCAAGCCCGGCGTCAACCAGTCGCTCGAAGGCAAGCCGCTGCAGATCGCGGGAGCTCGCTTCGACTCCGGCGTCGCCTCCCACGCCGAGGGCCAGCTGACCGTCGCCCTCGACGGAAAGGCCACCCGCTTCAGCGCCGTCTGCGGCATCGACGACGACGCGGCCAACGAGGCGGCCAGCGCGATTTTCTCGGTCGAGGCCGACGGCAAAACCGTGTGGCACAGCCCCGTCATGAAAAGCGGCAGGGCCGGCGTACCCGTGTCCGTTCCGCTCAAGGGCGTCCGCATGCTCGCGCTCAAAATCGGCGACGCGGGCGACGGCATCCGCTACGACCACGCCGACTGGGCCAACGCGTCCATCGACTACACCGGCGCAGCACCCGCCGCCGTGTTGCCCCCGCCGCCGCCCGAGCGCTGGCTTTTGAGCAAAGGCATCTCCACGGACTGGAAGGTGGCGGGAACGCAACTTCCTCACTCGGACTTCATCGAGCAGGGCGGTCGCCGCACGGGACAGAAGGTCTGGTACACGGTCGACGCGGACGGCGCGCTGAAGCTCGAGCGCGACGTGGTCTGGCCCTCGCTGCGCATCTTCCCGAACGACACCCACGGCAGCCTCATCAAACACTACGCCGCCGAGGCCGAGCCGGCCATCGCGGTGGACGGCACGCCGCTGGGCGCGCTCCGCATCAACGAAGTTCGCCTCGACGGCACGCTGACTTTCCTTGGGCAGGCGCGCACGCTGAGCGTCAAGCGCGTGACCTTCCCCGCCTTTGAAGCCTACGCCGCGATCGACCGCTGGACCCTGACCAACGCCGGCGATAAACCCGCCACGGTGGCGGTCGCCCCGCTCGCGCTCTCCGCCGCGCAACCGGGCCCCTATGGCACCAACGTGATGGAGGTCGCCTGCGATGCGCCCGCCAGCACGACGCTCAAGCCAAAGGAGTCCCTGACGTTCACGGTGCGATTCTGCGGACGCCTGACCAACACGCCTCCCGCAGCCATCGAAGGCGCCGCCGAAGAAGCCCAGCGCCGGGCGTTCATCGCGCGGCTCAACGGCACACTGATTCTGGAGACGCCCGATCCCGTGCTGAACCGCGCGTTCGCCTTCGCCAAGTGGCGCGTGGCCGAAGCCATGAACGACACGCGCGGTGGGCTGATGCTCGCGCCCGGCAACCTGCGCTATTACGCCGCGACGTGGTGCAACGACAACGTCGAGTACGCCGGGCCCTTCTTCCCCTTCCTCGGCGAGGAGGGCGGCAACAAGGGCTCGCTCAACACCTACCGACAGTACCTCGCCTACATGAAGCCCACCTATGAGCGCATCCCGTGGTCGGTCATCGCCGAGGGCACCGACGCGTTCGGCCTGTTCGACCGCGGCGACGCGGCGATGTACGCGTACGGCGCTTCGCGCTTTTCGCTGGCCCTAGGCGATCGCGCCGTGGCCGAAGAGCTGTGGAAAGGCATCGTGTGGTCGCTCGAATACTGCCGCCGCCAGCAGACGCCCGAAGGCGTGATCGCTTCGGACGCCGACGAACTGGAGAAGCGCCTGCCCGCAGGCAAAGCCAACCTGAACACCGCCAGCCTCTGCTACGGCGGGCTCCGCTCGGCCGCAAACCTCGGGCGCGCGCTGGGCAAGGCGAAAGAGGCCGACGCGTACGACCGACGCGCCGATGCGCTCGCGCAGGCCATCGAGAACCATTTCGGCAGCACGGTCGAAGGCTTCAACACCTATCGCTACTACGACGGCAACGATCGCCTGCGTTCCTGGATCTGCATGCCGCTCTCCATGGGCCTCTTCGACCGCAAGCAGGCCACCATCGATGCGCTTTTCTCGTCGAAGATGTGGACCCTCGACGGGTTGGCTTCGCAGTCCGGCGACCGCGTCTTCTGGGACCGCTCCACGCTCTACGCGCTGCGGGCCGTGTTTCAGGCGGGCGAGACCGCCAAGGCGCTCGACTTCCTGTCGCGCTACACGCGCCGCCGCCTGCTTGGCGAACACGTGCCCTACGCCGTCGAAGCCTATCCCGAAGGCGGGCAAGGCCACCTCGCCTCGGAGAGCGGACTCTACTGCCGCATCTACATCGAAGGCCTGTTCGGCGTGCTGCCGACCGGGCTCGACCGCTTCCGCTGCACGCCCCGTTTGCCGGAGGGCTGGCCGTCTGCGGCGCTGAGGCATGTGAAAGCGTTCGGACGCGATTTCGATCTCGAGGTGTCCCGCTCGGGCAAGCACCTGAACGTGAAGGTCACCGACGGCGGGCATACGGTTCTGAAGCGCACCATCGAACCCGGCCAAAGCCTCGACGTGGCCTTCCCCGACAAGCGGTAGCCGGTTAACGTCCGCAAAACGGCTTGCACACTTCGGCGAAGGCCTCGAGGTCGGCGTAGTTGTTCTGCCACGTCGTGTACATGACGCCGACGACGCCTTGGACTTTTGCCGCCGCCGCGAGCCAGCGCTTGGCCTGATCGAGCGGCGCATCGTAATAGCCCGCGATGACTTGGCAGTGCCCTCGATCCGCAAAGAATTTCAGCGACTCGTCCCGCTTGTCGAAATTCCAGTTCACAACCGTGACGGAGGGAGCGAGCCCTTCCCAAGAGCCGCGGAGGTCGCCGCGCACCAGATAGTAGTCCGCGTGGGCGTTGTGGAAGGGATCGAACATGTCGCTCCACACGAAGACGTCCGCGCCTTGCAGCCACCCCGCGCACCGCTTCACCTGATCCGCCAGCAGCGCACCCGCATCGAGCCTGCGGTCGGCACAGGAGCGGTCCCAGTTCATCACCCGGATCTCGTCGTGCGCCATCAGGTAGCCCTTGGCGCTCCACGCCGACTTCAGCCGCTGCGCCTCGTCGCGCAAGAGCGCATCGGTCTGCGGCTCCGACACGCAGACCATCACCGAGCCGTCATAGACGATGGCCGGGTGATACCACGAGACGAGGAGCCGCGTGCCCTCGGGCAACCGCGTGCGAAGAGCGGGGGCTTCGTGCCACGCCTGATATTCGCCGTTGTAGGGGATGCTGCCGAGCTTCGGGTCTGCCGCCGGCTCGAAGTCTTTGCCTTCGACAAGAACGCGCCCGTCCTCGCCGCGCACGACCAGCGGCGCACCGGGACGCCGCAGCACATTGACGAGCCCCGCCTCTTCGATCGACCAGTCCCTCCAGACCAGCCGATCTCGTACAGCGCCGGAACTATTTGCAGGTGCAGTTCCTCTGCCAGCCGTTTGACGCGCCCCACGATGCCGAAGTAAATCTTCTCCATGTCTCCGAGGTCGCCAAGCTTGGCGAACTTCGAGTCCGTCAGCAACACGTGCGTGTATCCGGCGGCCGCGGCTCTGCGCCACACGCTCTCCAGCTTAGAGAGGTTCTCCGCCACCTGCAGATTAACGGGATAGTAGAACCACAGCTCCGGCTTCTCTGCCGCGCGGGCCATGCCAAAACAAGCGAGGATCAGGCAAGCGATCCAGTTGGCTGTTCTCATCTTGTCCCCTTCCTCTCGCATCTCGCTCCGAGCCGCCTAGAGCGCGAATCGCTCGTCGTGGAGGTGGGCGCGCGGAAAACCCAATTCCGACAAAGCGGCGCGCACGCCGCGCATCATGGGCGGCGGCCCGCAGAGATAGACGTCGCGCGCCATCAGGTCGGGCACTAAGCGCACGAGGCGCTCGCGGTCCACGCGCCCCGCTTCGCCGGCCCATGCGGGATCGTCGCTCATCACATAGTGGACGCGCAGCTTCCCTTGGGAGCGGGCAACCAGGGCCTCCAGCTCCGCTCTGAAAACCAGCGTCGCGGCGTTGCGGTTGCCATACACCACGACGGCGTCGCGGCCTGCCGCAGCCCACTCCTCGGCCAAGGCGCGCACGGGCGTGATGCCGATGCCACCGGCAATCAGCAGCGCGCGATCGGACACGCAGGCCCGAGAGGTGAACGCGCCGTGAGGACCGTCGATCAGCACGGGCGTGCCGGGCTTCAGCTCCGGAATCCGGCGCGTGAAATCGCCGACGGCCTTGACCGAGAGCCTCAGCCGCTGTCCATCGGGACAGCAGGAAACGGAAAACGGGTGAGCCTCCCAGCGAAAGCCGGAAGCCAGAAACCGAACGATCAGAAATTGCCCGGCTTCCACCCGGAACGACGAGAGGCCCCGCCCGCCGATGTACACCGACGTGACCTCGCTCGACTCCGCGACAAGGCGCTCGACCACGAAACGGTGTTTAGAAAGCAGCGCCGCGGGGCGTGCGAACCGGTAGGCCACAAGGCTCGCCAACACGAACGCCGTGAGCGCAACCCAGTAATATTTGAATGCGGGATGGTCGGTAAAATCGCTTCCCGCCACAACCTGATGCCAGAAGACCAGCGCGAACGCGGCGTACAGCGCGAGGTGCGTCGCATACCACGCCTCGTAGCGGAGCCGCTTCATTAACACCAGAGCCGAGAAGCCTGCGGCGGCGACCATGAGGGCCAGTCCCATGCCGCCCGCCAGCAGGCCGCGCCACGTCTTGAAGAAATCGACGGTCTGCGCCCAATAGCCGACATCGGCCTGGGCGGCGTGTCCGAGCGTGACCAGAAGGAGATGGAGAAACAGCAGAGGCAACAGCGCAAAACCGAGGATGTGGTGCAGCCGCGTGAGCCGGTCCAGACCGCAGCACCGCTCCACCCACCGCACGCGGCCGACCAACACAAGCTGAAACAGAAGCGCCAGCCCCGCCAGCAATCCCGCCAGCCGCCCCCACGCCAAAAGCCGTCCGATCGAATCCCCCGAGAGCAGGTTGCCCAGCGGATGGTGCACATGAAACCAAGCCCAGCTTCCGACGACCGCCAGAAGCTGGGCCAAGGCCAAAAGTCCGAGAACGGCCTTTTTCATACCGCTCACTTAATCGTGGTGAACTTCTCCTTGGGCGCCGTGCAGATGGGGCACTTCAGAAGCTTCGGATCCGCGAGGAGCGTGTAGCCGCAGACCTGGCAGACCATGAACTCCTTGCCCGCCGGTTTCCACGCGTCGAGCTCGCCCAGCGCCTGCTTGAACAGCTTGGCGTGCTCGGCCTCGGCCGCCATGGCGCCCTTGAACGAGTAGACCGCCTGCGTGTTCTTGTCGGCTTCGGCCTGCTTGAGAAAAGCCGGGTACAGGGTCTCTTTCTCCATGTTCTCCCCGCTCAGAGCCGCCTCAAGGTTCTCCTTGGTGGTTTTCACCTCGGGTTTGTCGACCTTGGCTTCGGCCTTGCCGCCCAGCTTTGCAAGGGCTGCCGCATGTTTCTTGGCGTGGATGCTCTCCGAAAAAGCGGCGGCGCGGAAAAGCGCGGCCACCGATTTGTAGCCTTCCTCGTCCGCCTTAAGCGCAAATGCGTCGTAGCGGGCCTTCGCATTCGACTCTCCGTTGAACGCCGTCTGGAGATTGTCCAATGTCGTCTTCGGCGCCTCCGCCGCAGTGACACTCATCAGCCCCAAACACACCAGCGCAATTGCGCCTGCCACGTATGCCGTCTTCATGTTGAACCGACTCCTTTCGAGAAGGGAATGTCCCTCCACCCAATCTGTTTGTGCCGGGTGGGTCCGCCGTCTTTCCGCGGCCACCCGATTACCATACCCGCATTATCACAGAAATCCATTCGCAAAACAAGAGGGGGCGTTACCGCATGCCGCGGAAACGCATGTTGGGCATCGTCGTGTTGTCGATGATGCCCTGCATCTGATCGGCGAAGTCAGAGGCCTGGGAACCTTGGTAGCCAACGGCTCGCCCCGCCTCCTCCAGCAGATAGCGACGCTCCGCACCGTACAAATCGCCGAGCGAAGCCATCGTCTCCCCCATCTCCTGGCGCAGCTTGTCGCGCGCTTCCCCGTTCTCCGTCTGGTCCATCTGCGCCCGCAGCTCATCGATGCGGGCGGTCGTCGCCAGCAGCTTCTCGTGGTTCTCGCGCTGC
>Ga0116170_10005305_pt1 | contig 11586 bp, 10 predicted proteins | sample AD_JPNHW1_MetaG_FD_89797 | JGI IMG/M metagenome (GOLD analysis project Ga0116170, IMG submission 89797) | Active sludge microbial communities of municipal wastewater-treating anaerobic digesters from Japan - AD_JPNHW1_MetaG | ecosystem: Engineered > Bioreactor > Anaerobic > Digestate | place... | reverse complement strand
AGTCGTTCGCTAGCGCGTTTTTTTAGTGATGCGCCATCAACATTTACAAACGATGAGATGTAGTTGGCATCAGCAATTGTGGTCTGATTAGCGGTTTGGTGACGAGGCCGAAAATTACTATCGTCTTGGTCTGAAATCGCATATGTCTTGATTTTCTCATCAATTTCACTTGCCGATTCAAGATCAAGAATTTGTAAAGAATACAACTCAGCCATCTCGTTAAGAATACGAGGATAGGCATAGGAGGAATTTACATAATTTTTGGCGTCATTTTCCAGAGCCAGAAGGGCTTCCGAATAACGCTGAGAGGAACGCAATTCGGTTATAAGATTGACACGTCGTATGGAACTTGCAATAGCATCATCCTGAATTCCGTAGCGAGGCAAAGCCGCTGTTGCACAAGCGGCCAATATAAATACCACGGGGAAAGTCAAGAAATACACTTTTCCTGAATTCATATTATTTTGGGTTTCCGGATTATCGGGTGGACGGAGCCTGATTTCACATCAGAACTTGCCTGAATCAAAAGCCTGCTCCAGTGTGGACAGGTCTACTCCAAGGTTTGCCACCCGAGTTTGAATTCGTGTCTCGTACTCGTCATCCATGGCGGTTCCCATACACATGAATCGCACCATTGCCACATCTTCAAACTTCTGCTTCCTAACCCGAACCTTCTCCTGCACTCGGACACGCTTCTGGAACATGTCGGTATAGAGTACCTTGGCGCGTAGCCGCTCGAAGCTGTAGCCGCGCCCATTGCGGTAGACGGCGCGAACCTTGGCGTTGAAGCTTTCGGTGAAGGCATTCGTCACTCGCTGGTCGTCGAAATAATTTAGGATGAACGGCTTCCAGTTGCGAAATGCTGTCTTTACCGGCCGGAACGCTTTAGCCATTTCAGGCGGGATAGTGCTTTCCCAGTTCAGGTATTTGCCCCATGCCTCCTCAGGGGCAGTGGCTTCATAAACCTGAAACAATCTCTCCTTGAGGTCGTAGGCCGCCGCCAATTCTGGGAAACTGTTTAGCCATCCAGATACGGTCAAATACTGTTCGTCATTCAGGTCATTCTTGCGTTTGGCAAAGAGCTTGTGTGCTCGCTTCAAGCCGAGACTGCTCCCCTTGTCGGCGTTGGCAATCTTCCGGCGGACGGTATCGAATGCGACATTAGCCTTGCTGACAACGTGAAACTTATCGACTACGATTTTGGCATTGGGTAGCACCTTCTGTACCGCAATGCGATACGGTCGCCACATGTCCATTCCAACATGGGTGATTCGGCTCTTGTTCGGTAAGGACGCTAGAAATGCAACGATAGAGGTGCCGTACCGATCCGGCAACATGTCAATCAGCGACTTGGCTTGAAGATTGGTGAAAATTGCTCGGAATCGTTGCAGCTTGATTTCATCGATACCCAGCCAAACAGGTGTCTCGCGCTTAAACTGCATATCGAGGCTGGCAACGTACTCGTCGAAGATGTTACGGACGGTCTTTTCGTTAACGCCGACCTGTTTGGCAATATCTGCATAGGTATATTCGAGCGCTTGGCGACCAACCCAACGCGCAAGGCGTTCGGTCATTTCGCGCCCGGTGTCCACTTCCGGCACCATGGCCGTGAAAGTCTGGTTGCAAGGGCGGCATTTTAGCCGCGGCACGTCCAGATGAATGACTACCGCTTTGCCGTGAGCAGGAATATCCCGAATTACAAGCTTTCTCTGGGCGTGGCTAACCGTTTCATTGGATCGTCCACAGTGCGGACAAAGCCGAGAAACGGCGACTGGCGTTGCTCTAACGTGATACTCGGTCTCAGATTCCTTAAAGTCGGTGACGTTGAGACCGGCGAGGTTGAGGAAGTTGACGGGCACAACAACCAGCCGTAACCATCAAGCCGCAAGCGGTAATTTGACTGGGCGGATCAGACTTTCCGCAGGAATCCCGAATTTTTCATGCAGCTTCCAGATCATATTGAGTGTCAGAGGGCGCTTGCGATTGAGTATTTCGTAAACGCGGTTTAAGCGACCGATAGCAGGCACAAGGTCTTTCGGGGACAGTCCGGCCTGTTCCATGCGGAATCTAATCGCTTCCACTGGATCAGGAAGATCAATGGGGTAGTGCTTGGTCTCGTAGGCTTCCACAAGGGTAAGCAGCACCTCGAATCGGTCACCGTCAGGCGTATCGGGGGCAGGCTCATTATCAAAATAGGCCGACACCTCGCGTAGCGCAATTTTGTAGTCGTCTTCAGTATGAATCGGGCGGATTTCCATATCACAGCTCCATTTCAATAGTTTCAGCGTCTATCGCATCATAGGCAGCATGCGTACCGATAAATTTCACATAGACAGCCTGGTAACGGTAGGCGACAGCCACTATCAGGCGATAGTCGTTGCCTTTGATGTTGAAGACTACCCGACGGTTCTTGAGGATGCTGACGCTACGGTATTGCTCCTTAATTTCGGCCGGCTGAGACCACTCCGCCTTTTTCACCTCATCAATCCATGCCTTCAAATGCTGCTCGGCGCCAGGGTTTTCCTCCCAGAAGTTTCGTAGGTAGCTGATGGCAATGATTCGCATGTGGTAAGTATAGTCCCAATACGGGACACAAGGCAACGGCGATTGATTTTCGATTTTCATGCTGCGGTGCGGTGTACCAATCCATATTTGGTTGGCGGCGCAGCTACCTTGTACGTCTCAGTCCGACCCGTTGCCGTCAGTCAGCTCGGATGGCCGAGCGACAGCTACGCAGCGGTTGCGGACAGTGGGTAGTATTTGCTGGCGGGTCGGACCCGGACATCACCTGCCGGTGGCGAATCTTTTCCAAAGCCGCCGTTGAGCCGGACCATGTATCCGTAAGCGGCCATTCACCCGACGCTCTCTGGCCTCGCGTGCGATGGGTAGGTTCGTGGGGGGGCGGTGATCGGAAAGTCGTTTGGCGAGGTCGGCACCCGAACTGGAGCGGCCAACTAATCCAAGAGATGACGAAAATAGATAGCCAATGAGCGGATCGGATCAGTCTGTAAGCTGGCGCCGTGGCTTCCAGCCCACTGCCCGAGCCCGATCCACTGGAGTTGATCGACTCCGCACGCGTTTGACGGCCAGTTCGAGGGTGTTCCAACTTAGAGGTTGCCTCACAGACCCGTCGCTATACCGGCCGTTGATGGAGTTTGCCCTTTGTCATGAAGCACACTCGATTGCGTCCGGTGCTTTTTGCAGCATAGAGCGCCTTGTCCGCATTGAGCATCAGCGCATCCGTATCGGGCGTTGCGAGCTCCTTGTGGGCGACACCAATACTGACCGTAAGGTCAAGCGTTTCCCCGAGGACGCTGACCTCGAGAGCTTTAATCGCCTGGCGAAGTCGGTCAGCCGCGATTACGGTGGCTCTGAGGTCTGAATTAGGGCAGATGACCAGAAACTCCTCTCCACCCAGACGGCACGCCATGTCATTGTTACGCACCGCCTTCTTCAACGTCGTGCCAATCAGTACGAGCATTTTGTCTCCGAACGCGTGGCCATATCGATCGTTGATTTTTTTGAAAAAGTCTACGTCGATTATCATCAAGGATACGGGTTCGCCTGATCGGCACGCCGCGCTCCAGACCTGTGACAGTGCCTCCATTCCTGCACGGCGATTTGGCAGGCCCGTCAGCAGATCAGTCAGTGCGACCTGTTCCAGTCGTCGATTGCTCATCGCCAGTTCGCTCGCCAGGTGAGTGAGCTGGGCACGATCTTGTTGCCACACCTTCAGCAGATCGATGAATCTGTGTGCAGCACGCATGTGGGCGCGCAGCCCGTCCAGACCGGTCGGCATTGACAGGCAGTTGTCAGCGCCGGCCTCGTAGGCTGAGACACGCTCCCGTTCTGAGGCACCATCGATCAGCATGATGAGGTAGAGCGATTGGCCCCACTCAGTGGCCCTTAGGGTACGGCAAAGTTCGCTCGTCGACATTCCCGGTGATCTTCTGCCGACCAGCACAACGTGTGGCATGACCTCGAGCGCCAGCGACAAACCCTGATCGGTTCCGGCAACGCGGTAGGCACGGTGCCCGAGTACCGTCTCGAGCTGATCGACCAGAACTACGGCGGCGCGCTCATCGGGCTCGATCAACACGATCCGCAAGGCCGCGCTGTTCGCGGCTTCTTCGACCGGGACGACCCGCCGGGTCGAAAGATTCTGGAACGATGGCAATGCCGCCGCAGGCACTTGGAGCAACTGCGCCCACTCTCGCCAGGCGGCAACCGTGCGGTCGAACAACGCACCAAGATCGTCGGGATCGAGTGCGATGCGGCCACCGTGTCGCATCAGCGCTGCGGTGAGCTCGATCTGAGCCGGTTCGGATGCGAGCCCAAGGTCGGCGATCATGCGCGCGAGGTGGAACAGATGGGTCAGCCGGTACGGTCGTGAGCCCTCGATGAATTCGCACTCTTGCAGCTGATCGTGATAGTAGATGGGCTCAGCGAGTGCTTTCGGGATGCCGAATTCATCGAGTAGCGCCTGCGTGCAGGCGCGGTTGTCGATACCAAGTACTTCGCGTTCAGACGTCACAAGGTTATCGCAATCGCTCTCGAGTAGCTTCGAGTACTGGGCTGGAAATGCGGTTGCGAGCGCAAGTGATCCGATACTGGCCAACAATCCGCACGTAAACATGTCTTCGGGGCTCGTGACGCGCGTCATTTGCGCGAGTTCTCTCGATGCCATGGCCATCAGCAGGGAGTGCGACCAAAAGCGGGCGTAGTCGAACGCTGTGCACGGGCCCGCATGGTATTGATCAACGAGCGAGAATCCGAGGGCCAGTCGGCCGACCGCCTTCATGCCCAGACGCAACAGCGCCTCGTTCACGGCCGCGACGGGCCGCGATGCGCTCGATGCCGAGTTCGCGAGCCGGAGCAGGCGCCCCGACAACGCCGGATCGGTGCTGACCAGCCGGGCAATGTCGTCGATCGTGGTTTCGTCTCGACCGCACAAGTTCATGATCGCCAGCGCCACTCCTTTGGGGCTGGGAAGCTGGCCGGCAAGATTCAATTGATCAAGTTGGGACATCGTGCCCTATGCGCAGGCGATCGTGCTCATCATGCCATTACGACACGGTTGCGTCCGCCCGTCTTGGCGTCATACAAGGCCTTGTCGGCACGTTCAAACAGGTGGTCGAACGTGTCGCTCACTGATCTGGCAGCAACACCGATCGAGATCGTGAACGCCGAAATTGCAAGCTTGTCGTGACGACGGACTAACCGCAGCTTTTCGATCGATTCTCGAATCTTCTCGCCGATCAAGTGGGCTTGATGCGGTGACGCACCGGGCAATAACACGACGAATTCCTCGCCACCGAAACGGGCCGATACCGCATCGCTGGGAACCATGCCGCTGAGCATCTCGGCGACTCTGCGGATCACTACGTCCCCGACCGCGTGTCCATAAGTGTCGTTGATGTTCTTGAAGTGATCAATATCGAGCACTAACAAGGCCGCAGGGACTTCCTGCGTGGTGTTGAACACGTGCGTCATTTCAACTTCCATGCCCCTGCGATTGAGCAGACCGGTCAGCGCGTCAGTGATCGATTCGCGACGTTGCTTCTCGAGCTCACTTCGGAGCTGTTGGGCTTCTTGCTCGGTAGTCTCCAGATTTCTCTGCAAAGCCTCATTGTTGGCGTTTGCTGCGACTGCAGCCTTGAGCAGGTTTTGAGCGACGGCCTTCAATCCGGTCGGGTCGTTGTCCCTTTCCAGTCGAGCAATGTTTGCATTCAACGAGTCCTGGAAACCGGACGCGCTGCGGTCGGCCGCACGTAAATTCTCGATCAGTCCACCGAGCAATTTCTCCATGTCGTCGCCCATGCCGCGGAATTGGCGGAAGGCTGCTCCAGCGACGAAGCGCTCGTACATATCGAGAACGAAGTAAGCGTCGAAGGGTTTGCCCATGTTGATGCGGTCATCAACCGCGCGGACCAGTTCTTCGTTCCTACCCTGCAGGAACTCATGCACGACCCAGTAGTGAATCGGCTCGGCCGACAGAGCGTGTGTCTCAAGAAAATCCAGTGTCCGGCGCCCGTAATCGCTGTCACTCATCACGCTCGCTGCCTCTCAATGGCAAGAATATGAAAACCGATAGTAGTAGTTGATTGTCGTATTCGAATCATACTTGAATTTCGACGTCGGAACAACGCAAAGCCGTTGTCCAAATGGATATGTCTGAACGAGGTGCGTAGTTCGTAAGCAATGGGGCGGATGGAGTGTTAGCTTCGGACAGCTGGGTGCCCTCAAGAGCCGTTCAGGTCTTTTGAGCCAAGGACAGCAATGCAGCGTTATCGGTCACTCGGGCGTGAAGACACACCACACGTTGACCGCCCTAAACCGGTCACTGTGCTCGATGCCCACATACGGCACGAGGGTCAGCAGTTCGAGGTGCAGCGGTCGTAGGCGCCGCGCGCTGTCCTCAGTGCCGCGCAGCTCACTGCTACGATCCGACCCGAACTCGCGATGCCGCCCTATAGGGGGCCTCGGCGAGCGACCAGCGGTCAGCTTTCCCGCAAACTGCCAGTTCTTGCGTCAGGTCTCCCGTCTACGGTTTATCCTATTCTAGTGTGCACGAGAAATAGGACGTTGACCTACTACAACGAACCTAGCCAATCAGGGAGGCCGCACTTGGCAGAGAAGACCTTTCGAGTTCTGTCGCTGGACGGTGGCGGTGTTCGCGGCATCTACACCGCGTCGCTACTTCAGCAACTCGCTCTACGCATCGGTCGATTCTCCGGAAACGACGCGGTGAGTCGCGTGGATCTAGGAGCGAAGTTTGACCTCATCGTTGGGACGAGCACCGGTTCCATCGTAGGCGCGGCGCTCGCAGCGGGCGTGCCCCTTGAGGATGTGGTCGATTTGTACCGCACTCGCAGCAAATACATCTTTCACTCGCCGCAGCCGATTCAGCGAGGCGGATTCTTGGACAAATTTCGGGTCGGCATTTGGGCGCTACGGCACGGGCCGAGGGCGGCGAATCAGCCAGCAGCCTTGTCTGAGGCACTGCAATTCATCCTGGGTGATGAAACGATGGAACAGCTGTACCGGCGCCGCGGCATCGCGTTGTGCGTTCCAACCGTGGATGCCACAACAAACCGCGCTTGGGTGTTCAAGACACCCCACCTGCAGCGTCTGACGCGGGACAACGCATACCAGCTAGTAGACGTCTGCCTTGCATCGGCGGCCGCGCCCATCTACTTCCCAGTCCACGGAGTGAAGGACCCCGACGGCGGTGGCCAGACTCATTGGTTCGTCGACGGCGGCTTGTGGGCAAACAATCCAGTGCTGGTAGGCATCGTCGAAGCACTTGAGGTTGCGCCACCCGATGCTCGCATTGAGGTGCTGTCGGTCGGGACCGGTGGCGCGCCCAAATCGAACCTCTTGACTCCGAAGCAAGCCAACAGGGGCACCTTCGGCTGGAAGGGCGGAGTCGACATCGTCTCAATGTCGCTTGAGTCGCAGGCCACTGTGACCGCATACCTCGCTAAACAGCTTGTCGTTTCGACAGGTCGAGTGACCCTTCACCGTCTGCAGGACTCGCCGGTCGCTCCAGAAGAGGCGGGGTATCTTGGCCTCGACACTGGTACGGAAGAAGCCATTGCGCACATGGAGAAGCGAGCCAGTCGCTCCACGGACATCAACTTCAGCGACCTGACCAGCGGCGTTGACTCAGCAGAGCGGCGCATGGCCCTTGACATGTTCTCAAACCTGACGCCAGTCACCGGGAGGCAAGAATGAGCTACAACGCAAACGACCATCTTGTGCGTTTTCATGGATCTCGCGTCTTCGTGAACGACGATGCGCTGAGCCTGGCAAGACAACGGCGACAGGCAAATCGGGACCGACTGAAGAAGGGGCTGGACGCCGCGAAGGAACCCCAAGCGCTTGAGCATGTTGCGCAGGGCTCCTACGCCATGTGCACCATGGTCCAGGCTGAGTCAGAATCCTCTGACATTGACGACGGTGTCGTGTTCAGCCGGGAAGCACTCAAGGGGTCACGCGGCGGAGATAGAACCGCCAACGACGCCAAGGAAATGGTGCGCGCTGCGGTGGCTTCGACAGGCGACTATAAGACGCCGCCTGAGGTGCGTGGGAATTGTGTGCGCATCTACTATGCCGACGGGTTTCACGTCGACATGCCCGTGTACCGGAAGTATGAGGAGAACGGCACGACCCACAAGGAGCTGGCGTCGACTGGGACGTGGAAAGCCTCTGCGCCAGAAGACATCACCACTTGGTTCAACGAGCAGGTGACTGCCAAGAGCCCGGATAACACCAATGGGCGGCAGATGCGCCGAATGGTTCGATTGCTGAAGGCGTGGTCGAAGAGCCGAACGAGCTGGAGCATGCCGAGCGGGTTCATCTTGTCGGTGCTCGTTGACGAGCAGTACTACTCGAACCAGTCGTGGAAAGACCGCGACGACCTCGCGTTGCTCTATGTGATGCGCGCGATTCGCAACCGCCTGCAGTCTGACGAGAGGGTCTACCGCCCTGTCCCGCCTCGCGAGGAGATTACGCGTGACTCGACCCTCGGTCGGATTCGCAAGCTTAGGGATGAGCTCGAGTACGCAATCGCGGAGCTCTCAAAGATTGAGCGCGCGGACTGCGATGAGCTCATGGCGTTGAAAGCCTTGAAGACGATGTTCTTCACCGACTTCTTTGACGGCCGTATCAAGGAGATTGAAGACTGCGACGGCGACGGTGGCAATGGGGGTGGAAAGGGTGGCGGTGGAGATGGCGGTGGCCGAGGTGCTGCGGCCGTGCCCACGTCGCCGGTGAAGAAGCAGGGTGGCAGCGGTCAATATGCCTGATGGGCGGTCGAACGCCGAGGCAGTTGGAGAACTATACGCTCAGCTACAGGTACGGTGGCCAGGCGCGGCGCAGCTGGATGCGTCCGAGCTCAAGCGACGTTTTCCTTCGCGCAAGGGACTAGTTGCAGCATGGCGAGTGCCCGGGGCCATGCCGGACCCACAAGAGGTACTTCTCGTCTCAGTTGACGGGCAATTTCCATGGACACTCCCACGCATCGCTCTCGCTGAGCCTACGAACGGAATCAGCTACCCGCACGTGGAGGCCGATGGCCAGATCTGCGTTGCGCCGACTAGCGCCGTGTACGAGATCCCGGTCGGCATCCGGCACGTTGAGGCGCTCATCGGCGATACCGCAGCATTGCTCGCGCAAGGAAGCGCAGGCACTAACGACGACGACTTCTTCGCTGAGGCTCACAGCTATTGGGGCCTCATTGCGCCAGCGGCGGGGTCGTTCCTCCTCATTCACAGACCACCAACTAGGCATGCGCTGCTGGCGGCCGCTGATTGCGGTGCGCACGTTGTCGTGGGCGAATCCAAGCCGGCGGTCGAGGCTTGGGCGCAACGCGCGCAACAAAGGATTGGCCCGCCCGAGCAAGCTTTGCTCTTGGCGCTGGATGCGCCTCTGCATCCGCGAGACTATCCGCTGACCCCTCGCAACCTTGTGGTGTTCGCAGAGCGTGTCGGAGCTTCCCAGGTACTGCAGGCGGCAGTGAAGAAGTGGACCTTCAAGGCGCCACTCCGAGTTGTCATTTCGTTCCCGCACTCGGGGCAGCGGGTCTACCTCGGTGGCGAGATTCAGTCACCGTCCACAGTACGCCTGCCCGGCTCGCGGGAACCTGGCATCCGCGGCTTCCGACCGAAGCCAAGAACCGCGACGGCACGGTTGGTCGCAATGTCGCAGAACCCGAGCAGGTTCAGGCATTGGCGAGCAGTCCCCATCTACCGGAGCTTTCTTCGCGAGCGGACTGCCGGAGGGGGTGCCGCACCTCTGGAGAGGTGCCATGTCGTGGTCATTGGCTGCGGCGCTCTCGGCGGGCAACTCGCGGTTCAGCTCGCACAAGCTGGCATTGGTAGGCTCACCCTTCTGGACAATGACGTTTTGGACTGGCGCAACGTCGGTAGGCACGTTCTGGACGGAGCGTCTGTGGGAAAGAACAAGGCTCTTGCGCTAAAGGAAGCAATCCTGCGTCGATTCCCCGACTCCGAGGTCGATGCGTTCGCCCGGTCGTGGGAGGAGCACTTCGCTCTCGCCCCGGAAGTGTTCGACCAAGCTGACCTCATCATCTCTGCGACAGCCGAACCAGCATCAAATCTGCACCTTGACCAGCTGTCGAAGTCCTGCGAAGTGGCGCCCGTCGTCTTCGGTTGGATGGAACCCTTTGCGGTGAGCGCGCACGCCGTCTTTAGGCACCCAGCGGGCCCTGGGTTGGCTGACCTAGTGGATGAGTGCGGCTTGTTGCTCGAGCCGATCGTCGATAGAGAGACTGCCCCGGCTCTACCGAGAGAGCCCTCATGTGGCGCCTTCTTTCAGCCTTACTCCTCCCTCAGCGCCCTGGCATGCGTAGGACTTGTAGGGGAGATGGCTGTCGACTCCCTGCTTGGCCGTGTCCCTGGTTCGACGACGAGAACTTGGGTGGGTCCAGCATCCGCCTTCCATGACAATGGTCTCTCTATCACGCCGGTCTGGCATGAGCGCCTTAACCGTCAGGGCTTCTCGCGAATTTACGACCGCCTGATTCTTGAGGTGCCGACGTGAGGTACACGCATAGAGACGGCGCGATTCGCCTCGCTGCGCATTGCCTTGAGACGCTGGAGGCACACCGCCAGCGCACGCGCTTCCACAGGGAAAACGGCGGTCAGTTGTTCGCCCGGTATAGCGACGGCGTACTGGTTGTCGAGCAAGCAACATGTGTCAAGGGCGCACGTAGCCGGTTCTCGTTCCATCCGAATAGGGGTGAAGAGCAGCGTGAGATTGACGCTCTGTTTGAGCAGGGGCTTCACTACGTCGGTGACTGGCATACGCACCCCGAGGGCAGGCCAACACCGTCGACTCCCGACCGTACGAAGATGCTTGAGATTTTTCAGCAGTCGAAGCACCTGTTACCCTACATGCTCATCGTAATTGTCGGGCTTGAGCCGTTCCCGGCTGGACTCTTCCTGGGAGCGGTGGAGTCAGGCCAAATCATCGAGCTGGCGTGTTGCCGGTGACGTTGGTGGCAGCCAAAGCGACCTAGGGCCGCTGCGAGCTCGCCGACCGGGCCACGGAGTGACCAAGCTGAGCCCGATACCAACTGGGCTTCCCGGGCTTGCCCGTATTGTCCGCAAGGCGGGTGTGGCATCTTTCCGGGCACAGCAGTCACGCGCCGCGGCTGGGGTCGAACGGCCGGTTCCGGCGGCTGCCGACACTCGCTTTCGCAAAACGAGAGACCCCACCCAGTCTGTTCCTGACGTTCAGCTGGCAAAGTCGAGCGGCAGGTGATGGCCGAACTCTGTCGTTCTGTATTCATGCAAATATGCTAACGAAACGCACAATACCAAGTCAGTCAAGGCTTGAGAATACTTAAAAAACACAGCGTCCACCCAATAATCCGGAGTCTACAAGTGCAAACCTGTCAGAGTTATCTCACTCCGTCCACCGTTTAATCCGGATGCCCGTTAAAATTTATTTTCTAAAAAGTTCCCGGAAATTTCCGACTTTTTTGTTCGGCTATTTGTAACCAACATCCCATATGCAACGAACTATTACTCAGATGCGCTTGAACAAAACTGAGTCGCT
>Ga0116170_10005304_pt1 | contig 11586 bp, 7 predicted proteins | sample AD_JPNHW1_MetaG_FD_89797 | JGI IMG/M metagenome (GOLD analysis project Ga0116170, IMG submission 89797) | Active sludge microbial communities of municipal wastewater-treating anaerobic digesters from Japan - AD_JPNHW1_MetaG | ecosystem: Engineered > Bioreactor > Anaerobic > Digestate | place... | reverse complement strand
TTGAAGCACAATTTGACGAAGTTGCTGATGGGAAAAGTGAGTGGAGCAACATGATTGGTGGTTTTTATAAACCATTTCATAATTTGGTTGAAAACTCATTGCAGATATCTGAGAAGGCTAACGGCGAAAGGATTCTTGGTGTAGATCCTGAATCAGGCAAGCAAGTCTCGGTGAAAATTGGTCGTTTTGGTCCGCTCGTGCAGCTGGGTGAAACAACCGATGGAGAGAGTGGTGAAAAGCCAAAATTTGCGAGTTTGCAAGCAGGACTTCACATCGAAACAATTACATTAGAGCAAGCTTTGGACTTATTTAAGCTTCCTCGTGAGGTTGGGATGTATGAAGACAAGAAAGTATCTGTTGCAATTGGTCGTTTTGGTCCATACATTAAGCACGATAATAAATTCATTTCGTTGGAAAAAACCGACGACCCGTTTAGTGTAACGCTCGATCGGACAATTGAATTGATTGACAATAAGAGAATTAAAGATAAGAATGCTATTTTAAGAACGTTTGAAAATGAACCAGACCTTCTGGTTTTAAACGGAAGATGGGGGGCATATATCTCTTACAAAAAAGAGAACTACAAAATACCAAAAACCATTAAGCCCGAAGAATTATCACTTGACGATTGCATGAAGATTATTGAACAGACACCTTCTTCATCAAAAAAATCAAAAGCGAAGGCTAAGGTTAAAGCAAAGGCTCCTGCAAAGACTTCTGCAAAGACAAAGAAAAAGTAAATCCCATACGTTTTGGCTTGTGAAGAAGATAGAAGAGATATTGAATTTTTTTGATCCGGTAAGTATTGGCGACTTTAGCGACAATTCTTTTCTTGAAGAAAAGATGTCGTTTGGAAACAATATTTTTATCAATGGCGGACTTAAACCAATTTCGGATGAAACCAAGTTCGAAGTTGCAATGATATTTGTAAATCAGCCTTCTACATCTTCTGAAAATGAAATTAATACGGTACAAATAATTCGCGAGGAGATATACCGTTTAAAGAAAGTTGCACCAACGCTTCGAATTGCAGATTTGGGAAATCTTCGGCTCGGGAATACGTTTAACGATACCCTTTTTGCACTGCAGGAATCGTGCGCAATGCTATTTCAATTGAAAATAAATGTTGTTGTAATTGGAGGTTCTCAGGCATTAACAGTTGGGGCTTTTAGAGCATTCAAAGAGTTTGAAAACGATATTAATTTGGTCCATGTCGATTCTAAAATCGATATAAGTTTTGATGAGCGTCCATTCTCAGAATCATATCTCGAAACAATTATAGAGAGGGAAGCATCTCATTTGTACAACATTTGTTGTATGGGATATCAGTCTTATTTTGTCGATCAACGTCAGCTCACAAAACTGAACGAATTATATTTTGAAAATTTGAGGATCGGAAAAATAAGAAACCAGATTGAAGTCGTTGAACCTTATTTCCGAGATGCTGATTTGGTTAGCTTCGACATTGGTTCAATAAGAATGTGCGATGCCCCTGGACGTTTCGATGCTTCACCCAATGGTTTTTATGCAGAAGAAGCCTGCCAGTTGGCACGGTATGCAGGAATAAGCGACAGATTACGATTATTTGGACTGTTTGAGGTTGATTCAAAATTTGATAAAGAAAGGCAAACAACAAAACTTTCTGCACAGATAATATGGTATTACTTAGAAGGTTATCTAAATAGAAAACATGATTATCCGCAAGCTCCGCTCGATGATTGCACAAAATATGTGGTTGAAGTAGACGAAATTGGATTTCCAATCGTTTTCTATAAAAGTAATAGATCAAAGCGGTGGTGGATCGAGGTAAACAATCCACACGATGAAGAAGAAAAAAAGGTCAATGTTATTGTTTCCTGCTCTGAAGAAGACTATCTAAAGGCTTGCAACAATGAAATTCCTGACAAGTGGTGGCTAAATTTAAAAAAAATGAGATAATCATTTTTTAGATTAAGTCGAATTTGATTTGAATATCTTATTTTTGTTTTTACATCTGATGTGCTTTGAACGAGAAAGAAGCTTGTATGAAAAAAAAATTTTCTTTTTTTCTTTTGTTAATATTGGTTAATTTAGCGGCTGAAGCACAGCAAGAACCTTTGTTTAGCAACTATATGTTTGCTCGAACAATATCGAATCCTGCTTTTGTTGGTGCAGATAAAACAATAAATGCTCTATTTTGTGATAGGGCAATGTTTGCAGGAGTCAAAGGGAAACCGGTAACTTCTGCGTTTGGAGTAGATGCTCCTGTTGAAATATTTGGTACTCATAGTGGTTTGGGGTTGTTGATAATGAGTGACAAGATTGGTTATCAGACAGATATAAGTGTTGATTTTACGTATTCCTATCATCATTCATTAAAAAATGGAACATTGGGAGTTGGGATTAAAGCTGGTTTAAATAGTTACAGCATAGATCCTGAAGACTGGATTTCACCTGATGGCAATAATGGCAGTGGTGATGAATATGTCCCAGAACAATTTACTTCAAACTTGATTTTTAACTTAAACTTTGGTGCTTATTATGAAACGACACAATATTATCTTGGATTTTCTGCTACAAAATTAAACAGAGGTGTTATATTTGATCCCGAAGATTTGGAAGAGATTGAATATGGGTATTATGTGCCGCATTTCTATTTGACAGGTGCATACAATATTGAATTACCTGATCCGTTATTTGATTTGCAGGCATCCTTTTTAGCTCGAAGCGAATTAGCTGGCTATTCGCTTGATCTGAATGGAACTATGTTTTTTAAAAAGAGATATTGGGGTGGTTTAGGAATAAGAATTTCACCACGTAATTTTGAGTCTTTTACGCTCTTAGGTGGTGTCGAATTGGTGAATGGGTTAAATTTGGGTTATGCGTTAGATGTGAATACCAGTGGGTTAATTTTTAAGGGAGCAACATCTCACGAAGTGATTTTGACTTATTCTTTTAATATTGATACGAAGCGTGATAAAAAATATAAAAGCGTCAGGTACTTATAAGATCTGAATTTTACGAATATGAAAAAATACAAATTGATTATTTCGCTGTTGATCATCGTGATGATCTCAAGTTGCACCCAATCGGGAGAAAGTGGTGAACTTATTGGAACAGGGAAAAGGGGAAGTTGGTTTGAACCAGTACCTTATGGAATGACTTTTGTTAGGCGTGGATCTATTCGGGTTGGGCCTAGCGATCAGGATCCTACGGGTGCTATTTCTCCAACTAAAACGATATCAATTGATGCCTTCTGGATGGACGATACCGAGATTACAAATAATGAATACCGTGAATTTGTAAAATGGGTTAGTGATTCTATGGCAATCGAATTGTTATACAAAGCAGACCCTTCGCCCCAATCTCCTTGGGCTATTTTCGATGAAAATGATCAATTTGTATGTTTAGATCTTAGTTCGAAAAATCGACTTGAAATTGATTGGAACGACACCGCAAGCCTTGATCCTATTTTTATTCCTCAAAATGAACGTTTTTTTGGTAAAAGAGAAATTGATGCGAGGAAATTATATTTTGAATACGCTTGGATAGATCTGCAGAAAGCTGCTCAACGCTCTAATAGTTATAATTATACTACTCAAAGTTATGGCGGCGGAATTAAAGACCGCTCCGACTTCATTGTTCGAGAAAGAACTAATATTTATCCCGACACTCTTTGCTGGATTAGAGATTTCACCTATTCTTACAACGAACCTTGGACAAGTAAATATTTTTGGCATCAAGGTTTTGATGAATACCCTGTTGTAGGTATTTCATGGGAGCAAGCCAATGCTTTCTGCCAGTGGAGAACTAAAATGCAAAATGAATATTTTGCAGGTAATGGTGGCGCAACAGTACAAGATTACAGGTTGCCTACTGAGTTTGAGTGGGAATTTGCTTCTCGTGGTGGTTTGCAGAATTCAATGTATCCTTGGGGTGGCTACTATTCGCGCAATCAGATGGGCGAATTTATGGCTAATTATAAACCTATGAGAGGTAATTATATTGAAGATGGTGGTTTGGCTACTATGAAGGTAGCCAGTTATCCTCCTAACGACTTTGGTTTGTACGATATGTCTGGAAATGTTGCTGAATGGACCAGTACTGCTTTTGAAGAACTTTCTTTGGCAATGGTCAATGAACTTAACCCTGACTTTAAATATAATGCCGAAGATAGTGACCCTCCTGCATTGAAAAGAAAGGTTATTCGTGGTGGTTCTTGGAAAGACATTGGTTTTTACATACAGAACTCGTCGCGTACGTATGAATACCAAGATTCATCAAAATCTTTTATTGGGTTTAGATGTGTCCGTTCTTCTTTTGGTAATGAATTTTAATATATTGACTTAATCTACGAAATATGAATTTGGGGGATTTTATACATTCTAAAAGATGGAAGCTTATCCAAAACTATATTTATAGTTGGGGAGCTTCAGTGGTTTTGATGGGAGCACTCTTTAAACTTGAGCATTTGCCTTATGCTGGCGTAATGCTTGGTGTTGGTATGTCTATTGAAGCAATTATTTTCTTTATTTCTGCGTTTGAACCTGTAATGGAATTACCCGACTGGAAAAGGATTTATCCACAGTTGAGAATGGGCGATGAAGAACCGGAAGATAAAAAGATATATGAAGAACTTGACAACAAGTATTATGCAAAACCGTTGACAGGAAATGTTAGTGGTGTTGTTGGAGGCGGTTCAGGATCTGGTGGTTCCGGAATTTCTTTGAACGACCTGCCAGATGAGCAACTGAAAAAACTTTACAAGAGTTTTGACAGATTGTCTGAAACAGCAAACGGGCTGAAAGATATTGCTGATGCAACTGTTGCAACGAACACATTTGTTAAGAATCTGAACGAAGCTTCTCAATCAATTGGTAAAGTTGTTGATTCGAACAAGATGGTTTCTGGCGAAATGGAAAAGAGCGTTAAAGAAATCTCTGAGTCGTACAAAACTGCCGCTTTGAATTTGAAAACTTCTAGCGATAAAGCTTCTGCTGAAATTGAAAAAACAGGAAATGAATTTTCAAAACAGTTGCATGCTTCTGCTGGTGAGTTATCAGATTCTTATAAGAAAGTTGCTGAATCGATTTCCGGTGGGTTCAAGGGGCTTGAAAAGAGTTCAGCCAGTTATTCTGAAAATATCGACAAGATTAATAAGAATTTGACAGCATTGAACTCTGCTTATGAATTGCACTTAAAGGGTGCAGGTAAGGTTGAACAAATGGTTAATCAGTATTCGACAAATGTTGGTGAAATAGGTAAACTGCTTCACTCTTCGGTTGAAGAAACACGAAAATTCAACGACAATACTAAAGAGATTAACGAAAATATTCAAGCATTGAATAAAATTTATGGAAGAATGCTTGGTGCGCTTAACAGTAAAAAGTAACTGGGGATAGAATATGGGAACTAAAAATTGCCCGGAAACTCCTAGGCAGAAGATGATTAATATGATGTATTTGGTGTTGACAGCGATGTTGGCATTGAATGTATCTAAAGAAGTTTTGAATGCTTTCAAAGTTGTTGATCTCAGTTTGATGAAAACTTACAACAGTTTTGATAAGAAAAATGCTTCGTTAGTTAGTGATTTCGATTTTGCCTATCAACAGAATCAAGGGAAAGTAGGGAAATGGAGAGATCTGGCAAAAGAAGTTCAAAAAAAGACTGATGATTTGGTTAATTATATTGTAGAAACAAAGGAAATTTTGGCTCAAAAGTCAGGATCCTATGTTAAACCTGCTGATGAAGAAATAGGCGATGAAGATGCGTTTATTGTTGGAGTCAAAGGGGATACAATAATGATTAAATCGAAGGAGGATTTGAACTCTTCGCCCGAAGTTATGCTTAGATTGGGAAGAGGGAAAGAATTACAAGATAAAATCAACCAATATAAAGCAGATATTGCAGTCTTGGTAGATAATAATCCTCTAATTGTTAATAGCCTTGCCCAAACTCTTGATGTTGATGACATAGGAGGTTCAAATAAAAAATCATGGCCTGTTTTGAATTTCGATGCAAGTCCTGTGATCGCAAGTTTAACATTGTTGTCAAAACTTCAGATTGATGTTTGTAATGCTGAGTCGGTTGTTCTTCGTCAGTTATATAACGAAATCGATGCTTCTTCTTTCAAATTTACAGGTCTTAAGGCTACTGTAATTCCTGATGCCAGTTATGTCTTTCAGGGACAGCCTTATCGTGCAAGGATTTTTATTGCTGCAGAAGATACTACCCAAAAGTTGACTGTTTACATGAATGGAAGTTCAAACCCTCTTCCAACAGAAGGCAATGAAGCTATTTATACTGTAAATGCTAATACTCCCGGAACTTATACCTATAGTGGGGAGATTCGATATAAAACACCTAGTGGAGAAGAGAGTAGCAAGGCATTTAAAGGTGAGTATCAGGTAGCTATGCCTGCTGTAACCATTGCTCCGACAAAAATGAACGTCATGTATAGGGGATTGAAAAATCCGTTAAGCATATCGGTACCTGGTATTCCAAGTAGTAGTTTGGAAGTATCTTTTACCAATGGAACTATTACTAAATCAGGTGATTCTTGGATTGTTGAACCACGGGATTTGGATCCTAAAGGTGATAAAACAAGGGTTATTGTCAATGCTAAGGTCGATGGTAAGTTGAAAAATATGGGTGAAATGGTATTCCGTGTTAAAAAAGTGCCAGATCCTAAAGCAGTTGTTGCAAAGATGAGCCAAGGAGGTATTGCTCGCGAAAAGTTGAGAATCCAGAATGGAGTTTTTGCTGAATTGCAGGATTTTGATTTCGACTTAGCCTTTGAAGTTACAGCTTTTGATATGTCAGTGCCTTCATCTGGAGGAACGACTACAACATTACACTCTAATTCGTATCGTTTTACCGATGAACAAAAGCGCCTGTTAAATGGCCTTGGTTCAGGTGCCCGAGTTTCGTTTGAAAATGTTAAAGCAAGAATTGAAGGTGATAAAAATGACCCTGAAAGGATTTTGTCCCCGATTATTTTAACTGTTGAATAAGAAAATGCATTAAACCTTTTGGTATGAAAGCAATATTAAAAATTTCATTATTGGTATTCTTCCCGCTTCTTGGATTTTCGCAACAAGAAGGTGTTCGTTTTACTGATAAGTTTGGTCCATTTAATGAAACTTACCAGCAAGAAAACGATTTCGCAAAGAGAGAATATGTTCCTTACTCTTTTGTAAGAGAAGCCGATGTAATGTGGTCGAAAGTTACTTGGGAAATGATCGACCTTCGTGAAAAGGCGAACTTATCACTTTATTACCCAATAGATACTATTCATGGTAGAAAGAGTTTGATCAATGCAATTATTGATGGAATTACGAATAATGAGTTTAATGCATTTCATGCTCCATTAAAAAGTAATGCTTTTGAGTTTGACCCGAATAATATTTTTACCAGTGTTCAGGAAATACTTGATCTTGGCATGAGGGAAGAGATTATTCCAGTAGAAATTCGTCCTGGTGTTACAAGGGATTCATTGGTTACTATTCGTTGGAGACCCGAAGAAATTAAACAAATATTGATTAAGGAAGTATGGTATTTCGATCGTAAAGATTCACGTTTGCGTTCAGAAATTATTGGTTTGTGCCCTATCAGAGAATATACTTTTAATGGAATGATGCGTAGGCAACGTTTGTTCTGGATTTATTATCCTGACACTCGCCATTATTTTGCGAAAGTACCTTTATACAGTTTGCAATCAGACAAGCCACTTTACTCTTTCGACGATGTATTTGTTTACAAATATTTTCAATCAAATTTCATTCAGGAAGCTAACGTTTATAATGACCGTATGATTACTGATTATGTGACAGGACGCGAAGCTCAGTTAGAGTCTGAAAAAATTAAGAAAGAAATATTTGATTACGAACAAGATTTGTGGGAAAATTAGTTTGAATTGAAAAATATTAATTTATTTCGAAAGCCTTATGGTAATGCCGTAAGGCTTTTCGATTGTCATACAATAGTTGTTTTGTTTTTCCGTTTATTTTAGAAATATTTAAACGTGCTGAGATTCTTTTATAAATATCTTTTCTTATTATCGGTTGTTTTTGTCTTATTCTCAGGATGCAAGACTCAACCTCCTATTCATGAACTGAGAGGCGATAAGAGGTCTGCTTGGTTTGAGCCGATTCCTTATGGGATGACTTATATCAAACCAGGGCATTTTCAGATGGGCGGCGGAGATCAGACTATTGATGGCCAAATTTCAGAAACAAAGAATATCTCGGTTAATTCTTTTTGGATAGACGAGACCGAAATAACAAACAGTGAATATCGTCAATATGTGAACTGGGTTACTGATTCGATTGCTGCGGTGTTGACTTTTAAAGCAGGTGTTGATGAATATAAAGCAACAAACAGGGATAAAGAATTTTATGATCCTGCTTTAATTGATTGGAATAAAGTGAGTCAGATTTGGAAAGACGATAATAGCGATGTACGCTCAGCTATAGATTCGCTTTTTTATAAAGGCAAAGAACGCTTTTCTGGTCCAAGGGAGATTGATTACCGAAAAGTTTACTACGAATATTATTACATTGATCTGAAACAGGCTGCCCAACGGTCGAACAGCTACAATTACAAAACTCAGAGTTATTCTGGCTCAGTTATAGATCCGGCCACAGGTGCTGTTTCGCCTGTGAAAGATCGATCTTCCTTTATGTTCAAAGAACGAGTACCTGTTTATCCTGATACCTTAGTCTGGGTGCGCGATTTTACTTATTCTTATAACGAACCTTGGACTTTAAAGTATTTTTCGCATCCAGCTTTTAAGGATTACCCCGTTGTTGGAGTTACCTGGAAACAGGCAAATGCTTTTTGTCATTGGAGAACAATGATTAAAGAAAAATTTCTTACTCAGAATAAAATACTTCCTATACATCCCTATCGTTTACCAACTGAAGCGGAATGGGAATATGCTGCTCGTGGCGGAAAGATGAATAATAAATATCCATGGGGCAGTTATTACACAAGCACACAGAAAGGTTGCTATGTTGCTAATTTTAAGCCGAAAAGAGGAAATTACGTGTCGGATAGTAATTATTCAACGAAGACGATGAAAGTTGGCAGCTTTGATCCAAACGGTTATGGTTTGTACGATATGGCTGGTAATGTTGCCGAATGGACAAGTACAGCGTACGATGTTTCTGGCTATAGTTTGATGCACGATATGAACCCTGAATTTCAATACAATGCATCAGAAAATGATCCTCCTGCTTTAAAACGAAAAGTTGTAAGGGGTGGTTCGTGGAAAGATGTTTCCTACTTTATTCAGGTTTCAACCCGCGATTATGAATACCAGGATTCTGCCAAAAGTTTTATTGGTTTCCGCTGCGTGATGAATGCAATTGAAGATGAAACAAACTGATCATCAGTTTAGTCCACTTCGTTCGAGCAATGCTTTATTTGAAGGTTCTTCACCTTTGAATTGTATATACAAATCCATCGGATTGGATGTTCCTCCCTTTTCCAGAATTGCTTCTTTGAACTTTTTAGCTACAGATTTATTAAAAATACCGTTTGCTTTGAATACCGAAAAAGCATCGGCATCGAGCACTTCAGCCCATTTGTACCCGTAGTAGCCAGCAGCGTAGCCACCTGCAAAAATGTGCGAAAAAGCGGTGCTGATTGAGTTTCCTTCAATAAAATCGAAAAGTTGGGTGTCGGCAATTGCCTTTTGCTCAAAATCTGAAGTATTTCCATCAAACTCTTCTTTTAAAGAGTGCCAGGCCATATCTGTAAAACCAAACGTAAGTTGCCTTTCTGTCTGATAGCCAGATTGGAAATTGCGGGCATCAATCAGTTTCTGAACTAAATCATGAGGCATAGGTTCTCCCGTTTCATAATGAACGGCAAAGGTTTTAAGCCAATCAATTTCTACAGCCCAGTTTTCCATAATTTGCGATGGCAATTCTACAAAATCGCGGTACACATTGGTACCCGAAAGTGAGGGGTAAACTGTGTTGGCAAACATTCCGTGAAGGGCATGCCCAAATTCGTGTAAAAATGTTTCTACTTCGCTGAATGTTAGTAGTGAAGGTTTGCTTTCGGTTGGTTTGGTGAAATTTCCACAAATTGAAATATGGGGTCTGATCATTTCTCCATCAATGTTTGATTGTGAACGATATTCGGTCATCCATGCGCCTCCTTTTTTTCCTTCTCGAGGATGAAAATCAGCATAAAATACTGAAAGGAACTTGCCATTTTCATCGTAAACCTCGTAGGTTTTTACGTCGGGATGATAGACAGGGATATTGTACACCTGTTTGAATGTGATTCCGTAGAGTTTTGTTGCAAGGCCAAAAATGCCTTCAATTACATTCTCGAGTTTGAAATATGGCTTCACCATCTCTTCTTCAAACCCGAATTTGCTGACTTTGAGTTTTTCGCTGTAAAAACTGAAATCCCAGGGCATTAACTCTTCGTTAAGTCCATTGTTTTTTGCGAAGTCCCGAACTTCGTTTACCTCTTTTATAGCGTATGGTTTTGAAACCTGATGTAAATCGGAAAGAAATTTCATGACTTTTTCAGCAGAACCTGCCATTCTTTCCTCAAGCACATATTCCGAATAGCTTTTGTAACCAAGAATGGTTGCAATTTTTAGTCGCAGGTTTACTATTTCTTTGATTATTTTGTTGTTATCGTTGTTGTTTCCATTGTTGCCTCTTGAATTGTAGGCGTTGTAAAGTTTCTCGCGCAGTTCACGGTTTGCCGAATACTTCATAAACGGTGCGTAACTTGGAAATTGAAGTGTGAATGCCCAGCCGTCGAGCTTCTTTGTTTTTGCTGTTAATGCAGCAGCTTCAATAACCGATTCCGGAAGTCCGGCCAAATCTTCTTTATTTGTGATGTTTAGTATGAAATTATTGTTTTCGGCAAGAACATTTTCACTGAATTTCAGATTCAATTTTGACAATTTCATTTGAAGCTGAATGAGTTGCTTTTTTTCTGCTTGGTTCAGATTTGCACCGTTCCGCTTCATGCTTTTGTAAGTTGTTTCGGTCAGGCGGATCTCTTCATCGGTCAATCCAGAATGTAAGCGGTTGTTATAAATCTCTTCTACTCGCTTGAATAACTTTGTGTTCACATTTAATTTCCCCATAAACTGAGTCAGCATAGGCGAAACTTTTTGTGTAACGGTTTGAATTTCGGGCGAGGTTTCGGCAGAATTCAGGTTGAAAAGTATCGATGCCATTCTTGAAATCTCATCTGACTCTTTTTCTAACAGAACAATGGTGTTTTGAAAGGTAGGTTTTTCTTTGTTCGATATAAGAGTTTTGATTTTAATGTTTGCATCTGCAATTTTTGACTTAAATGCAGGTTCGTAGTGTTCAGGCTTTATCTGGTCAAAAGGTGTTGTTTGATAAACTGTATTAAATGGTGAAAGTAAAGGGTTGCTTTCGGTATTCATATCGGCATAGGTATTTATAGTTGCAATACAAGTAGTTAGAATAAATGTTGCTATTCGTTTCATGGCTTTGTATTTTTTATTTCTTCGGTTTTCTTTTCGTTTTCTTTTCAACTGACCATCCAAATTTTCCAATTCTTTTTCCAAGTTTGAAATATTCTCCATGATTGTAAACCAGA
>Ga0116170_10005303_pt1 | contig 11587 bp, 6 predicted proteins | sample AD_JPNHW1_MetaG_FD_89797 | JGI IMG/M metagenome (GOLD analysis project Ga0116170, IMG submission 89797) | Active sludge microbial communities of municipal wastewater-treating anaerobic digesters from Japan - AD_JPNHW1_MetaG | ecosystem: Engineered > Bioreactor > Anaerobic > Digestate | place... | reverse complement strand
TGAGCCGGCTGGAGGGCGGGGTCTACCTCTCCGTGGGCTCGGCGGTCATGTCGCCGATGATTTTTGAGAAAGCCCTTTCCATGTCGCGCAACGTGGCGCGGGCGCGCGGCGCCGCGATCGAGAATTTCGCGATCCACGTGGTGGATCTCGCCCCGTCCGCGTGGGACTGGGTTCACGACGGCGAGCCGCCGCAGGACAACCCGGCCTATTACCTGCGCTTCTGCAAGACGTTCTCGAGGATGGGCGGGCGCATGACGTACACCAGCGCCGACAACCGTTCCTTCCTCGTGGCGCTGCTGAGGGAGCTTGAGAAGGAACACCGCGCGTAGGCGCGGCCGGCACGGACGCGCCGTTCAGGCGGAACTCACAAGACAAAAAAGGAACCCCATGAATAACGATCTGAAAATGAATCTGGAAGCCTACGCGTCGGACACCGCCGCGCGGCTGATGCGGACGGATTTCGGCAAGCTGGCGGAGATCGGCGAGCTGCTGCTCAGGACGAAGGCCGGAGGCCGGACGGTCTTTCTGATCGGCAACGGCGGCAGCGCGGCCACGGCCTCGCACGTCACGAACGATCTGGTGAAAGGCTGCCGCGTGGGGAACACGCCGGGCTTCCGCGCGTTCTGCCTGAGCGATTCCAACGCGCTGGTGACCTGCCTCGCCAACGATTTCTCCTACGAGGAGATTTATACCATCCTGCTGCGCACATACGCGGAAGCGGGCGACGTGGTCATGGCCTTCAGCGGCAGCGGCAATTCGCCGAACATCGTGCACGCGCTCAGAACGGCCAAGGAGATGGGGCTGACGACGGTCGGACTGGGCGGACGCGACGGCGGCAAGATGAAAACGCTGTGCGACCACATCCTCATCGCGCCGACCGACTCCATGGAGATGCTGGAGGACATGCACCTGATCTATTTCCACGACCTCGTGTGCGCGATGCGGCCGGGCCTGGCCAAGCTGGCGGGATGCGAAAAATAGAGTTGAGCGTTCAACGTCTGTTCCGGTTGGGGCGGGGAGAAAGCTATGCTGATTGGTGCGATAGATGCGGGCGGAACCAAGGTGCTGACCGCGGCGATGACGGAAACGGGGAAGGTGCTGGTCCGGCGTCAGGCCTCGGTGCCAACGATGGATGTCCCCGCCTACTTCACGCGTTGCGCGGAGATGCTGGCGGAATGTGCGCGAGAGATCGGAACCAGCGTGGCGGATCTGGACGGCGTGGGGATGAACATCCCCGGCATGGTGACCCCGGAGGGGCGGGTTTTGGGATCGCCCTCCGCCGGCTGGGGCACCTTTGAGGCGCGGCCGCTGCTGCAGAAGGCCTTGGGCATCGCCCACGGAAACGTCTTCTTCGAGAACGACATCAACGCCTGCGCCCTGGCGGAGAAACGCTTCGGCGGCGCGAACGGGGACTTCGTCTGGATCACGATCAGCACCGGCAACGGCGGCGCGGTGGTGGCGGACGGCAAGCTGGTCCGCGGCGCGGGCGGGTGCGCCGGCGAGTTCGGGCACCTCAAGGTGGAGCGCGACCGTCCGCGGCGCTGCGGATGCGGCGCGCTCGGCTGCCTGGAGGCGCACGCCTCGGGCGTGGCCATCGCGCGCCGCGCGGCGGAAGCCGGCCTGGGCGACGCCGCGGACGCCAAGCGCTGCGAGGAGCTGGCGCGTCAGGGGAACGCCGTGGCGCTGGGCCTCTACGAGGAGACCGGCGTCTACCTCGGCCGCGCGCTGGCGATCGCCGCCAATCTGCTGAACCCCTCCCACGCCTTCATCGGCGGCGGGGTTTCCAAGGCGCTGGACCTGATGCTGCCGGCCATCCGGAGGACGCTTGCGGCGGAAGCCCTGCCGCAGTGCGTGGATTTGAAGGTCGTGCGGACCAGCTTGGGGTACGAAGCGGCGCTGCAGGGCGCGGCGGCCGTGTGTTTGGACGGACTGGGAAGGACAAAATAAAGGATACGAACATGAACGAGCAAGTGAACGGGATTTCGCGCAGAACGCTTCTTCGCCGCTCGGCGCTGGCCGCGGCGGCTTTTCAGGTCGTGCCGGGTTACGTCCTCGGCCTCAACGGCCAGACCCCGCCGAGCCGCAAACTGAACGTCGCCGGCATCGGCGTCGGCGGCATGGGCGGCGGCAACATCAAGAAGTGCGCCGAGGCGGGCGAAAACATCGTGGCGCTGTGCGACGTGGACACCAACTACGCGGCCCACACCTTCAAGGCGCATCCCCATGCGAAGGTCTACACCGATTACCGCGAGATGCTCGACAAGCAGAAGGACATCGACGCGATCGTGATCGCGACGCCGGACCACACGCATGCCCCCCTCGCGATGGCCTGCATGCGCGCGGGCAAACACGTCTACGTGCAGAAACCGATGGCCTACTCGGTCGGCGAAGCGCGCGCGATGACCGAGGCCGCGCGGAAATACAAGGTGATCACGCAGATGGGCAACCAGGGCCGCTCCGGCGACGGCGTGCGCATGGTGTGCGAGTGGATCTGGGCCGGCGCGATCGGCACCGTCCGCGAAGTCCACGCCTGGACCAACCGCCCCGTGTGGCCGCAGGGCATCGAGATCGAGCGTCCCCGAGAGACGCCGGCGGTTCCCGCAGGCTTCGACTGGGACAAGTGGATCGGCCCGGCGCCGATGCGCCCCTATCACCCCTGCTACCATCCGCAGAGCTGGCGCGCCTGGTGCGATTTCGGAACCGGGTCGCTGGGCGACCTCGGCTGTCACGTGATGGACTGCGTCTACTGGTCGCTGAAGCTGAAGTACCCGGTCAGCGTCGAGGGCAACATCTCGACCTACTGGGGCGGATTCTGGAAGAAGACCGAGCCGAAGAACGAACAGTTCCCCCGTTCTTCCATCGTTCGCTACCAGTTCCCCGAGCGCGAGGGCCTGCCGCCCGTGACCCTGACGTGGTGGGACGGCGGGCTCCAGCCGCCGCGCCCGGCAGAGCTGGAGGAGGGACGCGAGATGGGCGACTCCGACGGCGGCGTGCTGTTCATCGGCGACAAGGGCAAGCTGATGTGCGGCTGCTACGGCCGGAGCCCGCGGCTGATCCCCGAGACGGCGATGAAGGCGTTCCAGCGTCCGCCCAAGACGATCGAGCGCATCCCCGGCGGCGAGGCCGGCCACGAGAAGAACTGGCTGGAGGCCATCAAGGCGGGCCGGCAGGCGATCTCGAACTTCGACTACGCCGGGCCGTTCGCCGAAATGGTGCTGCTCGGCAACCTCGCCGTGCGCTTCCCCTACCGCCGCCTGCTGTGGGACGGCCCGGCCATGAAGGTCACCAACGACAGCGACGCGCAGGCCTTCGTCACGCGCAAGTACCGCGACGGCTGGTCGCTGTAGCGGCGGAGACGGACGGGCAGGAATGCCCGTCCCCTTTTTCCAGACGCAAAGCATAACGGGGGACGGACTTTTCAGTCCGTCCTCCCCAGCAGGTTCCAACATGGCCGAAGGCCCCTTCTTCAGCGCCTACGCCGAGACCGACGCGCACCGCCGCCATCTGCCGCACTGGCAGCAGGGCGAGGCGTGGTGCTTCGTGACGTGGCGGCTGGCGGATTCCCTGCCGGAAGAGAAGCTCGGCCTCTGGCGGGCGGAGCGCGAAGCGTGGCTCAGGCGGAATCCCGAGCCGTGGGACGAAGCGACCGAAGCCGACTATCACGAGCGGTTCTCGCACCGGATCGACGAGTGGCTGGACCAAGGGTGCGGGACATGCCTCCTGCGCGAAGCGGCGAACGCACAGGTTGTGGCGGCGGCACTCAGACATTTCGATGGTGCCCGTTATGTTATGGGGGCCTTCGCCGTCATGCCCAACCACGTGCATGTTCTCTTCAGGCCCCTTGGCGGACATCTGTTGGCCGACGTCATCCGATCCTGGAAAGGCTTTTCGGCGCGCGAGATCAACCATCGTTTGTCCAGAAACGGCACAGTGTGGCAGGACGAATATTGGGACCGGCTGGTGCGAAGCGAACGGCACTTGCTTACGTGCGCCGCTTACATCCGGAACAACCCGGCGGCGGCGAAGCTGCATCCGAACGAGTATCTTTGGGAAAGCAAGTTTTGAGAGCGACGCGGACAACTGACGATCATGACGGGCAGGAATGCCCGTCCCCCTTTTCCAGACGCGAAGCGCAACGGGGGACGGACTTTCCAGTCCGTCCTTGCGCAGACGGGAGACAAGACATGACGACACGGCTGAACCGACGCGACTGGCTCAAAACTTCGGGGCTGCTGGCGGGGGCGCTGGCCGCCGGCCGCGGCCGGGCGGCGGAGGCACCCGCGGCCGGAGCGGGCGAGGTGGTGCTTCAGCGCCGTCTGCCTGTCAAGTACGACGTGGACGTGTTCGTGGCGGGCGGCGGGCCGGCGGGCGCGGCGGCGGCGGTGGCGGCGCGGAGCCAGGGCGCGCGGGTGTTCCTGGCCGAGGCGCACACGTGCCTCGGCGGCATGGGCACGGCGGGGCGCGTGCCGGTCTTCATGCCGCTCTCGGACGGCGTGAATTTCCTGCCCGGCGGGTTCGGCCGCCGGGTGATCGACCGGCTCGCGAAGGAGAAGGCGCTGCCGGGGCCGGCGACGGACGTCGAGGCGCTCAAGCGCGTGTACGATGCGCTCGTGTCCGAATCCGGCGCGGAGTTCACGTTCTACACGACGCTCAGCGCGGTCGAGGCCGAGGGCGGGCGCGTGCGCTACGCCGTCTGCGCCTCGCCGGGCGGGCTGTTCGCGGTGCGCGCCAAGGTCTACGTCGACGCCACCGGCAACGGCGACCTCGCGGCCTGGGCGGGCGCGCCGTTCGAAAAAGGCGACGCGCAGGGCCACCTCATGCCGGGCACGCTCTGCAGCGTCTGGAGCGGCGTCGACTGGAAGACGTGGGCGGCGAACCGCCCCAAGGGGCCGCAGCCGGACGGCAGCATGCTGGAAAAGGCGTTTGCGGACGGCGTGTTCACGGTGCAGGACCGTCACCTGACGGGCATGCACGACATGGGCGGCGGACTGGCGGGCGGCAACATCGGCCACGCGTTCAACGTGGACGGAACGGACGAGCGGTCGCTGACGAAGGCGCTCGTCGCATGCCGCAGGAGCTTGACCGAATACGCGCGCTACTACCGCGATTACCTCAAGGGGTTCGAGCAGGTGAAACTCGTGCAGACGGGGTCGCTGATGGGCATCCGCGAGACGCGGCGCATCGTCGGCGACTACACGCTCAACATCGCAGACTACAAGAAGCGCGCCGTGTTCCCGGACGAGATCGGCCGCTACGCGTACGCGATCGACATCCATCCGGGGACGACGGATGCGGCGAGCTACGAGAAGCACCGCCAGGAGTTCGACCGCGAGTACCGCTACGGCAAGGGCGAGAGCTACGGGATCCCCTACCGCGCCCTGACGCCGAAGGGACTCGACAACGTGCTGGTGGCGGGGCGCTGCGCGAGCACGGATCAGCTGGTGCACGGCTCGCTGCGCGTCATGCCCGGCTGCTTCATCACGGGGCAGGCGGCGGGGATCGCGGCGGCGATGGCCGCGGACAGCGGGGCGTCGGTCCACGCGGTGGACGTGAAGTCCCTGCAGGCCAGGCTCAAAGCGTTCGGCGCCTATCTGCCGAACGCGTGAGTCGTCAGTCCTGGTCCGACTCGGGCGCGACCGGGATCTCCTCTTCGGCCCCGCCCTCGGCGGCCGCGGCCTTCTTCTTGCGGGAGCGCTTGGGTTTCGCGGCTTCTTCCTCGACCGTCGGAGCGGCCTCGGCCGCGCCCATGCTCAGGTTCTTGACGCCGATCTCCTTGAGGCGCATCGAAACGATCTTGGAGATGCCCTTCTCCTGCTGCGTCACGCCGTAGACGATGTCCGAGCCCGCAATGGTGTGCTGGTTGTGCGTGATGATCAGGAACTGCGAATACGCCAGAAAGTCCTTGAGCGCCTGCACGAAGCGGCCGATGTTGCTGTCGTCCAGCGCGGCATCGAGCTCGTCGAGGATGCAGAAAGGCGCGGGCTTGATCATGAAGATCGCGAAGAGCAGGCTCACCGCCGTCATGGTGCGCTCGCCGCCGGAGAGCAGGGTCACCGACTGCGGCCGCTTTCCGGGAGGGCGCGCGATGATGTCGATGCCGCACTCCAGCGGATCCTCGGCGTTCTCCAGCAGGACCAGCTTGGCCTGGCCGCCGTTGAAGAGCTTCGTGAACATGGTCTCGAAGTTGGCATTGGCATGCGCAAAGGTGGACTGGAACATCTCGCCCGACTTCTTGTTGATCATGTTGATCAGATCGAGGATCTGATCTTTCGATTTCAACAGGTCTTCCTCTTGCGCCTTGAGGAAGGTGTAGCGCTCCTCGAGCTCCTTGTACTCCTCGATGGCCACGAGGTTGACCGGGCCGAGCGCCTGAATATCCTCCGTGAGCCGGGCGGCGCGCGCCTCGATCTCCGGCACCGGCGGCTGCTCGCCGTTCTCCCACGACGGGTCGGGATGCGCGATCAGTTCGTCGGGCGAGAGCCCGTATTCGTTGTAGATGTGATCGAGCTGGTTCTGGCGCCGCATGCGGGATTCGGCGACCTCGACCTCGGCCTTGCCCTTGTTTTCGCGCGCGGCGTCCAGCGCACGGCGGCGCTCCGCCAGCGTGGCGTCGGTCTTTTCGAGCTCGCGCTGATGCGTGCCGCGCTCGCGGCGGGTCTCCTCGATCTTCAGGTGCAGCGTCTCGGCGGCGATGCGCATCGGGTCGAGGTTCGCCTCCAGCGTCTGGATTTCCGTGTTGAGGCGGTTGATGCTCTCGTCGTACGACAGCACGCCGCGGCTGCGGCCCTGAATCGTGCGGTCGAGCTCGTCAATGCGGGTCTGGATCGCTTCGCCTTGAGAGGCGGCGTGCTCGAGCTGCTGGGTCATGCTCGAAACCTGGATCCGGCACTCGGTGAGGTTCTGGCTGAGCTCGCCGTACACGCTCTCCAGATTTTGCAGCAAGGACGACTGCGCGGCGGTCTGCTCCAGCAGCTGGTTGCGCGTGCAGATGAGCTCGCGCAGCTCCTCGGTCAGCGAGTCGCGCTTTTCGTCGTCGCCCGCGGTCTGCTCGGTCAGCGTGCCGAGCTCGCCGGCGACCACGTTCAAGCGTGCGCGGGCGCGGTCGGCGTCGCGGCAGACCGTCTGGTATTCGCCCTCGGTCTGCGCGGCCTTGCGCCGGTTGGAGTCCAGCTCCTGCCGCGTCTGGCTGATGAGAAGGCTCAGTTCGCCCGCGCGGGCATTGAGCTGTTCCAGCCGGCGGCGATGACCGGTGAGCTTCTCCTCCAGCGCGGCGAGCTGTTCGGAGGTGTCGGCGACCAGCATCCGCCGCGCCAACGGGCTCGAAACCTGATTGTCGGGCATCCAGAGTTCGGCACACCCGTTCGCATGAAAGATCGCGCCGTCGCGGGTCACCACGCTGCACCCCGCGGGAAGCGTCGCCGGCACGGCATCGAGCGTCTCGGCCAGAAAGACCGATCCCAGCAGCCGCCGCGCCGCGGCGGCGAAATCCTCCGTCACGCTGACGTGGTCCAGCAGGGGGGTCAGGCCGGCCGGAGCCGCCGGCACGGCCGCGGCGGCCGCGTCGTCTTCGGCGACCACCACGCGCGCGGCGGCATACTGCCCCTGCGCAAGCAGGAGCGCCAGCGTCCGGCGCGCGCCGGCTGCGTCGCGGACGACCACGGCGTCCAGCCAAGCGCGCAGCGCGGCTTCAAGCGCGAGCCGCATGCCGGAAGGCGCGTTGAACTTGTCCGCCAGCGGGCCGAGCACGGTCTGCGCGTCGAGCCCCAGCGGATTGGCCGGATCGAGAAGCTGTTTAGAGCCAGCGGCGAACTCGTCGGAAGACTCGCTTTTGTCGGTCAGGAGATCGATCTGCGCCCGCTTGGCGGCCGCCTCCGACTGCATCCGGGAGGCCTCGTCCTGCAGCCCGCGCAGCTCGTCGGTGGCTGCCGCGCGCTCCTGCTCCAAGGTCTCAAAACGCTCCTGAACCGTCTCGGCCGCCGCCTGGTAGCTGTCGAGGCGGGCCTTCACGTCCGCGCGGGCCTGCTCAACGGCGGCGAGATTCTCCTGAACCTGCCGTTGTTCGGACGAAAGGCGGTCGCGCTTCATCAGCTGCTCGCGCTGCCGCGCCTCCATCTCGGCCAGCGCCTGCTGGATCTGCGCGCTGCGTCGTTCGCAGTCGACGGAGCGCTGGCGGTCCTGCTGCAGCTGCGCGCGGGTCTGGTCGATCTGAACCTTGTGCGCATCGAAGCGGGCCTGCGCCTCTTCCATCTTGACCCGCTCGGCCGCCGCCGCCTGCTGCATGAGCACGCGCTTCTGCTCCAGCGACTCGATCTGGAGCTTGAGCTGATCGATCTGGGCTTTCGTCTCGGAGATCTCGCGGTTGTCGCGTTCCGCCCACGCGCGATATTCGGCGATGCGCTGCTCGTTGACCTTGATGACCTCTTGCGCCCGGACGTAGCGGTTGTCGGCCTGCGCGGCCTGCTCGGTGAGCGCCGCGATGCGCTCCTCGGTCTCGTGGATCAGCCCGTGGATGCGGGCCGACTCGGCCTCGGTCTCGGCCACGAACTCCTGATGCGAGATCAGCTGCTCCGCCAGCGCGTGGATCGAGGTGTCCAGCTCACGGATGCGGACGTCGAGCGCGGCCAGACGCCGCCGGGTGAGAAAAATGTCGAGGCCGCGCAGCTCGTCGCGCAGCTCCTTGTACTTCTGCGCCTTGCCGGCCTGGCGCTGCAGCGTGCCGATCTGGCGTTTGACCTCGCGGATCACGTCGGCGAGCCGCAGCAGGTTCGCGTCCGTCTGCTCGATCTTGCGCAAGGCCTCCTTGCGGTCGGCCTTGAACTTGGTGATGCCGGCAGCCTCCTCGAAGACCGCGCGGCGATCCTCGGGCTTGGAGGAGAGAATCGCGTCGATCTGTCCCTGGGCCATGACCGAATAGGAAGTGGTTCCGATGCCCGTGCCCATGAAGAGGCGGTGGACATCCTTCAGGCGGCAGAGAGTCTTGTTGATGTAATACTGACCGTCGCCCGAGCGAAAGACGCGGCGGGTGATGGTGACCTCGTTGAACTCCGTGTCGAGCTGGCCCTCGCAGTCGGCGAACGTGATGGAAACCTCGGCCAGGCCGAGCTGCTTGCGGGTATCCGTGCCGTTGAAGACCACATCCGGCATTTTGGCGCAGCGCAAGGCGGTCGGGCGCTGCTCACCCAGCACCCAGCGGATCGCGTCCGAAACGTTGCTTTTGCCGCAGCCGTTCGGGCCGACGATCGCAATCATGCCGGGCTCGAACTGCAAACGGGTCCTGTCGGCAAAGCTCTTAAAGCCTGTAATCTCAAGCTGTTTTAGATACACGGGAACCTCAAAAAGGGAACGGCGCGGAAAACGGGATCCTTCCGCGCTCACAGAGTCATATTTTTTAGCAAACGGCGGGGTGAAATGAAAGTCAAAAGGGGCGAAGGAACCCGCCCCCAAGTCCCGCAACTTGACCTTGGCACGACGCTTGCGCTAACATGAAAGCATGAAAATCGTCCTTCACGTGCTGCTTTCCGGTCTGGCGGTTCAAGCCGCCCTGTCGGCTTCCCTCCACGTCGACAACCGCCCCGCCCAACCGGACGAATGGGGTTACCGGCCGGCAGACGGTTCCACGGCCGTCATGAACCCGCCCTCCTTCACCTGGATCCACGACAAGCGCGCCGCGGCCTACGACGTGCAGTGGGCGCGCACGCCGGACTTCGCCGGCGCCGCCTCCGCCGCGAACGTGCCGTGGTGCGTCTACACCCACAACGCGCCGCTCGCCCCGGGCAAATGGTACTGGCGCTACCGCTTCACGACCGCCAAGAAGGAGCGCTCGGAGTGGAGCGTCGCGCGCTCGGTGACGGTGCCCGCCGACGCGGTCCTTTTCCCCATGCCCTCGCGCGCCGAGCAGCGCGAGCGCCTGCCCAAGGCCCACCCGCGCCTCTTCATGCGTCCGGAAGACCTGCCGCGCCTGCGCGCCGCCGCCACCAACGGCACGGGCCGCGCCGCCGACCTCTTCAAAGAGATGCGCCGCACCGCCGACAGGCTGATCAAGTCCGGCCCCACGCCCGAGCCCAAGGTCCGCGGCTCCGCCAGAAACAAGGACGACGACCTGGCGGTCCAGGCCTGGTGGCCCAACCGCCAGACCTCCGACCGCGCCGGCGAGGAGGCCGAGACCCTCGCCTTCGTCTGGCTCGTTACGCGGGAGCCCCAATACGGCGAGGCCGCCCGCAGGTTCATCACGGCCCTCGCCGCCTGGGACCCCGACGGCCCCAGTAACTTCGCGCTCAACTGCGAGGCCGGCAAGGCCATGCTCTACCACCCCGTGCGCGCCTACGACTGGGCCTACGACGCGCTGACCGACGCGGACCGCGCCGCCTTCCGCAAGATGTGGCAGCGCCGCGCGACGGACGCCTGGAAGAGCGGCGAGGTCGGCCAAGGCAACGGCCACCTCTCCCGCCCCTACAACAGCCACGGCAACCGCGTCTGGCACAAGCTCGCCGAGGTCGGCATCGCCCTCTACGGCGAGGTGCCCGAGGCCGAGACCTGGCTCGACTACGCCGTCAACAAGTTCTACGCAGCCTACCCCGTCTGGTCGGACGACGACGGCGGCTGGCACGAGGGCGCCAGCTACCTCACGGGCTACATGACCAAGGTCACCACCTGGATGCAGGTCGCCCACAGCGCGCTCGGCATCGACGGCCTGAAAAAGCCCTTCTTCGCCCAGATCGGCAGCCTCCCGCTCTACGTGGTGCCGCCCAACGCGCCCTCGTCCGGCTTCGGCGACCTCTCGTACCGGCCCGTGAACTGCGGCTACCTCCACTACTTCGCGCGCATGAAGGGCGCGGACCCGCAGGGCGCCGCAGCCGCCGCCCACTGGGCGTGGTGGCTCCAGCAGACCCGGACCAAGGCGCCCGGCGGCTGGGCCGGCTTCCTCTACGCCGCCAACCTGCCGCCCCTGCCCGCGCCGCGCCCGCCGTCCGACCTGCCGGGCTCGAAGGTCTTCCGCGGCACCGGCGTGGCCTGCCTGCACGACACGCTCCTCGACAGCCGCGACGACGTGAGCCTGCTCCTCAAGGCCGACCCCTTCGGCACGCAGAGCCACGGTCACAACGCGCAGCTCGGCCTCCAGCTCACCGCCTACGGCGACTGCCTCCTGCCCGCCTGCACCTACCGCGACCTGCACGGCAGCCGCTTCCACTACCAGTGGGCCCACTCCACCCGCGCGCAGAACAGCGTGCTCGTCAACGGCGGGGGCCAGCTGCCCCACTCGTACCAGGCGAAGGGCAGCATCACCGAACTCCTCCTCAACCGGCAGTCGCCGGCCGCCAATCAGCAGTCCCCAATCGCGTGGGACTACGTGCGCGGCGAGGCCACCGCCGCCTACACCGGCCTGGTCACGCGCGCCGAGCGCGCCGTGCTCTTCCTCAAGCCCGACATCATCGTGCTCTACGACGACTTCGCCGCGCCCCAGCCCGCCACCTTCCAGTTCATGCTCCACGGGCTCAGCCCCTTCGCGCTCGACGAGGCCTCCCAGACCCTGCGCCTCGCGCAGACCAACGCCTGCCTGACCGTGAAGTACCTCGCGCCGCAGCCGCTC
>Ga0116170_10005302_pt1 | contig 11587 bp, 9 predicted proteins | sample AD_JPNHW1_MetaG_FD_89797 | JGI IMG/M metagenome (GOLD analysis project Ga0116170, IMG submission 89797) | Active sludge microbial communities of municipal wastewater-treating anaerobic digesters from Japan - AD_JPNHW1_MetaG | ecosystem: Engineered > Bioreactor > Anaerobic > Digestate | place... | reverse complement strand
GGCGGACCGTATTTTGTGCAAACAACTGATTTCATTTAACCCTCCAACACAAAATAGATGCAGAATCTGTGATTGATTAATTTCCGGCGTAATCTGAAACGAAATCATTCCATGTGGTGAAATTGTTCCATTTTGCTCCGCTGTCTTCATACGCCGAGTCGTATCCGCTGTTTGACTTCGGGAAATATATCGACATCCCGCCCATATTGGTATAATCAACATTCCAGCCTGAAGTATTTTTTGTTCTCAAGTAAATTACCAGATTTTCATAAGCTGTAAGGAGATTTGTAGCCGATGTGCCGACGGATGATTTTATATTATTTGTAAATTCATAAATGTCTCTTGCATCATCAATATAGTCACCATAGCCTGAATCTCCCAAGTTGCCGAGATTCGATCTTATGTTTTCAATAGAATTTTTGCTACTGGATGATAAATCTGTAGCAAATGCGGAAAGAGCAGTTCCGAAAGCCTGTACTTTACTTAAATCAAAAACAGCCATTGTCGCAAAGTAGTCGCCTTCATCGTAATATGAATCAGCTATTTTTTTACCTATTTCTACAGGTGTGACATCATTAGGATTTTTTACAATTATGGGCATCCAGACATTATACGCCCAACCACCGTTCGGTTCGGTTTCTTCGGAAGCGACAAGATAATCGGCATAAGGCTGTGTAGCTGCGGCAAGTTCCCATGAACCCATCAGACAGGCATCAAATCCGATGATGTCGAATTTCTTACCCATTACTGTCGTTATGCCGCTGAGTGCAGATGCGTATTCACCTGAAGCTATTGATATTTCGTCTTCATCATCGTCATACTGATCGCTGCCGTTGAAATCGTCAGAAAAGCCCTTTGTCCGCATAGCTGCCTTTCTCCAGTCAAGTCCGTGATCCCACAGGATGAGCATGTTATGTTGTGCCGGATAGTTCTCAGCCACATATTTTCCGAAGCTTTCGAGGCTTGTTCCGCTTGACATGTTGAGTTCGCCGAAATCCTTCACCTGTGTAGCTGTGCCTTTGCCTATTTTATAAAGTTTAGCTGTTGTGTTCGTTCTGTCAGCAAGAACGAGAATATTGACATTATCGCTGGAAGTTACGCTTTTCATTTCGGTAAGATCGTTCCCGCCATCGGAATCAAGGTTGTTATCTGCATTCATGAAAACCATGATTGTCCATGCCGGCTTATCATCTTCGACACATGTTCCGCTCTGGTCTGTGTATCCGCTGTCACATGCACAGTTATACGATGATGCGTCTGTCGTGGCGGTACATTTTGTTTTGTGAGTAACGGTGCAAGGATTCGGATCGCACGGATCGTCCACGCAGTTACCATTACTCTCAATTGTTCCTGAAGGACAGGTGCATTCATATAATGAGAAGTCTTCTGAAGCTGAACAGTCCTTGTCTTCGCACGGATTCGGTATGCATGGATCTGTATTTATTGAATAATCAAGCGTGTATGAACCTGAACCTGTGCAGCCATCAGCAAAGAAATAGTAAGTTCCCGGAGAAACCTTGCCTGAAATGGCTCCGGCACTTCCGCTTCCGTTCGAATCATCGTTACAGAAAAGCTGAGAAGAAACCACCTCGCAGTCACTCCTTAAATAGACGAGAGTGTCATAAGCGTTTTCACCTGCCATGGAAAAAGAAAAATAAGCATTTGTTTCAACTGTGAAGGAATAAATATTTTCTTTGGCGGTAGCTTCGCAGCCGTCAGTACAATCATCAGTAACTTCATATGTGTAAGTTGCGCTTGAACTGGCTGTTGTTCCTGAAACTGAGCCGCTTCCTGTTAAAGGTATTGCTAAATCACATGATTTACCTGTCATGGTAGACGGATCGATACATGCTGTTCCGTTGAGAACAAATCCGTTATCACATGAGCAGGTGTAGGAATCACCATTCAGTGTGCATACGGTTTTGTGCGCATCCGTGCACGGATTGGGATTGCACGGATCGGTATCAGCAGTATAAGCATCGGGTGTTTCAGTATCCGTTGCAGAATCGGTATTCTCAACGGAATCATCGTCACCAGTTGAATTCTGATCAGTAACGGACTGATTATTGTCAGTGTCACTGATGGATGTTTTCTTATCGTTATCGCATGAAGCTGACAGCAGAACAGAAAACATGGAAATGAAAACAAGAAGCTTTTTCATGAAGTTACTCCTACTGACAAATAAAAAAACCAAATGGATTATAGCTCTTCAAAGCCTTTTAGCAATAAGCTTTCATAAGTCTTTGTGCATTTACCGGAACTTGCGCAATCCGTTGATGATTACATACAGAGATGGGATTATTACAAGTGTTATTACTGTGGAAAAAAGGAGTCCGTAGGCAAGAGATACAGCCATCGGGATCATGAACTGAGCTTCTCGTGATTTATCGAAAACCATCGGAGCAAGTCCACCAAATGTTGTGATTGTTGTCAGAAGTATCGGTCTGAACCTTCTCACACCGGAAGTTACAACAGCTTCCGCATGCGAATATCCCTGTGAGACCAATGTGTTGGCATATTCTATCAGAACGAGGCTGTCATTTATTACAACGCCGGAAAGCGCAACAATTCCCATTATGCTTATGATGCTCAGAGACTGTCCCATTGCGATATGCCCGCCCACGGCGCCGATGATACCGAACGGAATGCTTATCATTATCATAAATGGCTGGGAATAGCTTCTAAGAGGAATTGCAAGTAGTGCAAAAATCACTATCAGTGCCAGAATCATATAACGGAAAAGGGATGAAAGAGAATCTCCGATTTCCTTCTGTCTGCCGCCGAAAGACCATGACAGACCCGGGTACCGTTCCTTCAGCAGGGGCAGCATTTTACTTTCAAGCATCTGTGTGACCATCTGTGTTTTTTCCTCCGGTTCGACATTAGCCGAAAAAATGGCAACCCGTTTCCCGTTGACATGTTCAAGTTTCGTATATGACCTGCCGTATTTAACCTCTGCCGCTTCGCTTAAGGGAATTTCGGTTCCGTCAGAAGCCCTCAGTATCAGATTTTCCACATCATATTCATTCACTCTTTCATTTTTTGGAAGTCTTGCCATGACTTTGATTTCATGTCTTCCCCTTACCTGACGGAGAGCTTCGGCTCCCTTGAAACTGTTTCTGACCTGTTTTCCTATTTCAGATGCGGTAAGACCCAGACTTTCCCCGGCCGGCAGAACTTTGAAAGTATACTGTACTTTACCTTCCGAAAAACCGTCGTCTATATCTGTGACAATCGGAATTTCCCTTGCCATATCGGCAAGCTCGGAACTGATTTTCTCAACCATTCCGCTGTCATTGTGGGCGATTTCAAGTTCAATCGAATATCCATGTCCGGGTCCGCCCATATCCGAAGCGAACATTACCTTCTCTGCCTTACGCAGTTCACCTGTTTCCGCTCTCCACATTTCAGTAAACGCTGCTGTTGAGAGTTTTCGTTTCTCAGCATCGGTTAGATAAATCCTGACATCAATGCTTATTGCTCCTGTAGAGTCGCTACTTGGTCCGATATTCGTGTAAATTCCCTGAATAACCTTCTCTTTTGTATATTTTTCATCTACAGCGTAAGCTGCTTTGACAATCTGTCCGGCCATATCCTCTGCATCAGAGAAAGGCGCTTCGTAGGGGAGTTCGACTTCAACTCCTGAAAACGCCGATTCAATTTTTGGCATTATGACGAACCCTATTCTGCCGCTTCCGACATAAGCTCCCGTAGTTACAAGAATTGCTATTGCGATGCACATCGTTATGTATCTGTGTTCTATGGATTTTTCCAGAAACGGCTTATAAAATCTGTCTATAAGCCCCATAAACCCGTTGCTGAACTTCTGCTGTTCTCTGTAAATGAAAGATTCTATTTTCCCTCTTTTCGGTTCTTTTTTGTTCAAATGACTCGGCAGTACAAAAACGGCCTCAATCAGTGAAACTGAAAAGACGGTGATTACAACAACAGGGATTTCTCCGAATATCTTACCCATCATTCCGGGAACAAAAAGCAGAGGTACAAATGTGACAATATTCGTAAGTACGCTGAAAGTTACAGGCAGAACAACAGCTTTAGTTCCCTCCACCGAAGCCTTAAATGGACTCAGCCCGCTCTGTCGTTTTTCATAGATCATTTCGCCTATCACAATTGCATCATCGACAACAATACCGAGTGCAATAATGAAAGCGAAAAGCGAAGTCACATTTATTGAAACTCCCAGACTCGGCAAAAACAGGAAAGCTCCCATAAATGATACCGGAATTCCGAGAGTAACCCATAGAGCGAGCCGCAGTTCAAGAAAAAGTCCGAGAAAAATAAGCACAAGAGCCATTCCGAGGTAGGCATTGCCAAGAAGCAGATCGACTCTCTGAGTGTAAATTTCAGACTGATCGTTAAGGATTTCCACACTCATTTCAGGAGGCATACCGGGCTTGAATTCCTGAATAACCCGTTTTGTCGCATCGGCCACATCCACCGGGGTCTGGTCGCCCACTCTGTAGACATCAATTGTGATAGCATTAACGCCGTTATACAGACTTTTCCTGTCAGTTTCTTCAAAATCGTCTTTGACTGCAGCAATCTGATCAAGAGTGATATTGGAACCTGATTTATCTCTCAGTACTGTCATTTTCCCGAAATCAAGTCCGGTCTCACCTCTCTGACTGACTCTCAAGAGAATATTACCTTTGTCCGTTTTGATTTCACCACCTGGAACCTCGACGGAAGTTGCTTTAATTTTATCGGCTATATCCTGAATGGAAACGCCATATCTTCTCAAAGTCTCTTTTGAGATTTCAACCGATATTTCAGGTGAATCACTACCGGTAAGCTCAACCTGAGTGATATGGCTGTCAGAAAGAAGTGCATCTCTCAATTCCTCAGCAGAATTAAAAACAGTCTTTTTGTCATAATCGCCATATATTACAAGGGTAATGACTCCACGCTTCGGGAAAGAGAGCGTAACCTGCGGTTTTTCAGTACCTTCCGGAAAAGTGGTTATTTTGTTGACCTCAGTCTGAATCTCCTGATAAATCCGATAGTTATCCTGATTGACAAGAAGATCGACCTGAATCATGCCGGACCCTTCCATAGATGTCGAAGAAATCTTGTCGATTCCGTTTATTCCGCTTATCTGCTCTTCGACCGGAAGAACCACTCCTTTCTCTATTTCTTCAGGACTTGCACCTGGATAATTCACTGAAATCGTCACGGTGTCCGTTGTAAATTCAGGAAAAACTTCTTTTTTTATCGTGAAAGCCGAGATAATGCCTCCTATCAGGCACATAAGCATTATCAGATTAGCCGCGACGGAATTTCCCGCCATCCATGCTATTGCGCCTTTTTTCTTTTCAGTTCCGTTCATTTTCTACTCCTTTCTTCATTGACGGAACTGTTTTTTTCAACAGGCTTTTCCTGCCTGACACCATCTTTCGAAAATATTTTTACCGGAATATTTTCGGCAGGAGATGACACCATACTCGTAATCAGAAGAACTCCGTTCAGTCCTTCTCCTTTAAGTATGATTTTATCCTTACCTTTAGAAATTATTTCAGGTTTCAGAATTTTCATTTTGCCATCAGTTCCGGCAATAAGAATTTTATCTCCTTCTCTGAGCACAGATCTGGGTATCTCGACAGTATTTTCAACAACTTCTCCCGTAATTTCCGAATTCAGGAACATTCCTATCACAAGTTTAGGCAGTTCGAGGTTTTCTTTTTTAAGACTCAAAGGATCGTCTATCTTAACTATCAGCCTTGCCATATACCCGCTATCCTGAAGACTGGCACCTATTTTAACAATTTCTCCTTCTCTACGGGTCTTACCCCATACACTTTCAGCAGAAAGCATTACTTTTGAACCCTTTTTTCCGGGTTCAGGCAGACCTATCAGCCCGGTTTTTTCCATAGGTAACGACAAATTAACCCAGTAACTGTCACAGTTTGCTATTTTCGCAGCCACTGAACCGCTTGAAACAATACTTCCAATATCAGCAGCCGTTTCAATCACTATCGCATTAAAAGGAGCTTTTATAACCGTTCTGGCATTGTCAAGCTTAGCCTTTTCAAGGGCGGCTTTCGCAGAACTCACCGCTTTTTCGGCATTTTCAAGGTAGTATTTTCTGAGAACCATTTCCTTTTCTTCATCAGACAGATCTTTTCCCAGCATTTCATATTCTTTTCTCGCAACAGCCTGTTTTCCCTCTTCGAGTTTCATATTGAGAGTGGCAGTGGCAAGATCAGCTTCTTTCTGCGGAATGGCAAGTTCGTAATCGGTATTTTCTATTTTCAGAATATCTTCGCCCTTTTTTATTATTCCGCCCGGAATGAAATTCCTGTTTTTCCAGATAATTTTCCCACTAACTTGAGGAATTATCTCAATACTCTCAGACGGCTCAACTTTTCCCATTGCTTCGATAACCACATTATTTGAGCCGGTTTTCATTTGAATTACATCGACCTGGATTGCATTTACTGTGTTCTCAACTTTCCTTCTTTCCACATGAGGTCTTGTGGCAATCAGAAGAAAAGATACTAAAAAAGCTGAAAGGATTATTCCGAATCCGACAAGAACCCTCTTTTCCATTTTCATTTATCGATTCCTCCATTGTCAAAACTGCCAGCGATTGATTTATACAATGCTATTCTATACTGAATGAGTTCCCTCTCTGAAGTAAGCACTGATCTTTCAAGTGCCTGCTGATTTTTCAAGGCTTCAAGAACATAAAAATATGTCGTACCGCCTGTAACAAACTGCGATCTCGTAAGTTCAGAGACTTTCTTTGCTATTTCAAGCTGTTCTTTCAGTTTTTCGAGGTATTCGGACTGCTTTTTCTCACGAATAGCGGCATTCTCGGTTTCCTGTAAAGCCGTCAAAACGACATTGCTGTAATTATTAAGTTTTTCCTGTACAACGGCTTTATTCTGTTCAATCTGGGCTTTTGTTTTACCGCCATCAAAAAGAGGTGTAGTAAGGTTGGCGGCAAGATTGAGGAACCATGTTGTAAAGAAAGAGTTTATCTCTGTCGAGCTCAGTCCGCCGTTCGTATTGAGAGCAAGTTTCGGATATCTTTCAGCCATTTTCGCTGCAAGATTCCTGTCGGCTGATTTCACTGAGAAAAACGCAGATTTTACATCAGGTCTTCTCTGAAGCATTTCAGACGGGATTCCCGTATATGGAAATTCAGGTAGATCGGGGAGTTTATCAGGGATTTCAAATACAGAGCCCTGAGGAGCTTGTCCAGTAAGAACGGATAAAAGATTTTTAAGAACCGCCGCCTGTGCCTCTGCCTGTTTTATTTCGTTTTTTACACTGAGAAGAAGTTGCTGCTGTTGCAGTACATCACTTGTCGATGCTGATCCGTTTCTGAACGATATCTCAATCAGATCAAGATATTCCTGATTGGTTCTTGCCTGTTCTCCTAGAAGGTTGATGCTTTTTTCCTTTTCGATAAGTTGAACCCAGATGTCGGCAGTCTGCGCTGAAAGCGATATTGCCGCTGCCTCATAATCTTCCAGAGATGCCGAAACATTATAAACGGATGCATCTTTCAAAGCCTTCAGTCTTCCCCAGAGATCGATTTCATAACTTATGGAAAGAGATGCCGAATAACTTTCAGAATTGTATTCCGACGATTGCCTGCTTCCATTGGTCAGATTCTCACCAAATCCGATTCCGGCAGATACCGACGGATACAGCTCGGCACCATTCAGCTTCGCGACGGCTTTGGCCTGATTGACTCTGTCGGCATACATTCTAAGAGAGAAATTACCTGATAAGGCGGCATTGACAACTTCATTCAAATCTGAATCGTTAAACGAAACCCACCACTTATCAGGAACAACCTCGCTACCTGATATTGAAAAACTTTCCGGTATTTTAGTTTGAGGTTCCACTTTCCTTTCGACCGAACACGATATGACTGCCGGCAGCAGTGCCAGCAATATCAGCATATTGATCTTCATTTTATCACCGTTGACCTTATATACTCAATTCCCGAAATACTGAATCTATAAATATGATCAATTATTCTTTCAGCATCGATCTTATCTTTACAATGTTTCATCATGGGTCCATTCAGATTTTTAATTTCAGTTGAAAACGCAAAACACTGACTGAGAATGCTCATGATAGATAAATGCATGTAGATTTCATCAACAGGGCTGAGCAGACGCATAATGGTACTTTCCATGTGCCGCCCTAAATTATGATTCATTTTATTCATTATTTTATCCATCAATCCAGTCGGAGTAACTGTCTCAAAATTTCTCAACTTCGGAATCAGACTTTCCGGACCTTCAGAAAAAGCCGCATTTATTATTGACGCTATGTGAGCCTTTAAATGATCTTCAGCAGGAGCCGATGGATCAAGGCCTCCATCAAAAGGGAATTTCTTATTCGCCGCATTGAACGCCTGTGTCCAGACTTCAATATACAGCTGATCCTTATCCCTGAAATGATAGTTCACTGCAGCTACATTGGCATTGGCTTTAGTACATATTTCAGCCACTGTAGTCTCTTTGAAACCCTTTTCAGCAAAAAGCTCCATTGCCGCCTCAATTATTCTTTCCTGTGTTTTCTTCATCACTCCTCCTCAAACAACTATTTCAAATGCTTATTTTAAATGCGGATTTCAAGAAGTCAATATATTAAAAGAAATATATTTTTCCATAATTTAAAGGAAACTTATGACTTGCGGTGTTTCTTGAATTTAATCAATAATTGTTACTGCACATCCTGGACCATAAGCACAGCAATTCTCTTCATAGTTGTCAGGGTCACTGTCTATAATTATGTCGCAATCTATTTCTGAATCGGCGTCTTGATCTGTAATTTCCACAGCATTAAGTCTTGACGGAGTCTTTTGTTCTGAAGTAAGAGTAAACGAAAGAAGCATACAGGCAATTGATAATAATATTGTATAAAGGTGTTTCATGATCACCTCTAAATTGGTTTTATCAAATTATCCAGTAAAATCAAACAAATAATTTAATGATTGGCTATTTGCATAGAGTGTTTTAGATAGTGTTATATTCTTGTCAGCATTTTTGCGGCATGAATATCCATTTTTGAGAAAGCGAACCATTTTTTTCCGAGGTCTTTGAGTGACGCTCCGATGTGATAGACAACGCAACTGTCAATTATCATGAATCTGTCGTGAGATTGGTCAAATTCCTGTATTTCGGCTGGCGGGAACTGTTCATTAAACTTTTTCATGTCAAGTTGAAGCTGTTTTGTCACATTTTTTGTAAGGATTTTGAGTGTTACACCGGATTTTCGTTTGGCAAAAAGCGTGAGAACAGTGTCATCAATATAATTGTCAATAAGAACAATTGATTTTTCTGCCGACCGGACAAGATCCGAAACAAATTTGTGGGCATCAAAGATTTGACCGTTGAAAAAAATGCCCTGTTTTGGTTGAAGCTGGTTGCTTTCAAGTGCTGCAAGAACCTTTTCGATTTTATTATCTGTTTCAAGGAGTTTGATTTCAACAGAGTCTAATCTTTGAAATATTCGTGCATTTTCTGAGATAAAGTGACGCATTTTAACAAAAGCCTGAATAATTTGAACACTTACATGAACAGCAATGTTAGTTTGGAGCATTGCCGACAGCATAGCAACACCAGCCTCAGTAAAAGCATAAGGCATAAATTTTCGATGCTGTCCTCTTCCTGTTTTTAAGGTGCCAAATTGGAACCTTAAAGATTCCATCTCGGTTTTTGTGAGCTGAAAAACAAATTCTTCTGGAAATCTATCGGGATTTCTTTTCACAGCCCTATTTACATACTTGGTTTCCGTTTGATAAAACTCAGCCAAGTCACTATCAAGCATAACCTGCATTCCGCGGATCGTGAAGATTCTGCTTTTGATATCATCCAGTTTGATCAGTTCGTTTTCACTCATTTTTTTGCCCGGCAGTTTAAAACAACGAATTAATATATCAAATTGGAATTAGATTTGCAAGAAAATGAATAAGAGTAAGGTGGATGACCTACAGCGAATAATCGACTCTGATGTCTATCGGGATGTCGGTAAGTTTTGCGATGGTGTCGAGTATTTCTTTGCCGGGTGTTGCGTATTTTTTAAGTAATTCAACGACTTTTTCGGGGTTCTTATATTTTTAAAGCCAATCTTCGCCACCTTTATATTTTGCGCCATTACAACGACGAATTCTTAAATATGTAACATAGCATCCTTTAAAAAATCCGTATTTTTCAATTGCGAGTATGCCGTAATCAGAGCATGTCGGCGTGTATATACACTTTCTGTTATGGAAATGTCGCAGATGTTTTTGATAAAAACGGATCGCTGCAATCCCCAGATATTTCATATATCTTTTTCAAAAATACAGACCAACCATGCTCCTTTGTCATTACCGCATCCTTTCGTCGCAGTCATTTGACGGTATTCGCTTGAATGAAGCTTCCAACCGTTTTGAGCATGAGAGTTCAGAAACTCCTGAAATTGATTACATCTAACTTCATCCCATCCATTGTCTTTTGCTCCGCATCCATCAATCTTAGGCAGAAAAGCCTTTACCATGTAATTCATAACATCCTCCTTGGATAAATTGATAATATTTCTTTGGTGCAGACACCATTCGAGTGTAATGAAAAATAAAAACAAAAAATTATAGTCGAGAATTTACAGAAAAACAAATTGTTGTAAATCGTTTCAATAAATTAACATAGTTTGTGATTGGAGTATGTAAATTAAAAGGATAAAATGTTAGCTAATTCAAGGTGTTGAGGTTTTTACTGAAAACAAAGGAATATAAAAGTATTGAAATGGTTAATGGACTGTCTTTAAAATTTTTTTAGTATTACTGACTAAATTCTCTTACCTCCGAACACATGGATTGTTCTTGTCCCTGCTACAACTTTTCCGCTTTGTTCTGTTCCTGCCGGAATAAATAATTCATCACCGGAATTAAGAACAATCTCTTCCCTGTCGATGTATGCAGTGTATTGTCCTGATACACAGATCATGTATTCATCGAAGTTGTTGACATGCTTTTTTGAGATCTGATCAGAGTTGCATGTCCAATATGCCATCTGGCTGCTGTCAGCACCTTGAAAATAGTAGCCTTCGACATCTTTTGTGTTCTGAGTGTCACTCGGTATCCGATTCGCAGGATTCTTCATAAAAGCTGGAAAATCTCTCATCCTGATCTCCTATAATTATTTTGAAGTTTCGCATCACAAAACCGTAGCATAAAGTCACACAGTGTCAAGTAGGGAATCTTGTGAAAGTCATAATTTTCTTAAAATATCAGCAACCGTAATATCCATTTTTGAGAAAGCGAACCATTTTTTTCCGAGGTCTTTGAGTGACGCTCCGATGTGATAAACAACGCAACTGTCAATTATCATGAATCTATCGTGAGATTGGTCAAATTCCTGTATTTCGGCTGGCGGAAACTGTTCATTGAATTTTTTCACATCTAAAGCGAGTTGTTTTGTCACATTTTTTGTAAGGATTTTGAGTGTTACACCGGATTTTCGTTTGGCAAAAAGCGTGAGAACAGTGTCATCAATATAATTATCAATCAGAACAATAGATTTTTCTGCCGATCGGACAAGGTCTGAAACAAATTTGTGGGCAT
>Ga0116170_10005301_pt1 | contig 11588 bp, 10 predicted proteins | sample AD_JPNHW1_MetaG_FD_89797 | JGI IMG/M metagenome (GOLD analysis project Ga0116170, IMG submission 89797) | Active sludge microbial communities of municipal wastewater-treating anaerobic digesters from Japan - AD_JPNHW1_MetaG | ecosystem: Engineered > Bioreactor > Anaerobic > Digestate | place... | reverse complement strand
TTTTTAATTAAACTTTTTTATCTTTAAGATGAATGTTTATAGGTGAAAGTAATCAATGAAGTTGTATTAAACTGAATTTGAATAGGCGATATTTAGCTTAAACGACTGGAGTCTTATACAAACAGTTGAAGGTGATCGAGATATTCAATTAATAACTATTCATAAAAATTTACCATGAAGAAACTGTTCATTATTTTGGTGTTCATCTTTAACTTGGTTTCCAGAGTATCTGCAGATGAACTCTCCGAAGGTTACAAGTCATTCATTAATAATGATAGAAGGCAGGCATATCTCCATTTTTCATCTGCATCAAAGATCCCGGAAACAAAGAATGAAGCCTTGCTTATGTTATCATTATTATCGACTGTGGATAAAGATGCTGATGAATGTTTTAGATATTTCGTTGATTTTTACAATAGTTGTCCGGATAGGTATGCATACACCCAGGCATTATTTCGCAGCAAATGTGTATTGGGTTTTAATACCAAGAAATCAGAAGCACAGTTGAACTGGCTTCAGGAAATGTTGAAACAATCTGATCTGAATCCAACCTTACGTGCACACGTATTAGAAGATTTGGGAAAACATTATGAATCAATTTATAACCTTAAAAAATCAAAAGAGTATTTTTCTAAAATAGGTGCTGTCATGGAATGGCAGCTAGCAGGTGATTTTGAAAATATTTCTGCAAGTGGTTTTGACAAAGATTATAGTCCTGTAACTCATCCTGAGCCGGAGGCGGTTTTTAAAAACAAGATTAATGCAGATATAAAATGGTTTGATTTGTATAAACAGGTAGATGGGAAATGGGTTGACCTCACTTATAATTTTAATTGTACCAATACTCTTGTTTTTGCACAGACGTTCTGTAAATCTCCTTCCGATAGAGAGATATTTCTACGCATAGGAACCTCAGGCTCACTTAAAGTATGGATAAATGACCAGTTACTCTTTAAGGAGGAAGAAGAAAGAAATAATGGGATTGACACATATATTATTCCGGCGAAAGTTGCAAAAGGAAATAACCGCATTCTTCTGCAAATAGGAAACAGTAAGCTTGAACAGTGCAATTATATGGTGCGTGCAACCGATTCAGAAGGAAATCCGTTGTCAGACCTGACATTTTCAAAGGTATATACGCCATACAACAAGACTACGCAGGAGATGCCTCTTCCTGGTGTTTCATTTGCAGAGGAATTTTTGCAGAAAAAGATTATTGAAAATCCAGAAAAACTCGTTAATTATCTTGTGCTTGCCACTGCATATTTATCAAATGACAAGGTGTTTGATGCACTTGGTATTCTGCAGAAAGCCCAGACTTTAGCTCCAAATTGCAGTTATATACAGGATCAGTTATTTGAGCTTTATCTTCGCGATCAGGACAGAACTTCAGCCAGTCTGACCCAGGAGAAACTTAAAATGCTTGATCCTGACAATCCTAATGTTCTGAATTATCTGATCAACAATGCTCTGAATTCAGAAAACTATAAGGACGCACATCGTTATATTGAAAAGAAGGAAAACCTCTACGGAAAGAATATTGATTTATTTGGTTATAAGTTAAGACTGGCGTCATTGGAAAATAAAGCGGAAGAATATTCGGCACTTCTTGATGAAGCCTATTCCCTTTATCCCAATGATTACGACCTTGTATATGATAAGTATCAGTTTGAAAAGGATTATAAGCAGAATCAGAAATCGGCTGTCAGTGTGTTGAAAAATTTCATTAAGGCCAACTATAATAAAGCCGCCATAATGACTTTATCAGAAGAATATATTCAATCGGGGCAGGCCGGTAGCGGGGTTGAACTTCTTAAGCAACTGATAGAGTATAATCCGTTCAATGACTTTTATTACAAGGAACTGGGCATGTATTATCTAAAGACAGGCAATTATGATGTTGCACAGCAGTACCTTGGTGAAAGCCTGAAGATTGCTCCATATTACGGACCTTATTATGGAAATTACGCAAGGGTTTTCGAAGAAAAAGGGGACAAAGATAATGCCATTAAACAGTACGAAAATGATATCATGTACAGCCCAGGAGATTATAACGCGATAAAGAGAGTACGCGATCTCCAGTCGAAAAAGGATGTTTTTTCATATTTCCCGGAGAAAGATTATTATAAAATATTTGAAAATTCACCGTCTGCGTCCGATTATCCCTCTGATCATTTAGTCTCGCTAACAGAGGAGAGGCAGGTAGTACAGTATAGCAGCGGTGGTTGTGAATCGCGCATAATTATTATGCTCAAAGCGTTGACTCTTAAAGGAATTGATTACCTGAAAGAGTATGATATAAACTACGGTTCAAATGAAGAACTCATCATTGAAAAGGCAGAGGTCTTGAAAAAGAACGGTAATCGTCTTCAGGCTGAAACAAACAATAATCATATAGTATATACTTCTCTTGAACCTGGCGATGCAACATTCCTGATATACAGACGAAATAAAAAGATAACCGGCCAGATGTCAAAACAATTATATGAGAAATGGATGTTGACTAACTGGTATCCAACTATTAACCAGGAATATGATTTGTTAATCTCTAAAGACCTGAAGCTTGATTATGATCTGAATAATTCCTCGGTGAAACCTGAAATAAAGGATGTTGATGAGTTTAAGCTTTACAGTTGGAAAAAAGAGCAGAGCAAGTCCATTCAGTTTGAATCTTATATGCCTCAGATGGTCGATATTTGTGAGCTTTTAAGCATATCTACCCTTCCTGACTGGGACTATATCTCAAAGTGGTATTATGATATTTCGAACACAAAAACAAAACCTGATCATATTGTAACAAGAACTGTAAACGATATTCTCAAAGGAAAGGAAGGGTTATCACAGTATCAGAAAGCACTGTTATTCTATAATTATATTGAACAGAATATCAGGTACAGCTCGGTTGCGTTCAGGCAGAATGGTACAGTTCCTCAGAAAGCCTCTGAAGTACTTGTAACACGTATTGGCGATTGTAAAGACATGTCGGTATTGTTCACTTCCATGTGCAATGTTGCAGGTATCAAGGCAGAAATGGTCCTTGTTATTCGGCGTCAAAACGGTACCAGCTGGATGAAACTGCCGTCATTTGATTTCGATCATGCAATTGCAAAGGCATCTCTTGACGGAAAGGAGTATTATATCGAACTGACTTCAAGTTACCTGCCATTTGCCTCGTTGGACGGGTCTCTTATTGATGCAGTTACTTTGGATATAAGTAATGGCCCGGAAAAGATTGTACCGAAGAAGCTGGAACCTGATACACGCCAGCCAAATAATACCTACAGGGATTCAAGAGTAAGTTTTAGCGGAGATAATATGACTTATCAGATAGAAACAAAACGCACGGGAAGTATGGCAGAAAATACCCGTTCTGTCTATCGCGACCAGAGTAAGGAAGATCAGGAGAAGAATTTCACACAATCACTGATTGGGACATATTCCAATATAAAGTTATTGTCACTCGACTTCAACCCGACACTTAAAGATTGTTCTGATACACTTAACTACACCTATTCATTTGTTGCTCCTAAGGTGTTTACAAGGATTAACAACCTCTTGCTGGTGAAACTACCTTTGACAGAGCAGGTGCCGGCTTATGATTTTCTGCTTGAAGATCGGAAATATCCCATTGAAGCTTGGAGATATAACACCTGTGATACACTTGTTGAGCATCTTGTAGTTGATTTTCCGGAAAACAAAAAGTTGGTGGAGGTACCTCAGTCAGTTCATTTTTCATGTAATCAGGCTGATTATACACTGAATTTTGATGTTGTTGGAAATAAACTGCATGTCAATAGAAAGATGGTATACAAGCAGAATTATGTGCCTGTTACAGACTATTCTGCATACCGTAACTTCATTGAATCAGTATTTAATTCTGATACTCAACAGATCGGATTTAAATAAGTAACCAACAACTCATATGTCATATAACAGAATGTTACCAGGAAAGAGTAATTAAAGGTGCTTTTGCGGTTATGTTACAATGACATTCCGTAATGTGCTTTTATTAATAAGTGTCTGAAATTCAAGGATAATCCAGGCCATCAGCCTTTAATCATTGTTAGTAACATTTTAAATCTTTCAACAGCCTGTAAGGCATGGGTTACATTTGCGGGCATGATAATGGATTCTCCTCTCCTTACTAGATTGGAGTTTCCTCCGATCGTGATTTGAGCTTCCCCATCAAGAATCTGTACTACTGCATCAAACGGAGCTGTATGTTCTGTTAATCCCTGGCCCTTGTCAAAAGAAAACAATGTGATATTGCCGGCATCGTTTTTTAATACTTGTTTGCTGATAACACCTCCGAATGAATATTCTACCATTTCTTCCAGATTCATCGTTTTCCCTTTACTAAAGATATCTTCCATTTTCTTTGCTTTTAGTTTATTGTTTTTTGAATTATTGCTTCAGATTCATTTTATCAGTTAACAACTGAAGTATGATAATTGTTTCAAAAGTAACCTGTAACTCAGAATTGGTTGCAGAAAACATTTTTGGGCTCTTGTTTGTTTATTCCTTATGATTATAAACATGTATTATTAATTTAATAAACAAACGACATGAAAAAGCTCATAACAATCGCAATAATAGCCATAGTGGCTTTATCATTTTCATTTACTATTATGGAACCTGCAACATGGTCGTTAGACAAAAATCATGCGAGGTTAGGCTTTTCAGTAACTCACATGATGGTTTCAGATGTAGAGGGTTGGTTTAAGATTTTTGATGCAAAAGTCACTTCCTCTAATGATGATTTTTCCGATGCAGTAGCTGAAATGACCGCAGAGGTGAATAGTATAAATACTGATAATGAACAACGAGACAAGCACCTGAAGAGTCCTGACTTTTTTGATGCAGCAAAGTATCCAGTCATTACTTTTAAAAGTAAATCGTTCAAAAAAACGGGAGACATGAATTATAAAGTTACCGGCGACCTCACTATGCATGGGATAACTAAAACTGTTGAATTGGTTGCTATTTGCAGAACCGCAACAAATCCATCTTCAAAGCAAACCATAGCAGGTTTTAAAATAGCAGGGAAAATAAAACGCAGTGATTTTGGAATTGGCACATCAATGGCTTCCGGCATAGTATCAGACGAAGTGGTAATTGTTGCTAATGCTGAATTTTTAAAAAATTAACGGATACATCAGCTGATACATCAGCGTGTAAACTCCTTTTTACTTAGTCTTTGCAACTCTTGATATGTTTGAGAAGAAGAGCTGCAAAGATTTCTTAATTACATAATTATGTGTAGCAATACTTTATTTTTTGACTGAGGTGACTCTGGAATGCTAGAGCTCATACAGATAAGTGGTTACTTCAATTATTATTTCTGTTTTAAGTTCATATTTATGGCTCTCTTCATTAATACTGAGATCATCTATCATAATATGTAGGGAAGTCATGGTGGATTCGCTTCCTCTGTAATACCACTCACTGTTTGTATTTTCTATCCATCCGCCATCTTTATCTTTTTTCCGCTTGAGAAGTTCATTTTTTATCCAGGCTCTTTTTGAAGAACCACCTTCACCATATTCTCCATCAACAAAACGGGAGTCATCATAGAGATATACCTGCATAGGCGGGTTTGTAGTTTTTCCAACTTCCAGTAAATTCTGATCTTCAGTATCTTCAAACCGTGTTTTTGTTTTAAGATTTTTTTCATAAAAAGCAACTACCTCTTCAGGAGATGCAGCTACAACATATTGCCGGCGAATACCACTTATCAGGTTTTGTTCTTTTGGAGCGATTTCTTCATTAATAAGCTTAACCCCGGGATAAAGAGGTATTTCTTTTATGTTTGTCGGTGCCTGGGCGTTCAGGCAAGTTGCAGAGAATAACATTGAAATTAATACCATGATCATGACAGAATACATTTTTTGCATATGTACCTCCATTTGTTTTATAGATTGGTTATGATAATATAACAAATATAATATCTTTTTACTAATAAGAACAAAATCAGATAACAGTTTCTTTGAAAGGGTTTTAAATAATCGTTATGTATTTTTATTCATGATTCATTCATCTTTCGATTGGCCACAAGAAAACAATCTGATGCTTGTATTTCAATTGATTGTAAGGATGGGGTTGGATTATTTGCAGTCAGATAAAATGTTTTTAAAATTAATCATATTATATTAGTATTGGAATAATAGCAAATATACCAATGATAAAAATCGGAATAATCGGTTACGGCGACTGGGTGAAAAATGCTTACATGCCAGGCCTGAAACATGACGGGAGAGCAGAGATAGTTTCCATTTCCGCCAGGAGCAAGGCAACTCAGGATTTAATAAGAGAAAATTTTGGGGACACTGTTAAAGTCTACAGCGACTATAATGATCTGCTTAAATCTAACGCAGATGCTATCATGATAGCTGTCCCCGATAATATGCATTCTACGATCATTACTACCGCATTAAAGTCAGGGAAAGCAGTCTTTTATGAACCACCGATAGCACATACCAGGGAGTTAATTTCCGAAACAATAAAGAAGCTTGTTGCAGCTCCACAGATAACTCATGCTGATCTGGAACTTGCGCTTGTTCCTGCTGTCGTCAAAGCAGCAGAACTGATAAGGAATAAAGTTGTTGGGAATGTTCAGTCGGCCGGTATAAGGTTGCAGTCAAACTGGGGACCGGAACCGGACCAGGATATCAATAATATAAGTCGTATGTCGGTTTGGTATACACATGTACTCAATGTTCTTCTTGGTTCAACACCAAAGCGTGTCCTTGTTTTGGATGGATATGGTACAAGAGGGAGGCGTCAGAGCCAGAGCACAGGATATTATGATTACAATGGGATATGGGGTGAACTCAAATTGAATATTGACAGTGCGGAACCATTAAAAATAACCATTGATGTGGTTGGAAGTGAGGGTGATATTCTTGTTGATGTTCTAAACGGGGAATTAAGGTCAAGAACAAAGAGAAATCCTGAATGGAAAATTGAATTTTATCCTGCCATTCAGCCATTTGCATCCTGGCCGGGTGTTAATGAATGTATTACTGCTTTTCTTGATGCAGTTGAAAGCAAAAAACCGAGCTTTTCAAATGCAAATGTTGTTGCAAATCTGCATTTGACTGGTTTGGCTGCTGACGAATCGAAAGATACAGGAACCTGGGCTATTGTTAAAGATTTATCGGATCTGATAAACGATTAATGAAAAAACATAACTATCTTTAATTCACAAAATTAAAGATGGCTATGAAAAACGGTTCAGGCAGATTCGCTTTTTATCTTCAACATGTTGATGGGCTTCTGGTCAAAGCCGGGGCACAGAAAGATCCTGCTTTGTGGTTATTCAGGAACGGTGCGCGGACACCATTTTTTATGCTGGAAAGTTTGGCCCGTATTTATGGGTCTATGCATAATCCCAAAAAGTTTGAAAAACTGAAGGAACATTTTAAACTGATTGAAGATAGTCTGGGTCAGATTGACTATTATAATTGGCTATCAATAGCATCTGCTGAAAAAAAACGGATCCCTGCAGGATGCAAACGTTCAATAAAAAACCAGTTGGACAGGAGTGTAGCAAATCTGAATGAAGTTCTGGTAAATAAAGGCTGGTTGTCGGATGATAAGAAGCGTATAAAGAAGATTGCAAAAAAGCTTTCTGAAGCAGACTGGCTGGGACCGGAGGAAGAGGTAAAAGCGCTTTTGGCCTTTTATGAAAAGTCGATTGCCTCGATTGACAGATTTGTGGATGCAACAGGCTGCAGCTTTGATAATGTTGAAGAAGATGTGCATGAGCTACGACGCAAGTTGCGCTGGCTGAGCATCTACCCACAGGCCTTGCAGGGTGTCATTCAGTATGCTGATGATGCAAAACCTGTGCCTCACCTGAAAAAGTACCTTACAAAAGAAATCGTAAGTTCACCTTTTAATAAGTTGCCACTCGCTGGTAACAATACCTTTCTGCTTCTGATTGACAAAAATTACTTCCTGGCACTCAGCTGGATGATAGACAGACTTGGAGTGCTTAAAGATGAAGGGCTTTTAATGACAGGTTTATGTGAGACAATAAAGCAAAGTACTGCCTGTAAAGAAGAAGAAGCAATGGCAAAAGCCTATTCCATGCTAGGCTCAAAACAACGCACTATTCAGGTAATTCTAAATGATGCTGAAGCCATTTCAAAAGTCTTCTTTAGGGAAGCCAATTTGCAGCATCTGATTGCAGGAACAGCTAAAGCATTAAATTAATACTCTTGTTCTAAAAAGCTTTAAACCACAGGTTCACTCAGGATCAATTAACAGTATTAAGTTTTTTGTCGAGATTGAACATTTTTGCGACTGCACTATAGTCACTTACATCTACCATATTTTTCAGTTTTGCCAGTGGCAGGCCTTCTATAATCACAACTTTAAATGACAAAGTGTTTTCGGGAGCTGGTGTGTTGTTTACTCCATTCAGAACTTCTTTGTAAATCAGATCGATGCTTCCGACATAAGCATCAAAGTCCATAGAAACAGTTAATGTATTATCCACATAACTATAAGGAAGCATATTGAAACTCTTCGGGTCGGTTTCAATTAACCTGTAGACCAGAACGGCACCGTTGTAATAAATGTCTTCGGTTATTTCAGGGACATCAATGAACGCATCATATCCGTTCAGATCTCCATACCATTCAGCGGTATTAACATCATAGATGGCAGACCGGGTATAATTTATTCCGTCAGCTCCATCTCTTCCATCCAGACCATCATACCCCCTTGGCCCCGTACACCCTGTAACCACAAATATAAAGAGTATAAGAGAAAATAATATATTCGCTTTATCTGTTAATTGTTTTTTGTCAGTTTTCATAAGATAAGATTTGAGTTTTATATTCTATCAACAGCAAATTCCCTGCCAATAACCGAGGCGAATTTAAAAATTATTATTGTATTGCCCCGAGTATTATACAGTAAAATAATTTTACACTATCCTGTACAAACTCTTTACTGGATGTTATTTTCTTATTTTCATAACATAAAGATTAATTGTTATTTAGCTATGCTGACCTGTTTTTAAATAATTATTGTTGTTATTCCTGAAACAACACAGATTATTCAGATAAATCAGTGATTTATGTTGAGCTATAGCATGATAGCAGCTAAATTGATACTAATTATTGATTCAATTTATTACTATTATCATCAGTATGGATATTGGATTCCGGGTGAGATATCTTTTGCTAAATGTTTATATTTTAAAAAATTAATATAATAAAATGTACGAGGAGTGCAAAAAAGATAAGCTCATTAATCCGTTTTATTTAAAAAAAATTGTATTTTGTATAACATTTTGATGAAAGGAAGTCAGTCTTAAGCCTTGTGTTGGTCTTGTAATGAACTAGTTGATTAAAAATGCTTATGTGACTGACGGAGCTGTGCATTGCATAGCCTTCAGAGAATGATTATTGATACAGGTATCACAACGATCTTTAGACAAACATTGTGCCTTAGTTAAAGATATTAACCGGAATGATGGACATTAATTTCTTAAGGTATGAAAATAGTTACTGCAAAGAGAGTTGTTCATAAGGGAGAAAAGAGGATAGCCCTTGAGTTTGAGATAGATCATGAGATATCAGCCCTAATCAGGAATGTGGATGATGTTCGTTGGAGTGCAACGATGAAGTGCTGGCATATGCCTGACACAAAGGAATCGATAAACGATATGTTCCAGGTTTTAAAAGGGAAGATATATTTTGATTATTCTGCCCTTAAAATGGTTGTTGCAAATAAGTCTGCCGGTGCTAAATCAATGATGATGAGTATAAGGGACAGGGAGTTTCCGGCTTTAAGTGAAAGTGACAAAGCTGATATTTATGCTTTGAGAAAGTGGATGGAGCATAAACGATATGGGGCATCAACTATAAAAACATATATATCGATGCTGAGTCGGTTTTTCAGATATGTAAAGCCTAAGAACGCTTCTGAATGTGATCCAGGTGATGTTGTAAAGTATGTGAATGAATATATTATACCTGCCGGGTTGAGTTATGCTTTTCAAAACCAGACTATTAATTCGTTAAGATTGTTTTACAGTGAGATTTATGATGATTCACTTGTAGTTGAGAATCTTGACAGGCCTCGTGCGGAGCACAAGTTGCCGAATGTACTGAGTAAAGGAGAAATAAAGAGAATGCTTGAATCGACTGGTAATCTCAAGCACAAGGCTATGTTAAGTCTTATCTATGCATGTGGTTTAAGAAGATGCGAGTTACTTGGTCTGATGTTGACGGATGTTGACAGTAAGCGTGGAGTGTTAATGATCAGGCAGTCAAAAGGTAAGAAGGACCGTATTGTTCCTATATCTGAAAAGACAATAAACATGTTAAGGGAATATGCAAGGGCATACAGGCCTGAGAGATATCTTTTTGAGGGTCAGGTAAAAGGGAGTGGTTATAGTCCAACCAGTATTGAGAAAGTGTTGAAAGAGTCGTGTAAGAAAGCCGGTATAGACAAGCCTGTTACGTTACACTGGTTACGGCACAGTTTTGCCACGCATTTACTTGAATCAGGGACAGATTTGAGATATATTCAGGAGTTGTTAGGGCACAGTAGTTCAAGAACGACAGAGATATATACACATGTAAGTCTTAAAAGTATACAAAACATAAAAAGTCCGTTTGATACCTTATAGATATTGGTAAAAGAGGAGCGAAGAGATATTTTGTAAGTCAGACAAAAATCTATTGCAAAATTTACAGTACATAGGAACCAAATAAACACACCCAAAAGTGTGTTTACTGTACAAAATTCAACGCATAAACACAACAAAAGTAAATATATAAGTAAGTTGGCCACAATTAACCAAAACAGATAAATCATGGATATTTTAAACATCATCGTCGGACTTTTTATGATAGGAATTGGATTTTTAGTTAAATCTTCTCCCAGTTTGATAGCTGGATATAATACAATGTCTGATGACAAAAAGAAAAATGTTGATATTATTGGATTATCAACTTATATGCGAAACAGCCTGATAATAATTGGATTGTCCATTATAGCTGGATACTATTTGTTCAAATGGATAGGATTTACAGTTATTGCAGATTCAATGATTCTTATTGCAACTTTGATTGGTGTATTGATAATGGTAATAAATGCACAAAGATTTGACAAAAATAAGGACAAAACTAAAAGAGCTAAATTGACTTACATTATCCTTGGATTAGTAGCAGTATTTGTGATAGGACTCTTAACTTATGGATATTTACCAACAAAAGTGAATGTTTCAGACAACATGATAAAATTTTCAGGCATGTACGGATTTGAAACGAGTATTTCCGATATTGATAAAGTTGAGCTTTCGGACAAGATACCTCACATTAAGACTCGGACAAATGGATTTAGCTCAGGATTAGTCAAAAAAGGATTCTTTAATCTTGACAACTTTGGCAAAACCCGATTACTGATTAGTTCAAATAAGTCGCCGTACTTGATTATAACAAAGTATAATTCCGACAAGATTATAGTGAACTTTAAAGATAAAACCGAGACTAAAAAATTATTTGGAGAGATTAAAACATTGATTGACAACAAATAACTGTGGCCAACACGCGGTATAAAACATTGGG
>Ga0116170_10005299_pt1 | contig 11588 bp, 5 predicted proteins | sample AD_JPNHW1_MetaG_FD_89797 | JGI IMG/M metagenome (GOLD analysis project Ga0116170, IMG submission 89797) | Active sludge microbial communities of municipal wastewater-treating anaerobic digesters from Japan - AD_JPNHW1_MetaG | ecosystem: Engineered > Bioreactor > Anaerobic > Digestate | place... | reverse complement strand
TATCTGATAAACACTTCTGTATTGATGAGTAATATTTATCGATCTGAATACCTTTTTTACAAATTCAAATTTCGAAAAGCCGTCGAAAGTAATTCTCCAGTTGGGCATCATCTTCGAAGCCGATGGGAAGGTGGCAAGTGAAACCTTATGTGGATCTGACTTTGTATATGCTGCAAAGAAAGCAGGAATAAGGACTTCCCTCGAAGTACGGCCATAGCCGTTCTTAAAACCATCCTCCGACGGATTACCTGTCGAGGGATCTATATCAGGATCATAACCCGGATCAAGTTCCCTGCGGGCATCTGCCCTTCTCTGTGATATTATGACAGCATTTTTCTTGAAGTTTTCAAAGGTATTTGATACATAATTATTATCCTTCGAGATCTTTTCGAATGCCGTACCCCACGAAATTACTGAAATTGAAAAATTACCTGTGATAACCCTGTTGCGGGTGCTGTCGGGAAAATTACCATTTAAGTCGGCAGTATAATATGAGCTTTCGTTCTCCATGAATCGCCTGTCGGCATTTAAATCGATCTTAAGGCCCGGGAAAGGTTCAATAACACTTCGAAGCGAAAGGTCAAGCCTGTTGTTGAAGATTGCAGGGGTATTCAGCAGAGTATCTGTTGTAAGCCAGCCGTTTGAAGCTGCCTTTTCAAAGAAATGCCTGTCGGTGAAACCAAGAATGAAAGGTACGCCGGGAGCTGAAACATTGTTTGTCCTCGACATCCCCATGAACTTTGCTTCCGGAAGGAATCCCGGAAGAAACTGTCCCTGCGATGAAGTATAGGTAAGGCTGACAGAACGGATTCCCATAAGAGCCCTTATCATATATTCTCCGGTAACGATTGCAGGGTTTCTCTTTTTTGGTATCCTGCCCTCAACAGTCACCTGGGCACCGTTGGCAGTTTCGGATGCAGTGAAATTCACCCTGTTTTCGCTGACAATCTCAAGGTTTCCCTTAAGTTCAGTCCCGTCCTGTTTGGTGATCTTAACCTTTACATCTTTCGTCTTCAGGTTGTGGGTTATGATCCTGACTGTCTTTTCCCTGAAATTGACATTGTTCCTTGTATAGGTCTCGGTTTTGTATTCGGTTTTCATCCTGATTGCGGCATCAGGCCTTGCATTATTTTCGATGTTCTTAAGGAATTTCGATTTGGCGTACAGGTTTGCCAGGTTACCTGTTGCACTGAAAGTAAGTTCATTATGGTTCTTGATCGTGTTCCCGAGATTTATTTTCATTGAATCGGGATACAGGGCGCCGGCCAGCCACGAATAATCAGATCCGAACCTTGCATTGGCATTTACCCACGAAAGGAGCGGAATCTTATTTATAGGCAGGTTGTATGTTACATTAATGAAATGGTTATATGATGTTGTCCTTCCAAAATGTTTCAGGTTCGTCAGTACCGAATCGCGCCAGTTTTCATATTCACTCCTGTAACGTTTCTTGTCGGCTGCACCTTCAGGCTCATCAATCCTTGCAATATTTGTCGAGGTGAAATCTATCTTAAGCTGGCGTGTAAGGTCGTATTTTATATCGAACATCCTTGTCCATTCGAAATCTTTCCTGAATGTCGGATTGATAAGAAGGCCCGGGTTGTTTATGTTCCTCGTCTTTACCTCATTGTAATACCTCGATACATCTGTCCTGAACGAAATGCTTTTAGGAAAAGGATAGAAATTGAAATCCTTTATTATCCTGAATATCGGCGAATTAAGGAACTTGACGTTTTTAAACGGCATTATATTTTCGGGCTGGGCCTCGTAATTGTAATTTAATCCTCCCTTATAATTTTTCTCAAGGTCAATTTCTGTTTTGGTATTGCTCCTGTAGGTTTCGTTATATGTATAATTTACAGTGAAGTTCGCAAGATCCCATGCATGAGCCTTTTCGCCTCTTTTCGTAATACCTGCATTGTTTATTGATATTGTTTTCCGTCTTGAATAATCCTCCGAAATTGATTTTATCGAATCGCGCTCATGTTCCGTTTTAGCTTCCTTAAGTGCATCTTTAAGAGGAATATCCGGATCGAGCGGGTTATATTGAGGTTTAATTCTTGTTTCGGAGAATCCGGCATAAACTGGTAATCTTACTCCTGATTCTTCAGGGAAGAATTTCCCCAGTTCCATTGTCGTTGAAACATCATATGTATAGGCTTCCTCCTTGCTGCGTTCATTTACCTTTTTATCGATGCTTCCCCAGCCGGGAGTGCTTGCCTGTCCGACCATGTCGACAGTACCAAGATCGGCCAACCTTGCCTGCAGATGAGCGTTTGCAGCCCAGCCGCCGTCTTCAATGAAATCGCTTAACCGCAATTCGTTCACCCATACCTCAGCCGATTTGGGATTGCCGGTATCATTATTCGGATCGCGCGTACGTATAGGATTTCTTATACCTATCATTATCACCTTGATATTGCTCAGATTAGGACTTCCACAGACATAGACCCTGTTCGAATCGTCCCTGAAAGCGAAAACATCCGAGATGCTCAGCGACGATCCGGGGGCATTTATCTGCCTGTTCCTTTCTTTCTTGGCGTCCTGCAAAACCGACATTTTAATATCGAAACGGTTCGATTCGGGCCAGACTATAGCTCTGTCTTCCTCGGAATTGTTATCATACTTGTCATTGGGAGGAGTCAGCTTGAGGGGAACCTCATATTCATAAAAATTCGATTTGTAATCCGATCCTATCCTTACAAAAGCTGTCAACTCATTGTCGTAAAGAGGCTGGCCGATAAGGGCTTCAGCATGTACTTCCATCCTGAGGCTCCTGTACTGGCGAACATCGAGGTTTACATTCCTGTATGACGCACGGGCATCTCCGTCGGCCAGATCCTGTACTTTCAGCACCATCGACTGTTCATCGAGCTGGCGAAGCTGCGGATTCTGGGGATCCACAACCCTGTTGAATCCGGGAGGAAGGACATAATTGACAGGCTTTTTACCTGCATTATCCTCTATGCTTACCGAACTGATCTCGAAAGTGCCGTCCTCGGGTTCGGGAATTGTAATTCTCTCGCCGCCCTCCATGAAAGTTATGTTATATTTCCTCCACTCGGCCCTTACAAGATTGAGCTCGGCAAAACGCATTACAACAGGCTCGTTGAAATCTTTCATGAACATCCTCATGAACCGTATCGATTTGAAATCGTTTATAACCCCTACCCTTCTCTGGTATTCGGTGACGGGAATTTTGAACTGATACCATTTTACCTTCGATTCTGAACCATTTGCCAGAGTAACCGTGGGTTCGATCTCATCAACAATATAATTCATCCCGATCTTCATGTTTTCGGGCCGCAGGCTTATCTTATACTGATAATAGCTTTCAGTTTCACTCAGGGTGTTGTCCCTGTTGATGTCTTCCATGTCGGGAAGCGTGGAACCTGTTGTCGGGTATGATTCGGACGACATTTCAGAGGTGGGTGAGTTGCCTTCCTGACCATTATATTTCTTGTACCTGTCGAGGATCCCAAGCTGTTCATTATCATAGTCCGAACCCCTGAAATAGTGGAAATCATCGTTGGCAGGGTCTTTCAAAATATTGGTGAAGGCATCGGGCGATGCTATAGCCTGGGCTTTCTGAACATAATCCTGAAAGAAAGTGGGTTCATCCTGATTACGGAGACCGTCAAATCCCACATCCTGGTACATGCGCGACTCTGAATTGTTATCGAATGCATGTACAACAGACTGAACAGTTGGTACCCGACCCCACGAGGTTGTGTCGACGTTGATTACATTTGGAGATCCGGGTAATCCGTTTTCGAAGCTTTTCCGCGAATCGCGCAGTATATCTTCAGAAATATTGCCAAGGTTGAAATAAAGGTCCCCTCCCTGATGATCAGGCTTTTCGACGAAGGGATCCATAAGCCAGAATTCAATATACTGGATATTGGCTGTTTCAAAATCGCTAGTAAGGACCTCCCTCATTATACCTCCCCAGCGGGAACGCGGATCATTAAGTTTTCCCGACTGATTCATACCCATCGAATATGTGCCGGCCTGAGTATCGAAGTTGTAAGGCCCTTTTTCATCAGGATAATAAGCAACGTTCAGGATTGAAATTGTTGTCGGAATTCCGCTTGTGCTTTCCCTGTTAGGGAAAATTTCATTTTCATAAATCTCTCTTACAAAATGGCTTGACTGGGTTTCAGGATTGTTTTTTATGTGAGATGGAGTCGATGAACCGTTCCTCAGGAAAAGAGGATCGATAACGTACCAGGCTATTTTAGCCCTGTTGTATCCGCTTGCCTGGTCGTTGTTCAGGCGTGCTTCGGGGAACAGCTGATCCTGCCCCTGAGGCACACTTGATATTGACCAGGCATTGAAAGATTTGAGGTCGAGGGGAATTTCGCTCGACTCAAAATCGTCGATGTAGGAATTACCTGCATTTGAGATTGCACGGGAGTGGCCGGGGATCAGATCGGCAAACTCGCCGTTGAAAGAGATGCTTGATGGTGCTTTGGTTTCGAGAAGTGGGATCTTGTCAATAAGCTTTGTGAGCAGCTGCGACTCACCCCTGTATGAGGTATTGAGCCCCCATATCGTATTTGAAATCGGTTCTTCGCCGAAATTGACTTTCTGGGTATATGGCCGCTCATTAAGGTGGAGAAGAGTTCCTCCGATATTGAAATTATCGGAGATTTTGTAATCGAGGTGGGTCCCCAGAAGGGTTTTGGTCTGGAATCCGAAGAACTGGTTATTCTCGAGCGAAACCTGGATGGGAGTCTGCGATTCGATAAGTGCTGCATTTATAATTGTGACTACCCCAAGATTATAATCAACTGTGTAATCAGTATTCTCATTTAGCGTGACGCCTCCGGCTGTTACTTTTATCGATCCGACCGGAATATTTGTTGCATTAAGCCTTATCTCCGATCCTGACTCAGAAGAATACTGCCCTGTCATTTTGAACTTGTTCCTTTCGGCCATCTGCCGGGCAATTGTCTGGGTCGAGTCGTAAAGCTCCTGAAATACATATTTGTCGGCAATGAATTTATCGCCAATCTGGCTTCGCAGATAGCTCCCGAATGGCTCGGTAACGGGAAAGACTATCTTGCCCCTGCTGACCATCACCGTGATACCGTCGATGAAATCAAAATATCCGTCGGGTACCCTGTCGTTCTGTGAATTAAGGTTATCGAGACCGAGAACCTGCAGAAGGACCTTATTGGCTATTCTTCCTTCAGGGAGATAATTGATCGCATTCCCGGTTTTATCATCCTCATACAATATATTCATCTGAAAATTACCGCTCTCGAGCCTGCCTGAACCAAGTGAATAGATATTTTTCATCATCAGGTTCCATGTGGGATATTTAGGGCTCAGGGTGGTTCCCTTAAGGAGTTTTAGTACAAGCGTCTGTGGTGCAGTGATACCGTCGGTCGAAAACTCGCCTACTTTGAAGACCTGCCCGTTAAGGGTATATTCAAATGCAACTGCAAGTACCTCATCGGTATTAAGGGGTGTATTAAGCGAGATATAACCCAGTTGGGAGTTCAGGGCAAATTCACGGTCGTTAAGCTTTCTTGCATTTTCAATCTTTTCGAAATCCCTGCCAATCTGAAAACCCGGATATAATGAACTGAAAGCTGTGGTTACCTGGTCAACATTACGTACTGCACTGTATTGCGACTGTAGCTGTGAATAAAGCTGGTTTGTGTTATTGTCGGGGTATCGAGGTCCGCCAGGTGATGCCTGGAACTGAGGGATCTTGTTGTATATATGGCTGCTGTTTTCGGCAAGATCGGCAAAAGCGGCAATGTTTCGTGTTTCATCGTAACTGCTTGTCTTGTTGGTGATCCAAACTTCGATTCGAGTAATATTGAGGCCCGAGCTCACCGCTGGAAGACTCCTGAGGGCATCGTTGTATATATCCCTGAAATGATGAGAAAGGAAAAAGTGACGGTTGGCTTCATAGTCGTCTGCATATATCTCGAATTCGCTTATCTGAGCCCCTCCTTTTACATCTATTGTTGAAGTCTCGCCTTTCTGCTGCGACAATACTGTCGTCACATTCAGCTTACCGAACTGCATCTCAGTCTTAAGGCCGAAGAGGCTGTAGCTCCCTGTGATAAGTGTTCCGGGAAGAGGAAGAGTGACGTCTCCTGCCTCAACTTTCTTGATTATCTCGTCTTCCTTGCCTGCATACTGAAGCTTTGTCCGGTTCTCGAATTCAAACATGGCATCGGTGTTGTAATTAACGCCAAGCTGCATTTTGTCGCCGATAGTACCTGTGACATTCATCTGGATCTTCTCCTTGAAGTCAAATGTCGGGATAGTCCTGAGCTTTTCGGAAAGTGTAGGATTCTGTGTACGTGAGATATTGATGCCGAATATAAGTTCTGCCGAGCCCTGGGGAATTATGTTTATTACGTTGCTTCCGAATATCTTGTCGAAAGTGGCTCCACCTATTTCTATCTGAGGAATCAGGTTTGATCTGAATCCAGCCGACTCGCCTGAGATTCTCGATTGCCAGTAATCACGCATCTCTTTGTTATACTGATATTTACGAAATTCCTCGGGCGACATGCGTACCGGCGTCCTGTAATCAAATTCACCTACTTTCTGATAGATAACATATTCATTCTTATCCGTATCGTAAACAACAGTCGATTTGACGTTTGACGGATTATAAAGAAACAACGGAGCTTTCGGGGAAGTTTCGTAAGGATTACCTGAAACGTCTTTGAGTCGAAGCGGTGATTTGCGGATTGTATCGGCCGGAGTAGTGCTTGAAAGTGCCTGACCATTTGCCTCAGTTGACCTCAGGACAAGAGAAGCGAATAATACAATAAAAGAAAACCTCAGCAGATTATTATATGATAACTCTGATCCCAAATCAACTTATATTCTTATTTACAGGCTCTTAAGTGCTCTCTTTATAAGTTCCTCGACTGTCAGGTTCTTCTCCTTCCTGATGATAGTGTCAAGGATCTTTACGACAGCACTTTTGCCAAAACCAAGCATCACTAAAGCTGATAACGCCTCTTCACGCTTAGTATTGTCTGTAAATGCAAATATTTCGCCGGTTCCGGAATGTTTTCCGAGCTTATCTTTCAGATCAACGACTATTCTTTGAGCGGTCTTTAAACCAATACCTTTTACTCCCTTAAGAGTATTAATATCCGATCCTAAAATTGCCTTCTCAATTTCAGCAGGGCTTAATGATGAAAGCATCATTCTTGCTGTGGCTGCCCCTACGCCTGTAACAGATATCAGCAAACGAAAAATTTCCCTTTCCTCCTTTTCTGCAAACCCGAATAACTGATGGCTGTCTTCCCTTATAACTTCATGAACAAAGATCCTGGCATCTTCTTTTCCTTCAAGCTTTGAATATGTGGAGAGGGAAATACTGGCAAAATAGCCGATGCCTCCGTTTTCAACGACAAGGTAAGCAGGGCTGAGTTCTGATATTTTACCTGTAATGTAATCGATCATAAAGGCTGTTCGGAATTAAATATCTCAGGAGGAAGCTCGTCGACTCGTTCGGCATGTAATTCAATATCCTGCTTTTTAAGGGGATTGCGTGTAATCTCGTTGTACATCTGCCTGTTCCTGAAAATATCTACCGCAAGGTACAGAGCCTGCCGGAATGAGCATTCAGATGCCTCACCCTTCCCTGCTATCTGGAATGCTGTCCCATGGACGGGTGAAGTCCGGATGAAAGGAAGTCCAGCCGAAAAATTCACTCCTGTATCAAACGACAGAGCTTTGAATGGAGCAAGACCCTGATCATGATACATGGCCAGGATCCCGTCATAATGAGTGAACGAGCCTGCGCCAAAAAAACCATCAGCCGGGAAAGGACCGAAAGCAAGTATGTTTTCCCTGACGGCCTGTTCGACAGCAGGGGCGATAATTTCTGCTTCCTCACTGCCAAGCAATGAGTTGTCGCCTGCATGAGGATTCAGGCCGAAAACGGCAATCCGAGGTTTGCGTATGCCAAAATCCAGAATAAGCGACTGGTTCATCAGTCTCAGTTTCTTAAGGATAAGGTCGGTTGTTATAAGGCCGGGAACCTGCACCAGAGGAACATGGCCGGTAGCCACTCCTATTTTCAGGCTTTCGCTGACCATCAGCATAAGGACCTCATCGGCGCCTGATATCTCCTTAAGATATTCAGTATGCCCGTTGAACCGGAACTTGTCCGACTGAATGTTTTTCTTATCAATAGGTGCAGTTACAAGAACATCAATTTTGCCGCTTTTCAGGTCGCCGACTGCCCTTTCGAGTGAAATGAATGCCGCTTCACCGCCATGAGTTGTCGATTTGCCAAGTTCGACCCTTACATTGTCGTCGAGACAATTTATGAGATTGGCCTTCCGGGCATTTGCCTCCTCGGGAGTTCTTATATTGTTAAAGCTGAAATTATTAATATTCAATGCTTTGCGATGATATGCGGCGACTTTCGGCGATCCGTATACAACCGGAACACAAATGTCGTTTATTGTGGGATCCATGAGGGCTTTAATAATTACCTCATAACCGATCCCATTAATATCTCCATGGGATATACCAGCAACTACAGTCTTCTTTTCCATAATAATTCTCTAATACTAAGCCATCTGTTGTTCGGCAAATTTCCGCAGGAATGTAGAAAGCAACCTTACTCCCGAGCCGGGGCCATCCTTTAACCTGTAAAAATCGTCCTTTTTAAGTGATCCGGGGCCGGCAATATCAATATGAATAAGAGGATATTCGGTAAAATTTTCAAGAAACTTGCCGGCAGTAATTGCACCGGCTTCCCTCTGTCCTACATTGCGGATATCGGCAATATCCGATTTAATCATTTCACCATATTCTTCCCAGAAAGGTAGTTCGGCAGTCCTTTCATAAACATTATTACCTGCCTCACTCAGGAGGTTGAACCATTTCCTGTCGGCATTACCCATTACCGCCAGTGCATGAATGCCAAATGTCATTGCAGCAGAGCCGGTCAGGGTGGCAACATCGATTATAAGTTCGGGATTGAATTTGGATGCATAACTGATAGCATCGGCAAGTATAAGCCTTCCCTCTGCATCAGTATTCCCGATCTCAACCGTCATTTTATTGTACATAGTGATGATGTCGCCCTGTGTATATGCATTTCCGCCCGGCCTGTTATCAGTTGCAGGAACCAGACCGACGACATGCAGAGGCAGGCCGGTCTTTGCAATAGTGTATAGGACACCTGTTATTGCTGCAGCGCCTGCCATATCGGCTTTCATATTGTCCATATAGTCGCCTGTCTTGATGTTAAGTCCGCCTGTATCGTAGACAATACCCTTTCCGACAAGAACAAAAGGCTTTTCGTTCAGGTATTTTTCGGGTTTCCATTCAAGAATGCAGAACACGGGCGGATCAACACTCCCCTTGTTCACGGCAAGAAGTCCTCCCATCTTGAGCGCTTCTATTTTTCCCTTGTTCATAACCTCAACACTGAATCCCGCCTGATTACCGGCTTTCCTTATTTCCTCAGCCAGAGCAGGAGCATTAAGATGATTAACCGGTTCATTGATAAGATCCCTGATAAGGCAGACGGCATCAGTAAGGTCGTCAAGCCACTTTATTTCCTTTACTGAAATGTCGCCATATAATAAAAGCTTTGACGGATATTTATCCCTGTCAATATCCTCCCTTTTGGTCTTATACTTGTCGAATGAATAAGCGCTTAGCAGAAGACCTTCGGCAAATGCCCCGACCGATCCCTCAATACCATGCCAGGCTGCGATAACAAGTTCTTCATGATTATTCGACTTTATCGTTTTCCGGAGGCTGTAAGCTGTCTTTCTCAGGCCCTCCAGTTTCTGGTATTCCGGACCCTTTTCATTAATCCTGACAATATAAGTAACTTTCGAATAGGAATTTATGACAGTATGCTCTTCCTTGGCCCTGAGTTGTTTAAGGGCAAAATCCTTTTCTGCGTCGGAAAGACTCAGCCATGATGGAAGTTCGTCATTCCCGGTTATGCAAATAACGGATTGATAAGGAGATATTTGTGATATTTTTTGTATCTGAGGTTTCATATTTTCAGTCAGGAATTTTTTTGAAGTTGTAAAGTTAAATAAATTATTGATTGTTTAGCTTCCAAAGAACTACCTTTGCCCCGTTGATGATCATGCTTCTTTTGAAGATGTTTAAAAAGCATGCTTCATAGAACCGCAAGGCGCACAATGCTAAATATGAAACCTGAAAATCTGTATAAAAAAGCACTCGGCCTGATCCCCCTTGATACTGAAGAGGGAGTGTTCCTGTATAATAATGCCCCGCTCGAAGAATTGATTTTTGTCGCCGACAGGCTCCGTCAGATCCATTGCCCCGGCAAAAATGCAGGATGGATGATAGACAGGAATGTAAATATCACGAATGTGTGCTTTTCCCAATGTTCATTCTGCAATTTCTGCAGGAAGAAGGGATCGCCCGATGCATATATAACAACCAGGGAGGAATACAGGATCAAGATTGAAGAGATGAAGGCTCTCGGCGGTGATCAGCTTTTGCTCCAGGGGGGAATGAATCCTGATCTTGACCTGGAATTTTACATAAACCTTTTCAGGGAACTTAAAGAAATGTATCCTGAGGTCAAGCTTCATGCCCTGGGACCACCTGAGATAGTATATCTTTCAAAAAAGGAAAAAATGTCATACTCCGGAGTGCTCGGAAGGCTTGCAGCGGCAGGACTTGACAGCCTTCCGGGAGCAGGAGCGGAAATCCTTTCCGACAGGGTCAGAAAAATCATTTCTCCAGCTAAAGCTACCTCGGATGAATGGCTTGGAGTGATGAGGGAAGCACACAGGATGAACCTTCCGACATCAGCTACAATGATGTACGGTCATATAGAAACTATTGACGAAAGGATTGGACATCTTGTAAAGATCAGGGAACTTCAGGATGAAAAACCTGAAGGACATTATGGATTTATTGCTTTTATTCCCTGGCCATACCAGGACGAGGGGACTAACCTGAAGGAGAAGTCAGGTATAACAGGCAAATACAATAGCGCTGACTATATAAGGCTTATTGCCATTAGCAGGATAATGCTGAACAACATCACAAATATCCAGGCATCACTGCTTACTGTTGGCAAAGATACTGCAATGCTTTCACTGCATGCCGGAGCAAATGACCTCGGATCGGTAATGATTGAGGAAAATGTTGTAAGCGCCGCCGGAGGCGGCAACAGATTCAGCGCTGATCAGATAAGGAAAATTATAAGCGAAGCCGGTTTCATTCCTGTCAGAAGGAATCAGAAATACGAATACATTTACTGACTTACCTGCATTTAGGACAGGTATATGTAAAAAAAGGGACTCGATTCCGGTCCCTACAATATCTTATTTTAAAAATCGAATTCTTTATTTTACCACCTCTTTGGTGTCGGTATCTTCAACCTTTGAGGCTTTCTTGAATTCCTTCATACCCTGGCCTATGCCTTTCATCAGCTCGGGAATTTTCCTTCCGCCGAACAACAGAACAACAACCAGTAAAATAAGTATTATCTCGGTCATTCCAATCTTTCCCATCTCTTTAAGTTTTAGAATTCATGCAAAGTTATAAATACTTTGTAATTATCAGCAAATTTCATATAATAATTA
>Ga0116170_10005297_pt1 | contig 11589 bp, 8 predicted proteins | sample AD_JPNHW1_MetaG_FD_89797 | JGI IMG/M metagenome (GOLD analysis project Ga0116170, IMG submission 89797) | Active sludge microbial communities of municipal wastewater-treating anaerobic digesters from Japan - AD_JPNHW1_MetaG | ecosystem: Engineered > Bioreactor > Anaerobic > Digestate | place... | reverse complement strand
GATTAAAACAAAAAGAATCATGTTGGCGATAACCTACTCTCCCAGGAGGTCGCCCTCCAAGTACCATCGGCGTTGACGCGCTTGACTTCCGGGTTCGAGATGTTTCCGGGTATACCCACGTCCCTTTCGTCACCAACATGACTCTTCTTTCCGTCTACAGTATGTCTACCGTCAGGTAGGAAAACCTACCTGTTCCTTACATCACGTCCTAAGCCTTCGATCATTAGTACCGGTTAGCTCAATACATCACTGTACTTTCACTCCCAGCCTATCTAGCACGTCGTCTCCGTGCGATCTTATTCATTTCTGATTAGAGAATTTATCTCGAAGCAAGTTTCCCACTTAGATGCTTTCAGCGGTTATCTCTGCCAAACGTGGCTACTCAGCTGTGCAATCGACATTACAACTGACCCACCAGAGGTTTGTCCACCCCGGTCCTCTCGTACTAGGGGCAGCTCTTCTCAATTCTCTTTCGCCCACAGCGGATAGAGACCGACCTGTCTCACGACGGTCTGAACCCAGCTCGCGTACCGCTTTAACCGGCGAACAGCCGGACCCTTGGGACCTTGTACAGCCCCAGGATGCGATGAGCCGACATCGAGGTGCCGAGCGAAGTCGTCGATGTGAACTCTTGGACTTCACCAGCCTGTTATCCCCGGGGTAGCTTTTATCCGGTAAGCCACGGCCATTCCACTCTGTACCGTGGGATCACTAAGCCCTACTTTCGTATCTGCTCGACGCGTTGGTCTTACAGTCAAGCTCCCTTCTGCCTTTACACTCTCTGACAGGTTTCCATTCTGTCTGAGGGAACCTTTGGGCGCCTCCGTTACCCTTTTGGAGGCGACCGCCCCAGTCAAACTGCCCGCCTGACACGGTCCCTTCTCCAGTTCTTGGATTAAGGTTAGAGCCCAAATATCATCAGGGTGGTATTTCACCGGCGACTCCACCAAGGCTTGCGCCCTGATTTCTCAGTCTCCCACCTATCCTACACAGATAATACCTAAACTCAATGCCAGGTTACAGTAAAGCTCCACGGGGTCTTTTTGTCCTGCTGCGGGTAGGCCGCATCTTCACAGCCATTTCAATTTCACCGGGTCTATCGTTGAGACAGTGCTCTAGTTGTTACGCCGTTCGTGCGGGTCGGAACTTGCCCGACAAGGAATTTCGCTACCTTAGGACCGTTATAGTTACGGCCGCCGTTCACCGGGGCTTCAGTTCAAAGCTTCGACTTCCGTCTAACCTCTCCCCTTAACCTTCCGGCACTGGGCAGGCGTCAGCCCCTATACTTCGTCTTTCAACTTCGCAGAGACCTGTGGTTTTGATAACCAGTCACTAGAGCCCTTTCACTGCGACTCACTTCACCTTTCAGTTCCGTGAGCACCCCTTCTCCCTAAGTTACGGGGCCTTTTTGCCTAGTTCCTTAACGATAGTTCTCCCGTTCGTTTTTGTATTTTCTACTTATCCACCAGTGTCGGTTTCCGGTACGGGCAATTGTGTCTCTTCGCTTAGAGGCTTTTCTCGCCAACAAGGTCCTTCCAGGTTCTGGCTTGCGCCTCCTGATTTCCCTCAGCTCGTCCGGGCTTTTTCTTTCCCGGTCTCTTCGCCTGACGTTCATCCACCTGAATTCACTAACAGGCCGGATTCCCTCGTTGTGTCCCCCCTTCGCTCTCCACAATCGGTACTGGATTTTTTACCAGTTGTCCATCGACTACGCCTTACGGCCTCGCCTTAGGCCCCGACTAACCCGACGCAGATTGACTTGACGTCGGAAACCTTGGATTTTCAACGAACATGGTTCTCACATGTTTTACGCTACTCATGCCTGCATTCTCACTTCTGCTCGCTCCAACACTCTTCCCAGTGTGCCTTCTCCGCTCACAGAACGCTCCCCTACCGATCAATATGCTTCCATATTAATCCCATGGCTTCGGTATTATGCTTAGCCCCGTTACGTTTTCCGCGCAGAATCACTTGACCAGTGAGCTATTACGCACTCTTTAAAGGATTGCTGCTTCTGAGCGAACCTCCTGGTTGTTTTTGTAACTCCACATCGTTTCCCACTTAGCATAAATTTAAGGACCTTAGCCGATGATCTGGGCTGTTTCCCTCTTGACTACGAATCTCATCACCCGCAGTCCGACTGCAGGGGTCCTCCCTTATGGCATTCGGAGTTTGTTTGGGTTCGGTAAGTCTTTGACCCCCTTACCCAGTCAGTGCTCTACCTCCATAAGTTAACCCCCCACGCTAGTCCTAAAACTATTTCGGGGAGAACAAGCTATCTCTGAATTCGTTTGGCATATCACCCCTAACCACAGGTCATCCCTCAACTTTGCAGCGTTGAAAGGTTCGGACCTCCACGAGGGTTTAGTCTCGCTTCATCCTGCCCATGGTTAGCTCATCCAGTTTCGTGTCTAATTGTCGCGACTCGACGCCCTCTTCAGACTCGCTTTCGCTTCGGCTCCGGGTTTCTCTCCCTTAACCTCGCCACAACAACTAACTCGCAGGCTCATTCTCCAAGAGGCACGCCGTCAGGCTCGGTTTTCACCATCGCCCTCCGACTGCTTGTAAGCTCACGGTTTCAGGTTCTCTTTCACTCCCTTGTTCAGGGTACTTTTCACCTTTCCCTCACGGTACTTGTCCTCTATCGGTCGCTGAATGTGTTTAGTCTTGGAGAGTGGTCTCCCCAGCTTCATGCCGTATTAGCGTGCACGGCACTACTCAGGTGTCAGGTCGTGTCCTTCGGTTTTCGCGTACGGGGGTATCACCCTCTTCGCCGGATTTTCCCATATCCTTCCGCTTCCCTCTGGCTTTTTTCACTTTCCCCTGATCCTACTACCCCTTCGCAGGTCTCCCCGCTCCGGTTTGGACTTCTCCCATTTCGCTCGCCACTACTTTGGGAATGCTTTCTTTTCCTCCGGGTACTTAGATGTTTCAGTTCCCCGGGTTCCCTTTCATACACTATTTATTCATGTATGAATGACAGAGGTCCTCTCTGTCGGGTTTCCCCATTCGGATATCCCGGGATCGGCGCTCGTTCACAGCTCCCCCAGGCTTTTCGCAGTGTCCCACGTCCTTCTTCGGCATTCAGCGCCAAGGCATCCTCCATGAGCTCTTAGTAGCTTTTTACGTGATGCAAGGAACAGATATTTCTTCCGCCCCTTTGCCTTGACTTTCGTCTTTGTTCTTTTTTCGGTTATTGATTTCAAATCTTACAGATTTTTTTCTTTCTTCTGTTCGATTTGGCCTACATACTGTATTCGGTTGTTAATGTGCTCGATCTCCCTTTTCAGTGAAGACCTTTTCTGCTTGGAAAGTTCCCCTTCCCCTCAGAAAATGTCCTCCCTCTCCTCTTGTGGAGATGAGGGGACTCGAACCCCTGGCATCTGCCTTGCAAAGGCAGCGCTCTCCCAGCTGAGCTACATCCCCCCTCCCTCTGCTTGTGGGCCTTTCAGGACTCGAACCTGAGACCTCGCCCTTATCAGAGGCGCGCTCTAACCAGCTGAGCTAAAAGCCCTCCCTTGACAATTCAGAACCAGCAGAAATGTTTACTCCTTACCTTCTCTCTCCCGACCTGCTCAGACCTTCCGGCCTGTTCAGGATTTTCTTCTTCTCTTCGGTTTCTTTCGAAACGTCTTTGGTCTCCCATTCCGCTTCGCTTCTTCCTTAGAAAGGAGGTGATCCAGGGCCACCTTCCGGTAGCCCTACCTTGTTACGACTTCGTCCCAGTTATCAACCCCACCTTTGACGGCTCCCCCCTTTCGGTTAGGATACCGGCTTCAGGTGTTGCCAACTCCCATGACGTGACGGGCGGTGTGTACAAGGCCCGGGAACGTATTCACCGCAGTATCGCTGACCTGCGGTTACTAGCAACTCCATCTTCATGCAGGCGAGTTGCAGCCTGCAATCTGAACTGAGACCGACTTTTTAGGATTGGCTCCGCCTCGCGGCTTGGCTACCCATTGTATCGATCATTGTAGCGTGTGTGTAGCCCAGGATATATAGGCCATGCTGACTTGACGTCATCCCTACCTTCCTCCGGCTTTCTACCGGCGGTCTCGTGTGATACGTGTAACACACAACAAGGGTTGCGCTCGTTAGCGGACTTAACCGAACATCTCACGACACGAGCTGACGACAGCCATGCAGCACCTGTTCAGGCTCCCCGAAGGGTCGTTCCACTTTCGCTTCTCTACCACCTGTATGTCAAACCCTGGTAAGGTTCTTCGTGTATCATCGAATTAAACCACACGCTCCGCTGCTTGTGCGGGCCCCCGTCAATTCCTTTGAGTTTTAATCTTGCGACCGTACTCCCCAGGCGGTAGACTTATCGCGTTCGCTTCGACACTCACCGGTTTTGCCCGACAAGCGCCTAGTCTACATCGTTTACGGCCAGGACTACCGGGGTCTCTAATCCCGTTTGCTACCCTGGCTTTCGCGTCTCAGTGTCTGTTAAGGCCCAGTAGATCGCTTTCGCCTCTGGTGTTCTTCCGGATATCTACGCATTTCACCACTACTCCCGGAGTTCCATCTACCTCTGCCTTCCTCTAGCTCTACAGTCTTGAACGTCCTCTCTCAGTTTAGCCGAGAGCTTTTACATCCAACTTGTATTGCCTCCTACACGCTCTTTACGCCCAGTAAATCCGGATAACGCTCGTCTCCTACGTTTTACCGCGGCTGCTGGCACGTAGTTAGCCGAGACTTATTCATATGGTACTGTCCTTCCTCATCCCATATAAAAGAACTTTACAACCCGAAGGCCTTCTTCGTCCACGCGGCGTTGCTGCTTCAGGCTTTCGCCCATTAAGCAATATTCCCTACTGCTGCCACCCGCAGGTGTATGGACCGTGTTTCAGTTCCATTGTGGGGGATCACCCTCTCAGGTCCCCTACCCGTCTTCGCCTTGGTAGGCCATTACCTCTACCAACTAGCTGATGGGCCGCAGGCCCCTCCTAAAGTAGATCGCTCTTTTCCTTATAGCTTTCTGATTTCTATAAGTTTATGCGGTTTTGTCACTCCTTTCGAAGTGGTATTCCCCTCTTTAGGGCAGGTCACCTACGTGTTACTCACCCGTTCGCCACTAATGTATTGCTACATCCGTCCGACTTGCATGTATTAGGCACGCCGCCAGCGTTCATCCTGAGCCAGGATCAAACTCTCCGCTATGTTTTCTTCATACCTTCTTTCAAAGATATGTTATCTTTCTTTGCTCTCCGGAATCAATCTGGTTTGTTTCTTCATTTCTGCTGCTTCTCAATTGTCAAGGTTCTTCGCGCCTTCGTTTCCCAGGCGCAACGTCTTATTATATGTGTTTCGTTGATCTCGTCAAGGTTCTTTTTTGAAAAGTCATTACGGTCTTTTTTCCTTTTTTTCCGAGACCACCGCAACCCTTTTTCTAAGGCGGACTATTATTATATATCACTCGCCCCACTTTTGTCAATATATTTGGTATAAACAAATTATTTAAAATCAGGTGTTGATCGGAAAATTTATTGAAACATTTTTTTACGTCGATGATTAATCAGAGGAGCTATTAATTTTCGCAGTTGATATTTCAGGAAAAGGACAGAAAATTTCGATCTGCCGTCACGGCGACGAATCTGAATCATTTCCGGCCAACAAGATGCATCCGCGGTAATCGTCTTGGCATCTTCATGCAATCGAAAATCAGCCCAGACCTTTCCCGGTATATATCGAAAAGGCGCGATTCGAGCCAATCTTAACCACAAATCATAATCCATGGCAAAATAGATGCTTTCATCCAGCGGACCTACTTTTTTCCAGAGTGCACCTCGAAAGAAAAAAGCTTGTTGAGGAATATGAACGTATCCTCGTTGTAATTTTTTCAGATCCGTTTGTCGCGCATCGAATTTCCCGATAATACGGTCATGACTGTCGATAAAGTTACAATCGCCGTATACAAACCCCAGGGAAGGATCCGACGTGAGAGCTTCCACAGCGGCATGAATGGCTCCCGGCTCATAGATGTCGTCCGAATTCAGCCAGGCAAAAATTTCTCCTTTTGCTCGATTAAAGCCTTTATTAATAGCATTCGTCTGACCTTTATCCTTCTCGGAAACCCAATAAGCCAAACGGTTCTCATATTTTCGAATAATCTCGACACTTCCGTCGGTCGATCCTCCGTCGATAATGATGTACTCAAGGTTCGGATAATCCTGACTCAGAACGGATTGAATGGTACGTTCGAGAAATTCCGCCTGATTAAACGAAGGTGTGACAATACTGACGAGCGGAAAAACCGCCTGCTCACTCATTTAACCCTCTCAGATCATAAATCAGATAGTCCGGTTCTTCCGCATAGAGCTTCGTATTTCGAACCAACCAATTCTGAAGCCGCGGCTGCGCATAAAAACTGTCAAGGTCCGTCACAATTAAGTATTCACGATTTATCATTGCCCGGCGAATGATGGTGTCAGCTTCCTCTTCCGAAAGCTTTTCAATATTTTGTTCCCAAATCATCGGTGTCCGAAGGCCCCAATAGATCATCGCCGCCCCATAATCATCCATAATTCCGATCGTATTGATTTGACCCGGGTAAGGATCTAATTCAGCCGCGAGATATTGCCATCGTTCTGGCCAAGCCCGATAATCCCTTCGGTTCAAACTGATGACACTGTCCGCACTCCACCAGCTTCCCAACAGAATCAGGCAGACAGTAATTCCGACATAAGCAAGCGTCCGACCCTCTTTTAACCTTCCGACAGCCTCAAAGATTGATTCAGCCGATCGGCCGAATCCGAAAGAAATCATCGGGAATAAAGGCAATTGATAATAATCGTGGGTACCGATATGGTGAGGAAGAGCCAAACCATAAAGAATGTATCCGACAAAAAAACCGATCCACAACAAACGTGCTCTTCGATTTTCACAGGCAAGACAGCCCACTAACCCGGCTGTTACGACAACGATTCCAAATACCTCATCTATTTTCCGAATCCAGCGGACATAAAACGCCGGAGAAAACCAATCGCTCAAAGAAAAACGACCTTGATATTGTTGTACTAAAAAGCCTTTGACAAAGTAACCCCAGTAGTTATAAATCAACACCGGAGCAACGGAAAGAGCCACGATTATCCAAAAATCAACCCTCTTTATTTTTTGTTTCCAATCCGAAGACGAAAAAAAGTAAAACGCAAAAGCCGACGCCAACGGGAAAACGCACACTTGCTTGACCAAAATCGCAGCTCCCGCCACAGCCCCGGTCAGGATCGCCGACCCAATCGTCGGATGTGAATCCCATTCGACCAACGCATTTAGCGACCATATCATCAGAGCGACCATCAAAGGATCCGGCTGAAATGATCTGCTCGCAAAAATCGTATAGGGGAATAAAAGGAAGAAACCGAAACCGACCAGACTGCCGGTGATTCCGAGAAATTGGCGACATAATCGAAATAACCCAATCCCGCCGATTAACCAAAAAACGATCGAAATCGCTCGCGGTACCCGCAGGTCGGCATCTCCGATAATTTTATACCCCCACGCAGCGAGCCTTTCCATAATCGGCGGTTCGATTCTGGGTTCCTGTGAACCGCGCATTTCCGCTTCATGTTGATAATCGGCACTTTTCCCGGGTAAATTCCCGTTATCTTTCAGAAAATAGCTGCGAGCGATTAATGCGGAATGGAATTGGCGAGCCGGATGAAAATCCAGCGGCGGATCGTCAAAATCGACGAATCGCAAAAAAGTCCCGCATAAAAATATCAGGATAAAGATAATGATATGGATTGAAGATAATTTTTTCCGTGCGACAATTTTTCTCAAGGTTTATTTCTCAAATCATAGATAATATATCCGTTTCCAGCGGCATAAACAGGAAAGGATTCCAATCTTTTTTTTAGATCCGGCTGATTATCCAGCTCTCCCAGCGCTGTCACCACAAAATAATTCATACCTTTCGTCTGGGAATCAAAGTAAGTATCAAAATCCGCCTGAGGTGTCCCAGCCAATTGAAACAGCGTATCATCTTTTGCATCCGGCCAAGTCAGGGACGGTTGCCGCCAGCCGTAATAAATCAGCCGCATCCCATAGTCTCCGGTAAGAGCGATAAACGGCTCATTTTTCGGGATCGCTTCCCCGACCTTTCTCCAACTCGCCGGTTCCAAAACATAATTCGTCCCTCGTAAAAATCCGCATGCCGAATAGGCACCGTAACCGGCTGCCACCGAGATCAAAAGGAGCGAACAAACGAAAGCGAGCTTTCCGTTTTGCCGAGTTTTTTCAAAAATCGCATCCGCAACCGGACATACGGAAATCGCTGTCAAGGGGATTAAAATCAGGCTATAGTATTCATGAGTCGTGATCTGATAAGGGACAAATAATCCGTAAAAAATGTATCCCAGCCACCAACCGATCATTAACCCTTTTATCTCACGATTTCGGATGAAAAGGACTCCCCACAACCCAAAGAGCGGCAGGACCAATCCGATCAGTCCTTTCACCATCGCAATCCAATCCGCATAAAAATTTGATGTCCGAATCAGTCCAGAAAGAGAAACAATCCAAAATGAAAAGAAATCTCCCGAACGGGAAGGATTGAATATCAAATAGTAAACTACCGAGGGAATCAATATGACCGCAGCGATCAAAAGAGTCTGAAATATCCTTTGTTTTCGATTTTGGCGGTTAACACTCGCGAAGAAGATCCCCAATAACATAAACGCGACAAAAAAGCCCGCATAAATCTTTACCAACAACGCCATTCCACCAATCAATCCGGAAAATACCGCCGAAGACCATGATCCTTTTTCCGACCAGTTGCACAACATCCAAGCGGTGCCTAAAACCCAAAAGCACATCCAAGGATCGGGTTGAAAAGATCGGGAAGCAATAATACTAAACGGGACAAAATAATAAATCAATAACGAAAATATCCCAGCTGAAAATGAAGCAAAACGACGGCAGATCCGATACAGAAACAGTCCGCCTAACGCCCAGAAAAAAGCACTGAAAATGCGACCCGTCCAAAAAACTTCTTTCCCGATCAGTAAATCGATTTTGGATACCAGCCATTCCATCACCGGCGGTTCATAGCGTTCCAAATCGGCCAGTTTATCGGCTTGTTCGACAATGGTCGGATCACTGTTGTTCAGACTTTCGTAATAAAAAGAGCGGGTGATGATGGCAGAGCGTAACTGTCTCGGAGAATAGAAATCCAACGGCGGATCGGTCAAATCATATAACCTGACAATAAATCCCGCCGCCATTAAAATCAAAACAATCACCGTCTCTGCCCACCCGGTTAATTTCTTTCGGGAAGGTATCGTGTGAAGATTCATAACAAATCCCGATAAGCGGAAAAAGCATCCATTCGCTTTTGTGCTTCCCGGCGGAAAACATCGGTTGCTTTTTCCGGGCTGATTGCCATCAATAAGGTAACCCCCACTCGACGTCGATCTTCAATCACCCGTGAAGGATATTTCGTAAATGCTTTCGCATAATTCTTGAGAGATTTCCAAGGATGATTCCCGTTAGACAGATAATTTGCATTCAGCCAATCGGCTCCGCCTCGAATAACCCGTCGATATCCTTTCGAATAGGGTTTCATTTCCGGATCTGTCAGCAACCAGTCAGCGATTCGGTAAGCTTCGACTCCGAAATCCGCGGCATGAGCACGATTTTTCGCTTCCGGGTAAAAACGGGCTGCAGCCAACGGTTCCGGCAGATAAGCTATTTTCCCTCCCGCTGCGATTCGAAGCCAGAGATGATGATCCAAAAGAAAATGATAGCGTAAATCCATTCCGCCCGCGCCGTACCAAGCTTTGCGGCGAAAGAAAACCGCCGGTTGACTGATGATACGGAAAGCCATTAAATCCCGCAATGCATAATCCGCAAAGCGCATCACATTTATCAGTTCTCCCTCTTGATTTACGGAAAGTACGTCACCGTATACTAAATCGACCTCCGGATGAGCATCAAAATAGGCAAGCACTTTTTCAAAAGCACCTTTCAGATAAAAATCGTCGGAATTTATCCAACCAAATATTTCTCCGCCCGCCAATGAAAAGCCCTTATTAATTCCATCGGCCTGTCCGCGATCTTTTTCGGATACCCAATGATCGATTTCGGACTCATATTTTCGAATAATATCGATACTTCCGTCCGTTGATCCCCCATCTATTACAAAATATTCGATTTCAGGTGTCTTTTGCGTCAAAACAGATTGAATGGTTTTCTCAAGGAAGGGTGCTTGGTTATAGGATGGTGTCACAACAGAAATGCGAGGATGGGCCATTGATTATTAAAAAAGGGTGTCATAAGCTACTTTCGGAAAAACCTGTAATTTTCCGCCGATGGTAGCGTCCAATATTTCCCGGCCTGCCTTTTGATAGGCTTCACGCGCCATTATATAAGCACGTTCGGAGGTCTCCAAATCCGGCAATTGCCAGCGGAAACCTTTCCCAAAATAACCCGGATTAAAGTGATTCGGATCATCCCCTTCCGAAACAACCGTCTCATTGGGTTTTCCCTTGGTTTGGAAATTATGGTCGACACCGATCAAAATCACCTGTTTGAATCCCAGATAAAAAGCCGTTTGAAGCGCCATGTAAGTCACTGTCGCGCCTTCCCACATTCTTTTTCGAATATCGGTGGCAAAAGTCGGGCCGGTATAAGTCGAATAAAGAAAATAGAGGTTTTCCTCAGGTTTCAACCATTTCAGTGCTCGGGTTGTAACAAAACGCGGCATCTTTAATTTTTGAATATCGTCGGATGTTTGTTCGACAACCAGATCATTCACACAAAGGTAATAAGTGGTTTTAAAACCCATTTCAGGAAAAGCCAAATAAATACGATTTAAACCAAAAGTATACTCATTCTTCAATTTGGAAAGATCGGTATTTTTCAAACTGGGCCCGTTCCCCATGATAAAGCAACGCTCCCCTTTACGGCTGTCTTTCAATCGACTCAAACGTTCCATGGAATCCCGACGAACCGGATTAAAATAAGCTTCTGGGATGTCACCGAGTCTCTTTATCCCGTCGTAAAGCTCTTTCCCTTTCAATAATATGTTTTGGGGAACAGAATTTTTCATATTCATTTTTGATATCGACATAACTCACTCAATCAATCGGGGAAAATTTGTGAATCATTTTCCCCGATATCGGAAATGAAATTGCTTAGATCGTCTTTTTCAGTTCTTCCAGTTTGGAGACATCATAACCCAAAGGAATCAAACAGTTACGAATCGTATTCCAATGAACGCGTTCACAAGCCATCGGGCTGTAATTAGAGTTATGCGGAGCCAACAACACATTTTTAAACTTCCGCAACGGAGAATCATCCGGCAAAGGTTCCACTTCAAAAACATCCAATGCGGCTCCGCCCAATTTCCCATTTTCAAGCGCCTCGGCTAAAGCGGCTTCATCCACTATCGGACCCCGTGAGGTATTGATCAAAATCGCGGTCGGTTTCATCATCGCCAATGTTTCACGATTGATCAGATGATAGCTGGTTGGATTCAGATCCGTATGCATGGTAACAATATCCGAACGGCTTAACAATTCCGGCAATGAAACCGAATCGATTCGATTTTCGATCAAAAAATCCGGTTTAATTTCGGCGATATCATTT
>Ga0116170_10005296_pt1 | contig 11590 bp, 13 predicted proteins | sample AD_JPNHW1_MetaG_FD_89797 | JGI IMG/M metagenome (GOLD analysis project Ga0116170, IMG submission 89797) | Active sludge microbial communities of municipal wastewater-treating anaerobic digesters from Japan - AD_JPNHW1_MetaG | ecosystem: Engineered > Bioreactor > Anaerobic > Digestate | place... | reverse complement strand
GGCGCTATGATTGGCGGATTTTATGCATCTGGAATCAATATCAATATCATTGAAAAAATAGCACTAGACGCCAATTGGCGCGAAATATTTTCTATGATTGATCCGCATTTAGGGCAAGGATTAATAGGAGGAAAAAAAGTAAAAACATTTATTGAAGACTATATCGGAAAAAAAGAATTCAAAGACTGTAAAATCCCCTTTATAGCCGTGGCAACGGATCTAAAAACAGGAGAGATTGTAACTTTGAATAAAAATGAGATGGCAATAGCTATCAGAGCCAGTATTTCTGTCCCCTTAGTTTTTAAACCGGTAGAAATAGAAAATAGAACACTGGTAGACGGAGGAGTGTCTGCTCCAGTTCCAGTAGACATCGTCAGAAATATGGGAGCGGACATAGTTATCGCTATTAACTTAGATAAACATTATTACAATGAAAAATTTAAAACCGGATGGTATGATACGGCCAATGACACACTCAATATCTTGCGTCATCATTTAGCGCATCTCAATACAATTAACGCAGACCTAGTCATTGATATGGATGTCAGCAAAAGTTATTGGTATGAATTTGTTGGAGGCCAGGATAAAATTGAAATCGGAGAACAGACGATGAAAGAATTGTTGCCAAAATTAAAAGAATTGATTCAACAAAAAACAAAATGAATCTTTTATTAATAGCCATTTGGGTTATTGGCGTTACTGGTTTTACTTTATTGGGCAGTTGGTATGCCAGAAGATACAATCGTTCGGATTTGCTAATCGGACTTTATGTTACTTTTATATTAGTAGCGCAAATCTTGGCGGCTAAAGTATCCGAATTTAACTTAGGATTTAAAACTTTTACCGGGCCAACTGGTATCATTATTTTTTCTGTTACCTTTTTACTTACCGATATTGTTAATGAAAAATTTGGCAGAAAAGAAACGCACAAAATGATTGGCATTGCCTTTATTTCTCAAGTAGCCATGGTTTTCTTTTTCTGGCTTGGTACTAAGTTGCCGGCGGCATCTTATTGGGCTTTACAACAACCCTGGGAGCAAATTTTTGGATTAGTGCCACGCATTACTTTAGCCAGTTGGGCCGCTTTTCTGGTCAGCGAGAATATTGATGCTTACATATTTTCTTGGTTTAAAAAAATAACCAAGGGTAAACACTTATGGATGAGAAATATTTTTAGCACTATCCCCGCTCTTTTAATAGATTCCCTGATTTTTATTCCCCTCGCCTTTTTAGGGACTTTACCGATTTTACCATTAATCATTGGACAAACTACTATTAAATGGATTATTGGGATTATCAATATTCCTTTTATGTATTTAAATAGAGCGATTTTAGAAAAAAACAAGCAAAGCATCTTTTAAATTTACAATGCACTCCCGATCAATTACAAAATGGTCGGGATTTTTTTACAATTGCCTTTCAAATGCGTAAATGATAAGATGTTAATACAATTGTCGCGATTATTATCAAATTAAATATGAACGAACAAAATAATAAAGAAGTCTGCTGCCCAGAATTCCATCCAGAAAAATGGGAGGCAAAAACTCATCAATGGGATAACAAACTATTTATCAAAGAAACGATGCCAACCTTTTTTCACATGCCCCTTGCATCCATAATAAATAAAAAAGTTACAAAAATGTGCCAAATGATGGAAGAAGCGAAAATGGCAGAAAGTAACTCAGAAGATGTTTTATTACTGTTCCGCGACCCCAGCGCTTTCAAGTCAGAAATATATTTATCCGTCGCCGGAGAAATACCAAAAGCAAATAATGTGGGTGTTTCCGGATTATTCTTCAGCAAAGTTTTTGCTGGACCATACAAAGATGTTCCGAAATTTATAAAACAAATGGATGACCATCTCGCAAAAGAAAACAAAAAAGCCAAAGATTATTATATTCATTATGCCTATTGCCCCAAATGCGCTGAGAAGTACGGAAAAAATTATATGATAATTTTTGCGCAAATAAATTAATCATGAATCAAAATAAAATCTTTTTTTACAACACTTTAGGAAGGAAATTAGAAGAATTTAAACCGATTAAACCCGGCGAAGTTTCAATTTATTCTTGCGGGCCTACTGTTTATTGGTATCAACATATTGGCAATTTAAGAAGCTATATTTTTGCCGATGTTTTAAAAAAGACTTTAATTTTCAATGGCTACAAAGTGACTCACGTAATCAATGTCACTGATGTCGGTCACTTAACCAGCGATGCCGATGAAGGAGAAGATAAAATGGAAAAGGCCAGCGCCAAAGAAGGAAAAACGGCTAAAGAAATAGCTGAATATTACTTCCAGATTTTTAGAGATGACTTCAAAAAATTAAATATTGCTGAGCCCAATGTCTGGCCCAAGGCCTCTGAACACATCAAAGAACAAATATCTTTGATTGAGACCTTAGAACAAAAAGGATTCACTTACAAAACCGCTGATGGCATCTATTTTGACACATCCAAATTCCCCCACTACGGAGAACTATCAGGACAAAATCTTAGCGACATAAAAGCTGGATCACGCGTTGAATTACGCGACAAAAAAAATCCCACAGATTTTGCTTTGTGGAAATTCTCCGAGAACCCGGGCAAACGCCAACAAGAATGGGAAAGCCCTTGGGGTATTGGCTTTCCCGGATGGCACTTAGAATGTTCCGCCATGTCCATGAAATATTTAGGCGAAACCCTAGACATTCACACAGGAGGAGAAGACCACATTAATATTCATCACACTAATGAAATAGCCCAATCAGAGGCAGCTACCGGAAAAACATTTGTTCATTATTGGTTACACGGCGCTTTTTTAACTTCTAAGGGAGAGAAAATATCTAAATCTAAGGGTGGTCTTTACACTATTACCGAATTAGAAAAACTTGGTTATGAACCAATGCATTTTCGCTATTTGGTCTTGGGGACGCATTATCGCAAACCATTAGATTTTTCTCTAGAAGCTTTGGATGGCGCTAAAAACGCTTATGAAAGAATGGTAAATATAGTTTCTGACATTAAAGATGATGAAAAAATTAATGATAAATATTTAGCGGAATTTCAAGAAAAAATAAATAATGACTTAGACATGCCTGGATCTTTAGCCGTATTATGGAATTTATTACGAGATGAAAAAGCAGAAGGAAAAAAACAAACTATTGCTAAGATGGATGAAATTCTTGGATTAAAATTAAATGAAGGAGAAAAAATAGAAATACCCGAACAAATAGAAACACTCATGAAAGAACGTGAACAAGCCAGAAAAAACAAGGATTGGAAATTATCCGATGAATTACGCGACAAGATCAAAGAACAAGGATATATAGTAGAAGACAAACCGGATGGTCAAAGAATAAAAAAGATGTAGAAAAAAACCGCTTTAATGCAAAATGCATTAAAGCGGTTTTAAATTAAACTTTATTTAATAAATACTTATGGTTTTTTAAAATACATAACCAACAAAACAAAAATAAATATAAGACCAAAAAGGATCTCAAGAAAAATCGCGAACCCCTTACTAATGCCAAAAATGCAACTAAAAAAAGCAGCTATAAAACAAATAAAAACATACGCAGATACGGGTATGAACACTTTCCATTTCCACCCGCATCTCCAAACTGCAATTATCAGAACAATCCTCACGATGAGAAACAAAATTGAGAGAATGCCCACTTTGGCCTCCTTTATTGATTTTTGTAAAATTAGATACTAAAAATAGCTTAAGCTGAAAAGTATAATTTGTCAAATGGCAAACAAAAAATCACCCGCTTCTAGCGGATGATTTTTTAATACACAATTTATTGATTTTTAGTATAGGCAACGATAACAAAAGATTGTTCTGGCAATTCCTGAGAAATGCTTATGTTTAAAGATGCAGAATCTTTAGTAGCATAAATAAAATAATTATTATCATTTTCCTGCTTATTAACAATTAGCCAACCATTGCTAGAAGCATAAGAGGAATAATCATTATATATTTTAATTAATGATTCAGTGGAAGAATAAGAAATCGCCTGTACGATCCCACTCTCATATTTTGTCTCTTGTGATTGCAAAATAGTTCCCGCCATAATTGGCAAGCCACTTGGGAATCCTTCTGGCAATCCCCCACCTATAACAACCTCTGAATTACCACCATCAGTAATTACATCAGAACCATTACCAGCTATTTTCCAAAAATAATAGAAAACGCCAGCAGCAATAATAATTGCCATAATAACCAATAATATCCAAAGCCATTTTTTTGATTTTTTTGGATTTTCAATAATAATTTCAGCCATAACTAAATATATTTGTTAGTGTTATATAACTTTAAACACAAACAATAAAACAACAACGACAACAACTACTACGATAGCGGCGATAATCAAACCCATTTTGGATTTCTTCGGAGCTACCGGCATTTGCTGGTTTGGAGTAAATTGATCCATAGTTTTTTAAAAATTAACGCGACTTTATTATTATTTAAATGCGCAAACTTCAAATAAGAAGTTCTACTTCCCTATTATACACCCGGCGAATAAAGCAAACAATCGTTTGTGTGGATAAAGCCTTTTTTATTGAATAAAAATAAGTTAAAATATAGCTATGGAGAAGAAAAAAAACTCTGGTTTTACTATTATTGAAATGCTCGTTACCATTGGAGTACTCACACTTTTAAGTGGAATTTTAATTACCTATTCCAAAAGCGGAGAAAATGCCTCTGTTTTACTTAGACAAGGAGCTAAAATAGTAACCGATGTTAACCGAGCTAAAAATCTAGCAGTTACTACCGCTACTTTTACCGATACTGAAGGAAATATTATTCATCCTTGCGGTTACGGAGTTTATTTTGATGATGTCTCAGAACCTAATCGCTATGTCATTTATGCCGATTTGTCTACGACCAATTGCAAGAGCTCCGAACATATAAGACCAGCCGATGGATCGGCTGATGTGGAAACAATTGAATTAAATTCATCCATTTCTATTGATAAAAAAAATATTGAAAGCGTCTTCTATCTCCCCCCTGATCCGGTTACATATTTTAATCCATCAGAAATAAGTGAGGCTTCTATAACAATAAAAGCCACGAGTGGAGCAAAAATTGAAATTAGAATGAGCAAGGCCGGACAAGTTTCTACATTCTAATCAATATAAAAAAGGGATATGAAATATAAAGAAATAAAACAAAATTCTGGGTTTACATTAATTGAATCAATGATTGCGATTGCTTTAATCGTTTCCGGAATCACAGGATTAATGGTTTTGGTTAATCGCAGCATGGGATTCTCTAGCACGGCTTTTAATGAATTAGCTGCCGCTAATTTAGCTCAAGAAGGAATTGAATTAGTAAGAAACATCAGAGACAACAATTGGACACAACAAAAAAATTGGCTCACTGGATTACAAGATGGAACATATCAAGTTGACTATCTTGATACAGAATTAATTGAATATGGAGAAAAAAGGATAAAACAGCCACTACTTTTTGACGAAATAGATGGCTACAACTACACTACCGGCAATCCAACTTTTTATGACAGAAGAATAGAATTAAAAGCAATAAATAGCAATGAGTTAATGGTAAAATCAATTGTCACCTGGTCAGCCAAAGGCGGAAAGAATTTTGAAACAGTCGTAGAAGATCATTTGTTCAATTGGTTATGATAAAGAACAAAAAGAAAAATTTTCAAATCAATTTGAAACAAAATAAAGGTTTTACCATGCCGGAAGTTTTAATTTCCATTGGTCTTTTTACTACTATTATGGCTGCAACTTCAGCCGCTTTTTTAACAGGATTAAAAAGTCAGCGACAAACCATTGCCACGCTTAATGCCAACGACAACCTCGCGTATGCTTTAGAAATGATGGCCAGAGATATCAGAATGGGCACTTCTTTCTTTGCTCCCCTAGAAGATCAGCTTAGTTTTTTAAGCTATCGCAACGAAGCCATAGTTTATAGATTAAATAATGAAACATTAGAACGCTCAGTATCCGGAGGAGAATTTGAGCCAATGACCGCGCAAGGTGTTAGAGTAAAAAAATTATCTTTTAATTTGGCCGGAGAAAAAAGATACGACAATCAACAAATCAAGATAACTATAAAAATGAAGATATCCAGCAAATTTAGCAGTCAAGAAGTAATTAATAATTTACAGACTACAATCAGTCCGAGAAATTTGGAAACCGGCACAATCTAAAATTTATGCAAACCAATTTCAAAAATAAACAAAATGGCCAGGTATTACTCATCACAGTTTTGATTATGATGAGTACTTTCGTGTTAGCTATAGCCATAGGGGGAATGGTTCTTTATGAACTGCGTTCTATGGTTAATACTAATCAATCAACGAAGGCCATTTACGCCGCGGAATCAGGAGCAGAATGGAGACTTTTTATGACAAACCAAGGCAGCACCTTAGCGCCGGAAATGGAAAATGGCACCAGCTATGATTGTTCATCCGATTGCAGCAATTGCATTCGTTGCACTGGCACAGCCGGGAAAGTTAATCGCGCGATAGAAGTAAGCTACTAAAAACCGAGCATAAATCATATGGATAGAAAAGAAGCACAAGAAAGAATTGAAAAACTAAAAAAAGAAATAAATTATCATCGTTATCTTTATCATGTTTTAGATAAGCCGGATCTTTCCGACGCTATTTTTGATTCACTAAAAAACGAACTGGAAGAATTAGAATATAAATTCCCAGATTTAATCACGCCCGACTCCCCCACTCAACGCGTAGGCGGAGAGCCGCTCAAAGAATTCAAAAAAGTAAATCATCCAATTCCGATGGTTTCTTTTAACGATGCCTTTTCAGAACAAGAAATGCATGAATGGGAAAAAAGATATTCCGACTTCTTAAACAATGATTTAGAAAAAACAGATTTTAAATATTACTGTGAATTAAAAATAGACGGCTTAGCTATTGAATTAGAATATGAAAACGGGAGCTTCAAAACAGGGTCAACTCGTGGTGATGGAAAAGTTGGAGAAGATGTGACACAGAACCTCAAAACCGTACAGGCTGTACCTCTGCGCTTGTTAGAAAAAGACCACATTATAAAAAATTTAAAAAATTCCGGATTAACGGCGATGGCCGAAAAATTAGAAAAAAACTTTCCCAAAACCATCATAGTCAGGGGAGAAGTATTTTTGAATAAAAAAGATTTTGAAAGGCTTAATAAGGAACAAGAAAAAATTGGTGGCAAAGCATACGCTAATCCCAGAAATGTAGCAGCTGGCTCAATACGCCAATTAGACCCTAAAATTACCGCCGCTAGAAACTTAGATTTCTTTGCTTATTCCTTAGTTACTGATTTCGGACAAATAACTCACGAACAAGAACACACAATTTTAAAATCATTGGGATTCAGAATTAATTCCCACAATGAACCAATAAAAGATATGACTGGGATTTTTAATTTTCACCAAAAGACTCAAAAAATACGCGAAAAATTAGCCTATGAAATAGACGGGATTGTAGTGATTCTCAACTCCGAATCCGATTTTAAAAAAGCTGGCATAAGAGGCAAAGCTCCGCGCGCTGCTATTGCCTACAAATTTTCCGCTCGTGAAGCTACTACCAAAGTATTAGACATTCAAATACAAATCGGCAGAACCGGCGCTCTAACCCCGGTAGCTATTATGGAACCAGTGGGCATTGGAGGCATTACAGTTTCTCGCGCCACTCTTCACAACTACGACGAAATTCAAAGATTAGGCGTAAAAATCGGAGATACCGTTTCGGTAAGCAGGGCCGGCGATGTTATCCCACAAGTGAATGAAGTTTTTAAAAATTTACGCACAGGAAAAGAAAAAGAATTTAAAATGCCCAATCAATGCCCTATGTGTGATTCCCCTATTAAGAAAGATGAAGGTGGCGTTATTTATCGCTGTCTTAATAAAAATTGTTTTGCTCGCTCTAAAGAGAATCTTTATCATTTCGTTTCCAAACCGGCTTTTGACATTAAAGGGGTAGGACCAAAAATAATTGATCGCCTATTAGAAGAAAATTTAATCCATGATGCTTCCGATTTATTTATTTTGAAAGAAGGAGACCTCTCAGTTTTGGAGAGATTCGGAGAGAAATCAGCTACCAACATCATTAAATCCATTAATAGTAAAAAATCCATTGAATTACACCGCTTCATTTACTCTTTAGGGATAATCCACGTAGGAGAAGAAACCGCAATTGCTCTAGAAAAATTCATTTCTGCCAAGAAAATAATAAATAAACCAACAGAGCTTTTATCAATAATGGAGAAAGTCTCCGCTGAAGATTTGCAAGAAATCCCCGACATCGGTCCGAAAGTGGCAGAAAGTATTTATCATTGGTTCCAAGGAGAAAAAAATAAGAAATTTATCAATGAATTGGAAAGCAATGGAATTGTTTTTAAAACTATAGAAAAAAAATCCAGCAACAAAAAGCTAGCCAATCTAACATTCGTTTTAACCGGTAGCCTAGAAACAATGTCTAGAGATGAAGCAAAAGAAAAAATCCGCGATTTAGGCGGAAAAATATCTTCGGATGTCTCTAAAGAAACTGATTATGTCATCGTAGGCTCTGAGCCGGGGTCCAAATATGACAAAGCAAAAGAACTCAATATAAAAATATTAAACGAAGAAGAATTGATAAAAATGATAAAATAAAAAGACGAGGTTAATTCCTCGTCTTTTTATTAAAATTTTAAAAATTAATACTAATCAATATCATCTTCCTCATCATCTTCTTCATTTTCATAAGCATCCTGCGTAAATTCCTCATTTGCTTCATCAATTTCTTTATCCGCCTCACTTAATACACCTTCTAATTCCCTATCCATTTCTTCAGATTCTTTTTCTACCTCATCCAAATCTTTTTCTATGCCCTCAACCAAAATTTTTGATTTTTTTTCAAAATCATCATTGGTCTTTTTAATCTTAGCCAATAAATCTTCAGCTTCTTTGGCCAAATCATCTTCCTGATTAATTTTTTGATTATTATCTTGATCCATATTTTATTTTTTTAATAAAAATCTCAAACTTTTTAAATTTTTCTCTAATTCCCTCTCAGAAAAAGAATTAGTGATATTTTTTTTCTTTTTCATAATTTCATATTGAGTTCTTATCTGTTCCTCCAAAGCAAGAATACTAGCTTCTTTCTTCAAGATATCCGCAGGAAGGTCTTTTGATTCTATCTTAAAACGGCTACCATAACGCTTGTTCCAGTAATTAATATAGTCGCCAAGAGACATAACAAGCCTCTCTTTGTCTTTGTCCTCTTTTTCTACCCGAAGCTTTAATTCGGCGATTAAATCCTTGGGAGTCCCTGAATTTATTTCTTCCTCATTAAAACCATAAGCACCCAACACCGTTCTTAATTGTTTGGTAACCATTATAGGGATTCCACCCTTATCTACATCTTCTATAAAACCACGAGCACTTTCCGCCATATCTTCCTTTGATTTTTCTACGCCGGCGCCCTCTTTACCTAAGGACTCATCATTCTTAATTTTTACATTCTCTAGGTCAGGATTTTCAATATTCTTTTCTATATTTCTATGGCCTATTCCTCTATTAGTAAAACGGCTAAATTCATTGCGAATATCTTTCCATTTATCTGCCTTCTTATTTACTTTAGCAAATTTATTTTCTAATTTAGATTTTTCACTCAAACGTTCTTGTTTAAGTTTTTCGGATCTTCTAATTTCCGCCTCTATTTTACTTATTGTTTTTTTAAGACCCTTCTTTTCCTCTTTAAAAATAGCCGTCTCTAATTTAGCCTTCAAATCATCGGCATATTTTAATAACTCTATTTTATCTGATTCAAAAACCTTAATCTCTTCATTTAACACTTCCATTTGGCTCCCAATTTTAGCCAGCTTTTTTTCGTGTGGATTTAATCTTTTATCAACCTTCTCTGTAACTCTACCAACGATATTCTTTACTCTATTTTCATAAACAATCTTCTTGTTTTCATAATATCTAACGCGAGTCTCAGCCTTATCTTTCTTATTTTTTGCTCGCTCAATCTTTTTTATATTTTTCTGCCTAGATTTTAAAAATTCCTCTTCAACTTTAGATAAAAGTATATCTTGGGTACCATAAGATCGCTTTTTAAGTTCTTCAAAGTGTTCTTGGTCTGCCTTGTTTCTTTCCGTTAAGATTTTAATTTTCTCTTCGGCCGATTCCCTTTTAACCATTGCCTTAGCGGACTTCCTATCATGATAATTCAACCAATCGCCATTCCAGACGGCTTTTATCTTATCAATAGTTTTTATCTTTAATTTTGAATGGTCAAAAGATTCGCTGACTTTCCCAGCAGCTCTTTCTATGCTTTCAGTTGTTTTTTTCAAAATATTTTTATCTTCTTCCGGCTCTAAATTAATATTATTTATTTTTTCCATAAATTTATTGTATAAAACAACATTAATATCTTAGGCTTTTATTCTAACTGCGTCAATACAAATACTTAAAACAATCTAATAACATCTTTAACGGCAATATAAATGGATAAAACGATAAGTAAAGCAAAACCGGTGGTATGGACTATATTTTCAGTTTGCGCTTTTACCGGTTTGCCTTTTATTTTTTCAATCAAAACAAATAAAATTCTACCACCATCTAACGCCGGCAAAGGAATAGCGTTAACTGCTGCTAAATTAATAGAGATGCTAGCTAAAAATTGTAATAAATAACCAAGGCCCAATTTAACAGATTGACTACCTAAAGAAGCGATGCCGATGGGGCCAACCAATTCTCCAATAGAAGGTCCAATGCCCAATAAACCCTTAATCAAATAATAAGCGGTAATAAATGTATTAATGAAAACACGGAAGCCATTCTTAATGCCGAGCCACATGCTTTTGAAAAACCCATATTTTACAAACCCTATCTGCCCAATAGAAACGCCTAAAGCCCCTTCCCCCTCCGGCGGGTTTTCACGCGCTACGGCAACTTTTTCCATTATTCCATCCGCAGTTTTAACGGATAAATTAATTTCTTTACCTAAATGACTTTTAATAAATTCGGAAAAAATCGTTGGATTTAAATCTTTTATACTCTCTTCTCCAACTTTAACTGACAAAATAATATCTCCAGCCTTTAAACCAGATGCTTCCGCTGGAGAATCATTAGAAATGCTCAAAATAGACAAACCAGGATTTTCAACCTGCCCCACTTCATCCTCATTAATTAAGACTGGTAAACCAACAGCATAGCCAACTCCCAATAACAACATTCCGCAAAGCAAGTTAACAATAATACCACCGGATAAAACTAAGAATCTTTTCCAAGGTTTTTGGTTTGCAAAACTGTCGGGGTTATCCTTGCTATCACCATCCTCTCCAAGAATTTTCACAAAAGCTCCAAAGGGAAGCCAATTGATAGAATAAATGGTATTTTTAATTTTTTTACCCCAAATACGCGGAGGATAACCGATACCAAATTCATCTACTCGCACACCAAAGATTTTAGCCAAAATAAAGTGGCCCAATTCATGAATAGATAAAACTAAAATTAAAACGATAATAAAAATTAATAAAGACATTGTATTAAATTATTGATTTAACTCTTCTTCTTTTTTCTTAACTTGTTCGTCTATTTGCTTGCTAAAACTCTCAATCAATTTTTGAATTTCTTC